>ERZ773207.271-NODE-271-length-19148-cov-4.653171_pt1 | contig 19148 bp, 18 predicted proteins | sample MGYA00580997_ERZ773207 | MGnify/ENA primary metagenome ERZ773207 (study PRJEB29015, sample SAMEA2738170) | human oral metagenome | biome: human oral; feature: human-associated habitat; material: saliva | place: China | collected 2239 ... | reverse complement strand
TATAATACCCTGTTTAAGGAGAGATAACAATTTATAAAATGTACTACTCTACTTTATTCTACTAGATAATGCTTGAATAAAACTTTTTATAACAACGGCTAGCAAAGTTAAGTTTTATATCTATTAGAAAATAAATATCGAAGGAGATTTAGATGAAAAAAAGAACAGTATTATCATTAACTACAGCTGCGGTTATATTAGCAGCATATGTCCCTAATGAACCAATCCTAGCAGATACACCTAGTTTGGAAGTAATCAAAGAGACTAAAGTTGGAAGTATTATTAAACAAAATAATATCAAATATAAGGTTCTGACTGTAGAAGGCAACATAGGAACTGTTCAAGTGGGTAATGGAGTGACTCCTGTACAGTTTGAAGCTGGTCAAGATGGAAAATCATTCACGATTCCTACAAAAATCACAGTAGGTGATAAAGTATTTACCGTTACTGAAGTAGCTAGTGAAGCTTTTAGTTATTATCCAGATGAAACAGGTAGAATTGTCTACTATCCTAGCTCTATTACTATCCCATCAAGCATAAAAAAAATACAAAAAAACGGCTTCCATGGAAGTAAAGCTAAAACTATTATTTTTGACAATGGAAGTCAGATGGAGAAAATTGAAGATAGAGCTTTTAATTTTTCTGAATTAGAAGAGATTGAATTGCCTGCATCTCTAGAATATATTGGGACAAGTGCATTTTCTTTTAGTCAAAATTTGAAAAAGCTAACCTTTTCCTCAAGTTCAAAATTAGAATTAATATCACATGAGGCTTTTGCTAATTTATCAAATTTAGAGAAACTAACATTACCAAAATCGGTTAAAAAATTAGGAAGTAATCTATTTAAAAATACTACTAGCTTAAAACATGTTGATGTTGAAGAAGGAAATGAATCGTTTGCCTCAATTGATGGTGTTTTGTTTTCAAAAGATAAAACCAAATTAATTTATTATCCAAGTAAAAAAAATGACGAAAGTTATAAAACACCTAAGGAGACAAAAGAACTTACATCATATTCGTTTGATAAAAATTCTTATTTGAAAAGACTCGAATTGAACGATGGTTTAGAAAAAATCGGTACTTTTGCATTTGAAGATGCGATTAAACTTGAAGAAATTAGCTTACCAAATAGTTTAGAAACTATTGAACGTTTAGCATTTTATCGTAATTTAGAATTAAAAGAACTTATATTACCAGATAATGTTAAAAATTTTGGTAAACATGTCATGAACGGTTTACCAAAATTAAAAAGATTAACAATTGGTAATAATATCAACTCATTGCCGTCCTTCTTCCTAAGTGGCAGCTTAGATTCATTAAAGGAAATTCATATTAAGAATAAAAGTACAGAGTTTTCTGTGAAAAAAGATACATTTGCAATTCCTGAAACTGTTAAGTTCTATGTAACATCAGAACATATAAAAGAAGTTCTTAAATCAAATTTATCTACTAGTAATGATATCATCGTTGAAAAAGTAGATAATATGAAACAAGAAACAGACGTAGAAAAACCTAAAGAAGAGACAGGGAAAACTGAAACTGACGTAGAAAAACCTAAAGAAGGAACAGGGAAAACTGAAACTGACGTAGAAAAACCTAAAGAAGGAACAGGGAAAACCGAAACTGACGTAGAAAAACCTAAAGAAGAGACAGGGAAAACCGAAACTGATGTAGATAAACCTAAAAAGAATTCTAATCAGGGAGTAGTTAGTTGGGTTAAAGATAAAGGCTCATGGTATTACTTAAACGAATCAGGATCAATGGCTACTGGTTGGGTTAAAGATAAAGGCTCATGGTATTATCTTGATACTGCTGGAGCTATGAAGACAGGTTGGTTTACAGTTTCTGGCAAATGGTACTATGCCTATAATTCAGGAGATTTATTAGTAAACACCACTACACCCGATGGCTATCAAGTCAATGATAACGGTGAGTGGGTAGGATAGGTATCCATTAGCTAAATCTAATCATTCTGAACTAAAAATCTTCAGTTCTATAATTTATAGGGTTGATGGAGAAAATCCACCAACCCTATTTTAGTGTATACAAAAAGGGCTTCATCCCTTATATTAAAAGCGTCCAAACTATTTAAGAGGAGATGAAAACCCTATGACAAATATACATGATATTGTACTACAAATCAAAGATAAAAATGTAATCTGGGAAGATAAAGCAGAAGAAGTATATTTTAAAAAGAAAAAAAGCCTGTTTTTCTACGCTACTTATACGTATTGTCCTGATGCTTGTCCTAACTGTGGCTGTGTAAATCACGATAATTCTATTGTAAAAAATGGTACTCGTACTTCTCGCATTACTCTTAATCAAGTTTCTGGATTACCTGCCTTTCTTAAATTAAGAAAACAACGCTTTTTCTGCCGAGAATGCTCCCATAGTTTTACTGCTGATACAACTAGTATTGTTGACCGTAATGGTTTTATTTCTAAAAATGTAAAGAATGAAATTAAAGTAAAAGCTTGCGATACAGTATCTGAAACCCATATTGCTAAAGAAATGAATGTTTCCGTTCATACTGTACGCAGAGTGGTCAATGAAACTGCTGATTCTCTTAGAATTAAGCCTTTAAATGAGTTACCTGAACATATGTGTTGGGATGAATTTAAATCGGTAGCTTCAGCTGAAGCTAGTATGAGTTTTGCTTATTGTGACGCTATTACTCATCAACTAGTTGATGTTGTTCAAGATAGAAAAATGGAGAATTTAGTCCGTTATTTCAATCAGTTTCCTCTAGAAACTCGACTAAATGTTAAAACAATTTCGATTGATATGTATGCTCCATACATCGAAGTCATTAAACGTTTATTCCCTAAGGCTAAAATTATTATTGATCCATTCCATATTATTCAAACTTTAAACAGAGAATTAAACAAGACAAGAACAAGAAAAATGAATCAAGTACGCTATAAGGATAGACGACTTTATAATAAATTAAAACGTTACTGGAAACTAATATTAAAGAATAGAGATGAACTTCAATCATACAACTATAAATATTACAGATTATTTGATTGGTTAACACATTCTCAAGGAATTGTAGATTATTTATTACAAGAAGTTCCTACATTAAAACCTGAATATGAAACAGTCCATCAACTAAGAGAAGCATTCCAAGAACGTGATTTCAATGAATTTAAAGAAGGATTATTAATGGTAAACAGTAAACAGCTTTCGGATGGTTTAAATCGTGTTCTACAAACATTTAAGAAACTTTTACCATATATTCAGAATACATGTGAGTATCCAACACTTTCAAATGGTCCTATTGAAGGCATTAATAACAAGATAAAAGTACTAAAAAGAAATGCTTATGGCTACAGTAGTTTTACTCATTTTAGAAATAGAATTCTACTAATGTCTAAACTATTTACTCCAACAACTAAAAAAGGAATTAAGCAACCTGACGCTGCTTAATTCCTTCACTAAAATTGTTTCATCAACCCTATTTGACAAAGAGCCTAGCAGAGTACATTACATAATTCATTGATAGAAATTGAATAGAACGTGTTAAAAATGAAAAAATTGTTATTATTCTTATTCAACTAAACGGCGCACAAAAAAATAAAAACAGAAAAAGTTGGAGCGCTGTAGCTTTGGTACTATAAGCCACAAGGGCTTATAGTACGGGAAAAATTGAGACCTTAGGCTCAATTTTTAGCAATGAGATTCGCAAAGCGAAGCTGCTGGCGTCCCTAGCTACTAAAGCGTAGACTTTTTCTGTTTTTATTTTTGTTTAGTATTCGTATTTAGTAGTCGTTCAAATCTTCCACTTCAGCAATTGAGAAGTCTTTTTTCTCTAGTGCTGCAACAATTTGATTCAATGTTTCGTTTGAAACTCCCGCTGGAAGCGTAATTAACAGACGACGAAGTGAGCGATCTTTTTCTGTATCTAATGTCATCACATTGGCAATAGATGCATAGTTATTAATAATTTTAGAAATTTGAGCTAATGATCCCTTTTCCCCACCAGAAATAATCGTTAAAACATAAGAACCATTATTCACACTCCAAGATTCTTGAAGCATATTTAATAAACTACTATGCGTTAAAATACCATAAAAACGTTGCGAATCATCTAACACAGCAATATAAGGTAATTCCTTAATCGTAAAGAACACTTTGAAGAACGAACTCGTAATATTGATAAATTTCGTAGTGTTTTTAATTAAATGAGTAACCGGTAAGCTCATATCGCCCCCATTTGCTTTATGACGATAGATGTGCATTTTATAAATATTTCCACGGAAGAAAGTTTCTGTTTCATCTAAAACTGGAACGCAACGATATCCAGAGTTTTCTAAAATAACAATCGCTTCTTCAAGAGTACAAGATTCTTTAACAACCGTTAAACTCTTTTTAGGAATAACAAGTGATTTTAATAGCATAGACATGCCCCTTTCTTGAAATCAATTTTCGTGTTTTGTAAAATATAGACACGTTTTCATTATTGATAATACCACTTTTTGATTAAAAAGTAACGAGAAATTTATTAAAATCGGGGGCAAAAATCTCTATATAATGGACATATCTTGCATTTTCACACAAAAGTGAGTATGATATTTGTATATTTTTAAAAAATTAACAAAGTAAAGGGGATAACTGAATGATGACAGCAGATTCTGATGGGAGTTCGCTGGGAATCCAGATTTTAATTATTGTACTATTAACTGCCATAAATGCATTTTTTGCAGCAGCGGAGATTGCCTTTGTATCGGTCAATCAAGGAAAGATGAGTCAAAAAGCAAGTGAAGGAGATAAGAAGGCGCAACGAGTGATGCGTTTATTAGAAAATTCGGATGAATTTTTAGCAACGATTCAAGTAGCGATTACGTTAGCAGGATTCTTCTCAAGTGCTTCTGCAGCAACAAGTTTTGCTTCACGTATTCAACCATTATTGGAGAATGTACCGGGTGCAGAAACATTAGCATTATTAATCGTAACATTGATTCTTTCTTATTTAACATTAGTGTTTGGGGAGTTATATCCAAAACAAGTTGCCTTACAATTAGCAGAACCGATTGCCTTACATACGGCAGGAATTATTTTATTTGTCAAAAAGATATCCAAACCATTTGTATGGATTTTAACCGTTTCAACTGGTTTATTAAAACGCATGACTCCTATTCAATTTAATAATGAACAAGGGAAATTAACACGCAGTGAAATGAATTTTCTTCTAGCGAATAGTCGCAATGATGGTGCAATCGATAAAGAAGAATTTACCATGCTTCAAGGGGTCTTATCTCTTGATTCAAAACTAGCTAGAGAAGTGATGGTTCCAAGAACGGACACATTAATGCTTGATGTGGAAGATGATTTAGCAGAAAATATTGAAATCATTTTAAGCAGTTCTTATTCTCGTTTCCCAATTTATGAAGAAGATAAAGACAATGTCATTGGAGTTTTACATTCTAAAGACGTTTTAAGAGCAGCAAAAGAACAAGGTTTTGATCAAATCCAATTAATGGATTTAGCGCATCAGCCATTATTTGTCCCTTCAACAATTTTCGTAGATGATTTATTAGTAGAATTTAAAAAAACACGTCAACATATGGCGATTTTAAAAGATGAATACGGTGGAGTCGAAGGTGTCGTGACATTGGAAGACTTAATTGAAGAAATTGTCGGTGAAATTGAAGATGAGTATGATGTGGAAGAAATGAGTTACCGTGAAATTGATGAGAAGAATTTCTTAATTGATGCGGGAATGACATTAGAAAAATTCAATCAAACGTTCCAAACAACGATTGATTCAGATGAAGTGGATACGATGGCGGGAATTATTTTAGAAGAATTAGGGTATTTCCCTGAAGATGACGAAGTAGTAGAAGTTCGCCAAGAAAATGTTCTATTAAAACCAACTTTAGTAGAAAATGGAAGAATTCGTCGTATTCATGTGCACTTACTAACTCCAGAGGAAGTAGAAGCGTACGAACAAGAAGAAAACGAAGAAGAAACAGAAGAATAATATATCGTAACTATCGGGACAATGGGCTCGATAGTTTTTTGTGTTTATAGACGCTAATCTCGCCAGTTTCGATTTTTCTACGCCAAAACGTTAAAAATGGCGTAGATTAATCTCGCCATTATTAGTTTTTCTACGCCAAATATGATATAATGGCGTAGAAAAAGATGGAGGGGATATTTTGAGACAATTTAATTATTTAAAACTGATGGAACTATCTATACCTGTAACTATTTATCATCATATTGCTAAAATTCATGAATATAAAGGAAAACAAGAGCTTTATGTAGAAAACTATCCGGATGTACTGGAAAAAATGGTGGATGTTGCTAAAATTCAAAGTACAAAATCCTCTAATGCGATTGAAGGGATTTATACAAATGATTCAAGACTGAAGGAATTGATGAATCAAAAGGCAGAGCCTCAAAATAGAAATGAAGAAGAAATTGCAGGATATAGGCATGTGCTTGATCTAATTCATGAAAATTATGATTATATCGAGTTTAATAAAAATGATATTTTAACACTGCATAATCAGTTGTATTCTTATTCTTTCGTGAATCATAACGGGAAGTTTAAGAAATTGGATAATAGTATTATAGAAGTAGATGCTTTTGGAAATCAAAAAGTTCGATTTCAACCAGTTAGTAGTTTTGAAACAGAAATGTATGTTGATGAAATGGTGAAGGCTTATAACAAAGCAATAAAGGAAAATGTTCCTCCACTTATTTTAATTCCAGCGCTCATTCATGATTTCCTATGTATTCATCCGTTTGATGATGGAAATGGAAGAATGAGTAGAATTTTAACATTATTATTACTCTATAAATTTGGATATTTTGTAGGGCGGTATATTAGTATAGAAATGCTGATTGAGGAAACAAAAGAGTCTTATTATGAAGAATTACAACATTCAAGTGAAAAATGGCATACTGGAGAAAACGATGAATTTCCATTTATCAAATATATGCTAGGTGTTATCTTGAAAGCATATAAAGAATGTGATGATAGATTTAGATTAATAGGAGAAAAACAACTAACATCTCCTGAAAGAGTATTAATAGTAATTCAAAAATCATTATCGCCACTTTCTAAAAAGGATATTATGATTCTTTGCCCAGATATTTCACAAAGAACGATTGAACGAGCTCTAAAAGAATTACAGCTTGCTGAAAAGATACAACAAGTAGGAAATGGTCGTTCTACAAAATATATGAAACTATAAATCTAAACTAAAAGAAACTATCGGGTCAATGGGCTCGATAGTTTTTATTTTAGAGATTGGATAATTTCTGATAAGTTTGGGCGCGGTTTTGGATTTTTTGATAAATTCTCAATGATTTTTTCTGACATAATCTTTACTCCTTTTTCAATAAGAGTATAATAAAAATAAAAATTTGGGTAAAAAGTAATCTTATAGGATGACTTGGAGGAGAAATTATGGGACATGGAGAATTTATTAAAAAAATTAGACAAGAAAAGCATTTAACGCAAAAAGTGTTAGCGGAAGGTATTTTAAGTAAAAACTTTTTATCGAAGTTTGAAAGAGGAGAAAGTAAAATAACGAGTGAAATTTTTCTGAATTTGTTAGAACGATTAAATGTCTCCTTAGATGAATTTGAACAATTAGTGACTTCAAAACATTCTCAAAAAGAATTTCTACAAAAATTAGATACTTTTAAAAGTCAAAAAGACGTTTATTTATTAGAAAATTTAAAAGAAGAAGAAAATCAATTGTTTCAAACTGATAGAAATAGACGACATCTTCATAATCAAATTTTGGTGGAAGCTCATCTACAGTATTTACAAGGTAAAAATCTTGAGATGAAACAAAAACGAGTGATTCAATCCTATTTGTTTGAAGTAGAAGAGTGGGGAGATTATGAATGGGAATTATTCGGGAATATTGTTTTTTGTTTATCCACTAAAGAAACACATTTATATATAGATTCTATCTTTAGAAAAGTTCGTTTAGGAAAACAGAATACGATGCATAAACGGATGTTGTGTCGCATTTTGTTAAATATTTTTTTAGAAGATATTGAATCCAATCCATCTGAAGCTAGCCAAGTAGAAAAGTACTTAATAGAGGTATTACAAGATGAAGAATTTTATTACGAGAAAATTCGTTTCAACTATTTGCAAGGGATTCTTCATATTTATCAAGGTTATGTAGAACAAGGGGAACAAGAGTGTTTGAAGATGATTGATATTTTTAAAAATTTAAAGGAAGTGAAAAAGGCTTCTCAATATCAAGAATATTTAGAGTGTGTTTTGTGTGAAATAGAATAAATCCAACTATAGGATGATTTTTTTCAAAGTATTTATGGGGAAAGTATACTGTAAGTAAACATTCGATTTCTAAAAAAGGGGAGTATGACATGATTCGAAAGTTAACATTACAGATAATAACTATTTTCATTATTTTTTGTAGCTTAGAAGGGTTAGAGTTATGGACAAGCTTTATCCATGCAGACTTATTAAATTCTCTGGTGGATTTGAATTTTCATCAATTCGGAATGGGAGCTTTACTACTAGTAGCAGTATATGCTGTTTTTCTAGCAGTGACTTATATGGATCTTCGTTATCGATCCTTTGTAAAGCAAAAAATTGCAACGATTTGGAGAGATGAAGTGAGTGAAGCTATTTCCAATACATCTTATGGTCATTTTCATCAAAAGAAGAATCATGATTATATTGCTTGGTTTACAAGTGATATGGATCAAATTCAAGAAATGGCAGTCAATCCAAGTTTTTCCTTGTTAAGGGGAATTTTAGGAATCGTATTTTCAACGATTGGGTTATGGAGTATTCATTGGAGTTTAGTCGTTGTTGTGATGATTGAAATTGGTATTTTGCTTCTATTGCCGAAGCTTTATGCCAAAGAACTATCTAAGAAAACCGTACACAAAACAAAGGAAAATGAACGATTTAATCAAATTATTTCTGATGTATTATTAGCGTACGATACGATTTTTGTGTTTCAACAATGGAAATATTTTAAAGAAAAAATTCATCAAGCTTCTGAACAATTGGGCTTTACTAGAAGAAATTATAGTAAATCTTTTGCGAAAGTAGCAGTATTAGGTGGTTTTGGGAATGTCCTTAGTCAAATTTCCATCTTTTTATTTACAGGATATTTAGTGACAAAGGGGATGGTAACTGTAGGGGCTATTTTAGCAACGACAAGTTTAGCGGGAACTATTTTCAATGCCGTTGGAAATATGAGCCAAGAATTAGCGATGGTCACTAGTGCCAAACCGTTATTTGAAAAAATTCATACATTAACGCCCTCAACACGAGCAGAGGAGAATACAGTAGAAACATTAGATGATGCAGAAGTATTATACAACATAGAAAATCTTCAGTTTGCTTATGGGGATGCTATTGTGTTGAAACCTTTTAGTAAAACCTTATTCAAAAATCATAAATATGCGATTATGGGAGAAAGTGGAACAGGGAAATCTACTCTGCTCAATATTTTAGGTGGAAAAATCGAAGGATATCAGGGAAATGTAACTTTATATCAAAAAGAATTAAATACGATTCCCTATTCAAAACTGTACGATTCCATTACTTATGTGGAACAAAATCCTCATATTTTCCAAGGAAGTATTCGTGAGAATATTGTGTTCCAAGAAGAAATATCGGATGAGAAAATTTGGGATGTATTAGATAAGGTATTGCTGAAATCCATCGTGGAACAACTACCGCAAGGTTTAGATACAATGATTGGAGATACTTCTTCAACATTGTCTGGAGGACAATTACAACGCATTTCTCTAGCGAGAGCCTTAGTGAGAAATCCTCAAGTGTTATTATTAGATGAAGTGACAGCGAATTTAGATGTTCAAACTGGAACAGAAATCATGCAGTCTTTATTGCAAGAAGAAAACCTAACCATTCTTTGGGTCACTCATCATCTTCCTGAAGGATTGAAATCTTTATTAGATGAAGAAATCATTTTGTAAATAGAGAGATGCTAGATTTTTCTTCCTCTCATAAGCAGTGAAAAAGAAGTGTTTTTGAAACAAGTACAAATGTATCTAATTCATGGATTTTTATTGACAGAATAGGGTTTGTTTGTGTATGATTGTCGCTATATTAAGAGAATAGGGGCAAGAAGATGAAACAAGCATTAAATTTTTGGAATCAATTAAGTTTGATTAACCGAATCGTCATTGGTATGATTATCGGTATTTTATTAGGAATTTTCGTTCCTCAAGCAGCAGCGGTAGGAACTATCGGAACAGTATTCGTTAGTGCGTTAAAAGCAATCGCACCATTATTAGTATTCTTTATTGTGTTAAGTGCTTTAGCACAACATAAAGAAGGACATGAAACAAATATGAAATCAATTGTTATTTTATATTTGTTTGGAACTTTTGCAGCAGCATTAGTGGGAGTTCTTGTTAGTTTTGCATTTCCAATTACATTAACATTAACAGATACAGTGTCAGAAATTAAAGCGCCAGAAGGAATCGCTTCTGTATTACAAACATTAATTTTAAAATTAGTAGATAATCCAGTGAATGCTTTAATGAGCGGAAACTATATTGGTATTTTATCTTGGGCAGTTGTATTTGGATTTGCTTTCCGTAAAGCAGATGAAGCAACAAAATCATTTTTACATCAAATTTCAGAAGCAACGAGTCATGTTGTTAAAGTAGTGATTAGTTTTGCGCCATTTGGGATTATGGGCTTAGTTTATACAACTGTTTCAGAAAATGGAGTAGGAGTATTTGCGAATTATGGTGAGTTAATTTTAGTACTAGTTGGAAGTATGTTCTTTGTAGCGTTAATTATGAATCCAATTATTGTATTCTTTATGATTAAAGAAAATCCATATCCATTAGTATTCCGTTGTTTGAAAGATAGTGGAATTACAGCTTTCTTCACTCGTAGTTCAGCAGCAAATATTCCAGTAAATATGGAATTATGTAAAGATTTAGGATTAGATGAAGATAGCTATTCAGTATCAATTCCTTTAGGGGCAACCATTAATATGGCGGGTGCAGCAATTACAATTACAGTATTATCATTAGCAGCCGTTAATACTTTAGGAATTCAAGTAGACTTCTTAACAGCTTTAGTGCTAAGTGTATTATCAACAGTAGCAGCATGTGGTGCTTCTGGGGTAACAGGTGGATCATTATTATTAATTCCTGTTGCATGTAGTTTATTCGGAATTTCAAATGATATTGCGATGCAAGTTGTTGGGGTTGGATTTATTATTGGGGTATTACAAGATTCTTGTGAAACTGCCTTAAATTCATCAACAGACGTTTTATTTACAGCAGCAGCAGAATTCCGTCAATGGAAAAAAGAAGGACGAGTAATTAACGTTAGTCCTGAATTAGCAGAATAACATTTCTAGGGAAGACTTTTTAGTCTTCCTTTTTTTGTGTTGACTTTTTTAAAATAAGAGGTATAATCAATTTATGAAGTTTACAAATGTAAATTTAAGAAAGGCGGTTTTTAAAATGATAAAAGAATTTAAAGTAGAAGGATTAAAATGTTCAGGTTGTGCGAAAGCTGTTGAAAATGCAGTAAGTGCTGTTTCAGGTGTTGAAAAAGCAAGTGTTGATTTTGAAGCTAAAAAGCTGACTGTAGAATTTCAACAAGATAAAGTAGAAGAACAAAAAATTATAGAAGCTGTATCAAAAGCAGGATATCAAGCTGAATTATCATAATGCTAAGAAGGAGTTGTTAGTAATGAAGAAAGAAGAATTTGCATTAGAAGGATTACAATGTGCTGGTTGTGTTAGTACGGTTGAAAAAGTTGTCCGAGATCTTCCAGGCGTTAAAGAAGCCAATGTGAATTTAGCGACTGAAAAAATGATGGTGCAATTTAATCCAAAGGAAGCAGATGTACAAAAAATTATGGAAACTGTTTCTCTAGCTGGATATCAGGCTATATTGATAAATGATGAAGAAGATGTGTTAGAAAAAACAGCGATTAAAAAAGAAAAACAATTACAATCACTTAAAGTAAGAGCATGGGTATCAGGTGTGTTTGCCATTGTATTACTTTATATTGCGATGGGTGAAATGATTGGACTTCCTCTTCCACAAATCTTACAGCCTATGGAACATCCAATTGTATTTTCTGTAACGCAATTGATTTTAGTAACTCCTATTTTATGGGTGGGTCGTAGTTATTTTGTGAATGGATTTAAGGCATTGATTAGAAAGCATCCGAATATGGATTCATTAGTTGCATTGGGAACGAGTGCTGCCATTTTATATAGTGTATGGAGTACGATTCGTATTTTTGCTGGAGAGTATCATTATGTGATGCACCTTTATGTAGAATCTGCAGCAGTCATTTTAGCGTTTATTACAGTAGGAAAATATTTTGAAACTTTAACAAAAGGAAGAACTTCTCAAGCGATTCAATCATTAGTCGCTTTATCTCCAAAAGTAGCGACAGTCATTCGTGATGGAAAAGAAGTAGAAGTTCCAGTAGAGGAATTACAAATTGGAGAAGTAGTCTTCGTACGACCAGGTGAAAAAATTCCTGTGGATGGGGTTATTATTTCTGGAGAAAGCTTTGTTGATGAATCCATGATTACAGGCGAAAGTGTACCAGTCTTCAAAAAAGAAGGAAGCAAAGTAGTTGGAGCTACGTTGAATACAACCGGTTCATTCCAAGTTGAAGTGACCCAAGTTGGGAAAGATACAACATTATCTCAAATTATTCGTTTAGTAGAAGAAGCGCAAGGCTCTAAAGCACCAATTGCTGCCATTGCAGACCGTGTAGCCGGAATTTTTGTTCCAATCGTAATGGGATTATCTCTATTAGCAGGTCTATATTGGGGATTGATTGGTGGAGAATCTTTTGAATTTGTCGTAACCGTGATGATTTCTGTATTAGTCATTGCTTGTCCATGTGCATTAGGATTAGCAACTCCAACTGCCATTATGGTAGGAACAGGTTTCGGTGCTAAAAGAGGAATTTTAATTAAAAGTAGTGCCGCTTTAGAAGAAGCTGGACATGTAGGAGTTGTATTACTAGATAAAACAGGAACGATTACAAATGGTAAACCTAAAGTAGTCGATATTCAAGTATTCAATGATTATTCAAAAGAAGAAGTACTAAAAATAGCAGCATCAATTGAAAAACATTCGGAACATCCATTAGGAAAAGCCATCGTGGAAGAAGCTGAAAAACAAGAATTTGACGTTTTACCAATTGAACAATTCCAATCTATTTCTGGTATGGGAATTCAAGGAATTGTGGATGGAAAAGAAGTGTTACTAGGAAATCATTTATTATTACAAAATCAAGGAATTGCGGTAGATGAATTTAATGCTGTGATTGATGGAGTCGCTTCTAAAGGGCAAACAGCAATGTTCGTAGCCATTCAAAAGCAAGTAGCCGGAATTATTGTAGTTGCGGATACAATTAAAGCAACTAGTAAAGAAGCAATCCAACAAATGAAAGCATTAGGGCTTCAAGTTCGAATGGTAACAGGAGATCATGAAAAAACAGCAAAAGCGATTGCGAATGAAGTTGGAATTGAGACGGTATATAGCCAAGTCTTACCAAATGAAAAAGCAAGTGTTGTGGAACAATTGTTGGAAGAAGGCTATCAAGTAGCCATGGTTGGAGATGGGATTAATGATGCACCTGCACTTGCCAAAGCAACAGTCGGAATTGCGATTGGATCTGGAGTAGATGTTGCCATTGAAACTGCCGATATGGTCATGATGCAAGATGATTTAAGATTAGTGGCAAAAACGATTCAATTAAGTAAAATGACAATGATGACGATTAAAGAAAACTTATTCTGGGCATTTATTTATAATGTAATTGGAATTCCAGTAGCGATGGGTGTCCTACATTTCTTTGGAGGTCCATTATTAAGTCCAATGATTGCAGGAGCTGCGATGAGTTTCAGTTCAGTCTCAGTGGTGCTAAATGCATTGAGATTAAATCATAAATTATCTAAATTGGAAAAATAAAAAAGATGAAGCGACCCCAAAAAGTTTAATTTTTTGAGGTCGCTTCAATTATTCCTTCATTATTTTATATCCATGTCTTTGTTTCTTGGGAATATAACATTGTAGTAAACACTAGCAATACAATATATAACGATTACTGGTTTAAGAAATGGAAATGATTCGAGAATATTGGTAAACCAAACTAATAAGGTTAAAATTATAAAAGTAATATAGATGATTATTTTATAAAACTTCATATCAATCCCTCCTAATATTCAAATCCTCTGTAATAATAATGATACTTACCATTTTTAAGGTTTATGTTTCATTTTTTTGAACACAAACTTAAAAAAAGCATACAGTAATGCTAGGTAAAAACAAATAGTCGATAGATGAACAAATAACAAGAAAAAGTCAGGTAAGAAATTATAAATAAGAAGTAATGTTGCTACGCCGAAAACAGTACCGTAAAATAAATAATTACCACGTAAAAACTTACTCATTTTTAATCATCTCCACTCACATCAGGTATCTAGTTTTCCTTATTTTATTCATATTCTAGACTATTTTTTTAGAAAAAAACAGACTTATAATTTAGAGAAAATTGATGTATAATTAAATTTTGTAAGGGCTTTATAAAAAATATGTACGCTAAATAATCTCAAACCAAAAAAGTCTGTCGCAGGAGAACATCTCCTAGGACAGACTTTTTGTCATATTCAATAAAAAATCAACAATGATTAGTCTTCTAAGTTTACATTGTGGTAAACTTTTTGAACATCTTCATTATCTTCTAAAGCGTTAATCATACGTTCAAATAAACGTAAGTCATCGCCTGTTAATGTTACTTCTGATTGAGGAATCATTTCGATTTCAGATACTGTGAATTCAGAAATTCCTAATCCTTCTAATGCTGTACGAACTGTGTTGAAGTCGTTTGGTTCAGCATAAACGATTGCTTGGTCGTCTTCTTGTACAACGTCACGAACGTCTACTTCTGCTTCCATTAATTGTTCTAATAATTCGTCTGCATCTTTGTTTGCGATACCGAAGATTGCTGTATGGTCGAATAAATAAGTTACAGAACCTGGTGCTCCCATGTTTCCGCCGTTTTTGCTATAAGCAGCACGAACATCTGCAGCTGTACGGTTTACGTTATTTGTTAGTGCGTCTACGATAATCATAGAACCGTTAGGACCGAATCCTTCATAACGTAATTCTTGGTAATCGCCATCGCCGCCACCTTTAGCTTTTTCAATTGCACGTTCGATAATATGACGAGGTACATTATATGTTTTAGCACGGTCAATTACGAATTTTAATTTTTGGTTAGAATGTGGATCTGGTTCACCTTGTTTTGCTGCTACATAGATCTCAATTCCGAATTTTGCATAAATTTTACTGTTGTTAGCATCGAGTTTAGTTTTCTTTTCTACGATGTTAGCCCATTTACGTCCCATTTTCTCACTCACTTTCTAAAATATCTATAAGACATTCTTCATTATACAGATGGAAGCTAGGTTTGTTAAGTATTTTCTATTCAGAAATGCATTTTACAAGAAAATTTTTCTAAAAATGTTACACTATAAGGGAGGTGAGTCTATGAAAACTATTAAAGTAATCTATTTAGGAAGTGAAACTTGTGGGGTTTGTCATGCATTACAGCCACGAGTAGAGGAAGTGACAGAACAAGAAGGAGTAGCGTTAGAAGTCATTAATGTAACGCAGCATCCTGAAGTAGCGAGTCAGTATCAAGTGCTAACCGTTCCGGTTGCGATTGTGTTTGTAGGAGATAAGGAATTTGCTCGTCAAGCGAGATTTATCGATATGGAATTGTTCGAAAAACAACTGCAACAAGCGAAAGAATTTGCTCAAATGGAAGATTATTCATCGTAATTTTAGAAATGGCTTTCATTATTTAAATTTAAGTATTTATTAAGAATTATTCAGTTGTATTTAAAAAGGAAAGTGCTATAATGATGGCAACGAATGGGGGTGGTCTTTTGTATGTAGACTTATTATTACTGTTAGTAGCTGTCATAGGTGTTTTCATTTCTTTGTTCTCCAAATGGAACTTACTCGGTAGTGTTATAACAGTAATAAGTTTTGCAACCTATACTTTCCTACATCCATACTGGAATTTCTTCGTCATTATCCTATTTGTATTTGGTTTCCTATTTTTAGGATTTGAAGTATTAATTCCAGGAATTGGAGCTTTAGGAGTGTTAGGAACAGTATTCGTATTAGGAGGGATGTACTGGGCAAACCAGGCTGTCATGGATTTAGTCGTTTTAATTTTAATGTCACTATTGTTGGCAATAGTCTTGTTAGTTTTATTGGTGAAAAGGGGAAATCATTTTTCTCATAAGAAAGGATTAGTATTACTTTCTTCCCTAAAAAAATCAAAAGGCTATTCAACCTCAAAAGTATATGACGATTTAGTCAATAAAACAGGGAAAACATTGACGGTATTACGTCCAAGCGGAAAGGCTGAATTAAATGGCGAAATCGTTGATGTTGTTAGTACGGGATTTGTCATTCCAGAAGATACAATGATACAAGTTGTAAAAGTAGAAGGAAGTAAAATCGTCGTACAAGTTTTGGAGAACAATAATGAGTAGGAGGGAGTAAGATGTTAGAAAAAGGTTTATTTAATAACCCAACAGGAGTCATTGGACTCATTGTGATACTATTTCTAATTTTAACAGTAGTCATGTTATTTTTTAGATTTGTACCGATTGGATTATGGATTACAGCGTATTTTTCTGATGTAAAAATTGGGGTGGGCACATTAGTGGGGATGAGATTACGTCGAGTAGCTCCTCAATATATTGTGCGTCCAATGATTAAAGCAACAAAAGCAGGATTAAAAATCGATATTAATGAATTAGAAGCCCATTATTTAGCAGGTGGGAATGTCAATGTAGTCATTGATGCTTTAATTGCAGCACAACGTGCGAACATTGACTTAGAATTTGAACAAGCAGCTGCCATTGATTTAGCAGGTAGAAATGTATTTGAAGCCGTTCAAGTGTCTGTTAATCCAAAAGTGATTGAAACTCCAGTTATTGCAGGGGTTGCGATGGATGGGATTGAAGTTCAAGCAAAAGCAAAAGTAACGGTACGTGCCAATATTGAACGATTAGTTGGGGGTGCTGGTGAAGAAACAATTATTGCCCGTGTTGGTGAAGGGATTGTTACCACAGTTGGTTCAGCAGCTCATCATAAATTAGTTTTAGAAAATCCGGATTCCATTTCCCAAACTATTTTGAGAAAAGGATTGGATGCAGGTACAGCGTATGAAATTCTATCCATTGATATCGCGGATGTTGATGTCGGTAGAAATATCGGAGCAAAATTACAAGCAGAACAAGCAGAAGCAGATAAGAAAATTGCACAAGCAAAAGCTGAAGAACGTCGTTCTCTTGCCGTAGCGCAAGAACAAGAAATGTTAGCAGAAGTACAACGCATGCGTGCAAAAGTTGTAGAAGCTGAATCGCAAATTCCATTAGCAATGGCAGAAGCTCTTCGTAATGGAAAACTTGGAGTCATGGACTACTATCAATTGAAAAATATTCAATCAGATACAGATATGAGAGAAGCGATTAGCAAATCTTCTGTTGAGAGTGAATCATGAATATTGTACTCTTTCTCTTGTATATATTGATCCTTGTGATCATGTCTGCTGCTAGTTATCTTAATTTAAAAATGAAAAGTAAAGAAAAGGGATTTAACCAACTGCACGATTGGTTGAACCATTCTTTTCACGAAAAACCAGTTTCGTCTAAACATCATCATCCAAAAAATCAAAAAGTAGTAGATTTTGTCGTAGAAGAAATGCCTGAAACAAAAGCGACATTATCTCATACAGAGAAAATGAGACAACAATTTTTAAAGATGGTACAAGTCTTTCGACAATTTTCACCAGAGGACTATTCTTTATCCGTATTTGATAAGGAACTCATTCAAAGAGTGTCGATTATTTCTCCAGAAGAAATTGATACGATGAGAAGAAGTGCCATTTTAATTCATACTGAAAAATTAAAACGATTATACTTAAATAATCCGAATTTACCAGAAGAATTATTAGAACATCTTCGAGTTTTTGTAGAAGAAATGGAAGCCATCCAATTACAGGAAGAAGAAGTTCAACATATGGGCTCAAAAGGTGATTTAGTCGTTGAAACCGTAAAAAGTGCAACAAATTATACAACAAAAAATCGAGTGTTAAAACATCACTTACAATGGAAAAAAGCAATTGTCGCAAGTGAAGTGTTATCGAAACCAAAAAGTATGCGATAAAAAGTGTAGAAAGAAGGTTAGGCAGAAATGCTTAGCCTTTTTATTTTGTGTTACAATATGCCTAGTAGAGAGGTGAATATCATGTTAGTACAAAAAATGATTACTCAGTTAAAAATAAAACAAGGGAATAATACAGCATTGACACAAGAAGAGTTAGAATGGTTATGGGAAAATATTGGTAATCCAAATCCAGAAATCCGAGACAACTTAGTCTTTAATTTATTTGGACAATTTATTTTTGGACAACTGATAACAAAAGAACAATTACGATGGATCATTGAAAAAGTGAATGTCACAAATCCTTTGGAGTATAGAATCGAAGAATTCGGTAGTGCAACAGCATATCGTTCATTCTCAGCGCTTGTAATGGGAATGATTTTACAAGTTGATGGGGATAAAACAAGTGGATATGATTCTTGTTTAACAACTTCAGAGAGAACAAATTGGATGCAAAATGGAATTCGTTATTTGAAGAGAGAAAAGGACAGAACAGGATATGATGAGAAGTTAGGATGGGTACACGCATTTGCTCATGGAGCAGATTTATTAGGAACCATTATTTCTCATCCGACTTGTACTCAAGAATATGTAGTAGAAGTATTAGAAGTTATTAGTGATATTTTTCAAAAGAGTAAACAACCATTTATGGATGAAGAAGAAAAACGATTAGGATTAGCAATCTTTTTTGGAATAGATTCTGGAAATCTTTCTCAAAAACTGTTGTGTGAGTGGATTAAAAAGCAAAGATTTGAAGAATTAGATGGAAGCCGTGAAAGTTATCAACGTTTAGCAATGTATAAAAGTTTTTTAGCGACAATCTATTTTAGGATGGAAGCTTTAAACCTTTGGGAAAATTCTTTAAAGGATGAGATGATGATGATTCTCCAAGAATATTAAAAAACCACCGACACAATGGTCG
>ERZ773207.269-NODE-269-length-19163-cov-5.157055_pt1 | contig 19163 bp, 16 predicted proteins | sample MGYA00580997_ERZ773207 | MGnify/ENA primary metagenome ERZ773207 (study PRJEB29015, sample SAMEA2738170) | human oral metagenome | biome: human oral; feature: human-associated habitat; material: saliva | place: China | collected 2239 ... | reverse complement strand
AAAAGCGATTTATTCCTCATCGTAAAGGGTCTCAAGCCAATGATATTTTACGAGATGTACAAGCTCGTTTAATGGAACCGGATCGTATCATTCCGGGCGGTTTTATTTATATGTCTGATATTCTCTATGACTGGCATGTAATGACACGCCTTGGGGAAATTATTATGACTCGCTTTATGGATCGTAATCCAGATTATATATTGACAGTAGAAACAAAGGGGATTCCGTTAGCTGTCATGGTAGCGCGAGCTTTCAATAAACCTCTTGTCATTGCCCGCCGTGATAGTAAGGTGACTGAAGGTTCGGCTATTAGTATTAACTATGTAACAGGTTCTTCTGGTCGAATTCAAACTATGACCCTTACTAAGCGTGCTATTCCACCGAATGCTAGAGTTTTGATTATCGATGACTTTATGAAAGCAGGGGGCACTGCGAAGGGATTAAAAGAGCTTGTCCTTGAAATGAGTGGTATCGTTGTAGGAACCGGTGTTTTAGTGGCAACGGCAGAACCCAACCCAAAATTAATCGATGATTATGAATCACTGTTTACCTTCTATGGTATTGATGAAAATACGAAGAAAATAAGTATTGAACCAGTATTTGATGAAGAGTAAAGATTAATATTAAGCACGTCATAGGCTAGTATAATAGTTTTATATTGAATATTGGATAATGGGTTACAAAATGTAATTAATATTAAAATGTCAGACATATAAGAGATAATAGATAGGAGATTACTATGAATATTGCAAGCCTCATTTTAGCTGCTGGTAAGGGTACGCGTATGAAGTCTAAATTGCCAAAGATATTGCACAAGGTTGGCGGCAAAGCTATGGTAGAGCGCGTTCTTGAAACAGTTCAGTCAATCGGTACAAATCGCGATGTGGTCATCGTAGGTTTTGGTGGTGATGCAGTACAAAATTATTTAGGTGATCGCGCTGAATTCGTTCGCCAAGAAGAGCAAAATGGTACAGGGCATGCCGTAAAAATGGCTCAACCAGTACTTGGTGATTATGATGGCACAATCTTATTGTTGTGTGGTGATACTCCACTCGTTACAAAGGAAAGCTTAGAAGCTCTTTTAGAGGAGCATAAAAACTCTGGTGCAGCTGCTACGATTTTAACAGCACATATGCCTGATCCAACTGGTTATGGTCGCATTATTCGTAATGAAGCAGGTTCCGTAGTTCGCATTGTAGAACAAAAAGATGGTAAACCAGAGGAATTAGCCGTTCAAGAAGTTAATACTGGTATGTACGCCTTTGATAGTAAAAAATTATGGCCTTGCTTAGATCAACTATCTGACGATAATGCGCAAGGTGAATTGTATATAACAGATGTCGTAGGTATTCTCGTAAATGGTGGCGATACAGTAAGCGCTTATATGACTAAAGACTTTGAAGAGTCTCTAGGTGTAAACTCTCGCTTGCAATTAGCCGAAGCTGAGTCTATTTTAAAACACCGTAAAAATATTGAATTAATGACAGCCGGTGTAACAATTATCGATCCAGCAAATACTTACGTAGCTCCAGAGGTAACAGTAGGGGCGGATACAATCTTGTATCCTGGTACAATCCTTGAAGGCGATACTGTAATTGGTGAGCGTTGTGAAATTGGTCCACATACTCGTTTAACAAATGTGAAAGTTGGTAACGATACGATTATCCACTTCACGTATGGTCATGACTGCGAAGTAAAAGATGGTGTAGATGTAGGTCCATATGTTCACTTGCGCCCTAATACGGTACTGGGCAACAAGGTTCATGTAGGTAACTTCGTAGAGGTTAAAAACTCCAATGTTGGGGAAGGCACTAAGTTCCCTCATCTTTCCTATATTGGCGACAGCGATGTAGGTTCTGGTGTTAACATCGGATGTGGTACAATTACCGTAAACTACGATGGTAAGGTTAAACACCGTACTACAATCGGCAATGGCGCTTTTGTAGGTTGTAATAGTAATTTAGTGGCTCCTGTAACTGTTGGTAATTATAGTTATGTTGGTGCAGGCTCTACTATTACAAAAGATGTGCCCGATAAGGCTTTGGCGGTAGGCCGCAGTAAGCAAATTGTGAAAGAAAATTGGGTAACAGACGATACTTTCAAAAAGAAATAAAAAAATCTCATATTTTTTAACACAATTAGGGCAAAATAGTATACAATAAAAAGGCAATAGTGTGTATCTGTAATGGATGATTATGGATAAGTAACCAGTATAGGAACAAATGAAAGGGTATCAAAATGGCATTTGAAGACGGCAAGAAACTTAAGATTTTCACAGGTAATGCAAATCCAGCATTGGCAAAAGAAATTTGTGATTATTTAGGTTTGCCTTTAGGTGAAGCATTTGTAGGTCGCTTCAACAATGGCGAAGTACAAATTATGATTGATGAAAGCGTACGTGGCAAAGATGTATTTATCATTCAACCAACTAGCTATCCTGTAAACGATAATTTAATGGAATTAATGGTTATGGCTGATGCGTTAAAACGCGCTTCTGCACGCCATATCACTGCAGTAGTTCCTTACTATGGCTATGCTCGTCAAGACCGCAAAACTCGTGGTCGTGAGCCTATTACAGCTAAATTAGTAGCTAACTTGATGCAAACTTCTGGCATTACACGTCTTGTAACTGTTGACTTACATGCAGGTCAAATTCAAGGCTTCTTCGATGTGCCTGTAGATCATTTATATGGTGCATCCATCTTGGCTAAATATATTAATGAAAAAAATCTTGAAGACGCTATTGTAGTCTCCCCAGATCTTGGTGGCGTAACACGTGCTCGTGACTTGGCTGACCGTATTGGTGCCCCAATTGCAATTATTGAGAAAAAACGTCCTGAACCAGGCGTTGCTAAAGTTATGAACCTCATTGGCGACGTAAAAGGTAAAAACTGTATTATCGTAGATGATATTGTAGATACAGCTGGTTCCCTTGTAGAAGGGGCGAAAGCTTTGGAAGAGTTTGGTGCTAAATCTGTAACTGCTGCTGTTACACATGCAGTATTGACAGATCCTGCTAGCGAACGCATTGCTAACTCCAATATTAAAGAGCTTATCGTTACAAATACAATACCATTACCTGAAAATTGTAAATTGGAAAATATTACACAATTGTCTGTTGCTCCATTATTGGGTGAAGCAATTATGCGTATCTTCCATGAAGTATCTGTAAGTAATTTGTTCGACAAATAATAGGTGATTCTTGAAATTAGTAGTAGGCCTTGGTAATCCGGGCAAGCAATATGAAGCAACAAAACATAATATAGGTTTTATGGTTGTCGATGCTATCGCCGATAGTGTTCCTCACACTCCTTGGAGAGAGGAACAACGGGCAGAGGTGTGTAGCATTACCGTAAATGGTGAAAAAGTATTGCTTGTAAAGCCTCAAACATTTATGAATGCGAGCGGTGAATCTGTAGGGCCGTTGATGCGGTATTATAAGATTGACCCATCTGATGTGTATTGCATTTATGATGATATGGATTTACCAGTAGGCAAATTGCGAATTCGACCAAATGGAAGCTCTGGTGGTCATAATGGTATCAAATCTTTGATTACTCATTTGGGAACAGAGAATTTCCCTCGCTTCCGTGTAGGCATAGGTCGTCCGTTGCCACAATGGACTGTCATAGATCATGTGTTGGCTCCGTTTAGTGAAGAGTCGCAAGAGAAGGTACAAAAAGGTATTAAGGATACGGTAAAAGCTGTATTAGGTACCTTAGAAGTGGGTATTGATAAAGGGATGAATCTATTCAACCCTAAACGTCGTCCACATCGATAAATACATGCATAAGGGCATGAGTCTCATGGAGATTCATGCCTTTTTTACGAGGTAATTATGAGTAATCAAAAAAGAATGCCTTTTGTAGAGGCTTTAGAAGCATATCGAAAAGAACATCTTGTACCTTTCCATACTCCAGGCCATAAAATTGGCGTAGAGGCTCCTCAATTGCTAAAGGATTGGATGGGACCAGCTTTACCTTATGATTTAGGTGTTATGTACGCTTTAGATGATTTACACGAACCAGAAGGAGAGCTAAAAGAAGCCCAAGAGTTAACAGCTGAATTGTATGGTGCAGATTGTTGTTGGTTTTCTATTAATGGTACTACGGCGTTAATCGAAGCTATGATTATGGGCACTGTAGGTCCCGATGAAACTATCATCATCCCTCGTGAGGCTCATCGCTCTGTCATAAGTGGTTTAGTTTTATCTGGTGCAAAGCCTGTTTATATGGATTGTCAGTTTGATGAGCGATGGGGAGTTCCTTTAGGAGTTTCTTTAGAAGATGCAGTTAGAACAATGGAGGCCCATCCTGAGGCGAAGTCGATCCTCTTAGTCTACCCAAATTATTATGGTGTAGGTGTAGATATTGTAAATATTGTTAAAGAGGCACATAAACGCGGTTTAATAGTTCTTGTTGATGAAGCACACGGTCCGCATTTACCATTTGCTGAATCTTTACCTATAGGCGCTATCGAGGCTGGTGCAGATTTAGTGGCACAAAGCACGCATAAATCAGTGGGTTCATTGACGCAAACCTCTTGGCTATTAGGACAAGGTGAAAGAATTAATAAACGTCGTATTACACAAATGCACCAAATGCTACAAAGCACAAGTCCCAATTATATTTTCCTTGCCTCCTTAGATATGGCGCGCCATCAATTGGCCACAGTAGGTAAGGACCTAGTAAGTCGCACCGTAGAATTGAGCCTATATTTACGGAATGAGTTACATAAGATTTCTGGCGTCACTACTATGGAATATGCGGATATTGAAGAGCGAGTGGCTAACTACGATTGTACTAAGGTCCTTATTGATGCAAAAGAATTAGGTCTTACCGGTGTTGTTTTTGAACGAATGTTGCGAAAACAACATATTGAGGTAGAGCTAGTGCAAGCTCATCATGTACTGGTGCTCATTACAATTGGCGATACTAAGGCATCTGTAGATGCTTTAATTAAGGCTGTACAAGCTGTAAGTGATGAAGTATTGAATGGTTCATATGCAACTGACCATGGCTTAGATGGTAAATTTGATGTGCTTAGTAAAGATTCAGCTGTATTACCTGAGCCAGTCGTTCGTGTAACACCTCGCAATGCTATGTATGCTCATCGTGAGCAGGTTCCGTTACGTGACGCATTACATCGTATTGCTGGGGAGACTATAGCTTATTATCCTCCAGGGATTCCTTGTGTAGCCGTAGGTGAAGTGATTAGTGAGTCTGTGTTACAATATATAGAGAATAGAAAGGCTCTAGGTTATGTGCCAAATGGAGCCGATGATATGACATTAGAAACAATCTGGGTGTTACAGGAGTAATTATGGGGACTTTAATCATATTAGAAGGCGGAGATGGTAGTGGTAAAGCTACGCAAACTAAACTATTAGTAGAACGCTTAACCAAGAAAGGGCATGCAGTTAAATCTGTAAGCTTCCCAAACTATGATAGTGGCGCTGCTATGCCTATCAAAATGTATTTAGCCGGTGAATTTGGCAAAGATGTACATGATGTAAACCCTTATGTGGCAAGCTCCATGTATGCCATAGACCGCTTCGCATCTTTTAGAACTGATTGGGAAGAGTTCTATAAAAATGGGGGCATCATCATTGCTGATCGTTATACGACGTCTAATATGGTGCACCAAATGGTAAAATACGATGACTCAAAGGAACGTACTGCATTTTTAGATTGGCTTGAAGACTTTGAATTTAAAAAGTTTGGATTGCCTACACCTGATGCAGTATGTCTATTAGATATGCCTCTTGAAGTGAGTGAAGCCCTTATGGCGGAGCGCACTGGTAAAACGGGAGGCAATACTGGTGATATTCACGAAGGAAATCATCAGTATTTAGTAGCTGTTCACGATGCCTATGAAGAGCTAGTAGAACGCTACCAATGGCACCGCATACCTTGTGCTAATAAAGATGAATTTAGTCAGTATAAGTTGCGCACCATTGAGGAAATTCATAACGATGTATATCAAGCAGTAGTAAATCTACTGCCTTAAGATAGGGCGACTCTTTTAAAAGTCGCCTTTTTCTTATATAATATTAATATTGAGCATGTATTGATAGGAGGAGCTATGACATATTTTGATTCTATAATTGGTCAAGATTCGATCAAGGCACACCTATCGGAACTTGTAAGTCGTAATGCATTACCGCATAGCCTTTTATTTTATGGTGAAGCAGGTCTTGGTAAGCTAGATATGGCCATAGGCCTTGCGTCTCTATTATTGGGGCGACAAGTATTTTCTCAACCTAAAGGGGAAGCTTATTTAGAGGCCGTTAAAGAAGCACGTCTTGCCAATGGTGAGACCGAAAAACGCATCGAAGCAGAAGGCTTGCCTATCTATATGGATAAGGGGGATGCCTTTTGGATTCGTCCTATGAAGACAACCTTAAAGGTGGAACAGTGGTATTCATTATTGCAAGATCATCTGTCAGTAGCAGGTAATGGTAACCGCGTTGTCATTGTGGAGGACTTTCACACGGCCAATGCTGTTATGGCAAATGCCATGCTTAAAACCATCGAAGAGCCGCCTGAACAGGTGTATTTCATCATAATTACGAACAAGATTAACACTGTGTTACCAACTATCATTTCTAGATGTATGGGCGTTGGCTTTAATAGTGTTGATGTAGATACGATTCGGAAGGCTCTTGTAGCTCGAGGAATCACTGGTGATATTGAGCAGGCTTTGTTAGCAGGTCATGGTAATCCACAGTTAGTGGAGAAACTAGCTACTCAAGGTCGCATTGAAATGCTAGAGTTAGCAGTTAAAGTAATGGATATCCTTGCCTTCGAAACGAGATGGTTTTCTATGATTTCTCTAGCTTGTGAAAGCTTACCACGTGAAAGCCTAACAGAGTTAATGCACTGGCTACGTCTTGTGAGTAGAGATATGATGGCTCTTAAAATGGGGGCCAAAGACGCTCAATTACAAGTACCTATGTACAAAACTCAATTATTACGATTATTACCGCGCTGGTCTATGCAAGCACTGTCAGAGGTTATTACCGAAACATTGCAAGCAGAACGGGCTTTGCGCTTACATATAAAAACCGCTCTCGTGGTGGACGGTCTCAGTATCGCCCTTCATGATGCTCGTGAGGAGGATTAAATGCTAACCATAGTTGGCGTACGCTTTAAAAAGGCAGGTAAGATTTACTATTTTCTGCCTGAACAATTAGAATTATCTGTTGGAGATGGTGTTATTGTTGAAACGGCGCGAGGCGTTGAATACGGCACTGTAGTTATTGGACCGAAAGAGGTCTTTGAAGATGCTGTTGTAGCACCAGTTAAGCCTGTTATTAGAAAGGCTACCCCTAAAGATTTAAAACAAATCGAGAAAAACAAAGAGCGCGAAGAAAAAGCCTTTGAGATTTGTCTCGAAAAAATTGGTAAACGTAAATTACCGATGAAACTCATCAATGTAGAATACACATTTGATATGAATAAGATTATATTCTTCTTTACTGCAGATGGTCGTATCGACTTCCGTGAGTTAGTTAAGGATTTAGCAACAGTATTTAGAACGCGCATTGAGTTACGTCAAGTAGGCGTTCGTGATGAGGCTAAGGTTTTAAACGGTATCGGCGCCTGTGGTCGACCTTTATGCTGTTCTAATTACTTAGGTGACTTTACACCTGTATCGATTCGCATGGCTAAGGATCAAAATTTGAGCCTAAACCCTACAAAAATTTCTGGTGTATGTGGTCGCTTGATGTGCTGCCTTAACTATGAAGATGACTTATATAAAAAAGGTGGCGACTTATATGTGAAGAAGGAACGCCCTCAAGCTTCTCAAGATGTAGCACCTCCAGGCATTGGTAAAGAGGTAGTTACTGATGAAGGTATTGGTAAGGTCTTAAAGGTAAATCACCATAAACATACGGTGAAGGTGCAGCTAGAAGCTGGCCGTACTATTGATTTGAAATGGTCCGAGGTGGCATTGCCTGATGAATGATCAAGAACGACTTGATGATTTAATTATAGATGGCTTACAGATTTATCAACGTTCTGATATGTTTCGCTTTTCCTTTGATGCTATAGCACTCATTCACTTTTGTCGTTTCAATAGTCGTCATACTTATGTTGATCTTGGAACGGGAACAGGTGTTATGCCGCTCATAGGGACATCCTTAGGCGCAGGCTATATAGCGGGCATAGATATCAACAAAACTCTTGTTGAGTTAGGTCAGCGCAGTGTTGATCACAATAGTAAACAAGATGTGGTAAAGATGTTGTGCGGCGACTATCGCCACATGTCGTACCGAGATGTACAAGATAAGCCCTTTGACGGCGTTATTGTAAATCCTCCTTTTTATGATTGTGAAAGCGGTGCAAAGCCTATGTCTGAAGAACGGGCCTTGGCACTTCATGATAGTCATACAACATTAGAAGAGGTTTTGAAAGCTATACAATCCTTTATTAAGTGTAAAGGTCGCTTATGGATGATTTACAGTGCTAGTCGCTTACAATATGTGCTACATGAATTAGAAGAAGCTAACTTTCAAGCTAAACGCATTCGCTTTATTCATGGCATGGTAGATAAGCCAGCTAAGCTGGTGCTCATAGAGGCTCTCTATCAAGGTCAGATTGGCCTTGTACTAGAGCCACCACTCATCGTTTATGACAAGCCTAATGTGTACACGAAGGAGGTGTCCTCTTGGTATGAACGATAACGAATGGGGCACTTTGTACTTGGTGCCTACACCGATAGGTAATTTAGAAGATATGACGTATCGCGCAGTTCGTATTTTAGGCGAAGTTGATGCTATCGCTGCAGAGGATACGCGCCATACGGGTATATTATTAAAACATTTTGATATTAAGAAACCTTTGATTTCTTATCATGAACATAATAAGGAAGAAAAGGGTGCTTATATTATTGAACTTTTATTAGAGGGACAGTCTATTGCTTGCGTCAGTGATGCAGGTATGCCTGCCATTTCTGATCCAGGGGCTGACCTAGTAACAAAAGCTATTAAAGAAGGCATAACGGTAGTGCCATTACCCGGAGCAAATGCGGCGTTAACAGCGCTTATTGCATCGGGCTTAGATACGAAATCTTTTACCTTTGCAGGATTTTTACCTAAACGGGGTAAACATCGGGTTGAAGAATTACAACGACTTTCACAAGTAACGGGAACCTTGATGTTTTACGAAGCACCCCATCGATTGCAAGAGGTCTTACAAGATGTGTATGAAGCCTTTGGTAATCGCTCTATTACGGTGGCAAGGGAGTTGACGAAGAAGTTTGAAACCTTTGTGCGCACCGATTTGGAAAGTCTTGTAAATGATTTAGAACAGCTCACCTATAAAGGAGAATTCGTCCTCATCGTAGGTGGTGCTGATACAGTGAAATCTGACACTAGTGAAGTGTTAGATGAACCAGTATCTTATGTAGATGCTGTACAAGCCCTTGTAGAAACAGGGGTACCTAAAAAAGAAGCAATTCGCCAGGTGGCAAAGCGATTTAACGTTTCCCGCCGGGATGTATATAATATTGTAGAACGTTAAACCTTCCCATTCGAAGGTTAGAAGGAGACTCATCATGGGAGACACAAAAAAAACGTATTATATTACGACACCTATTTATTATCCAAGTGCTAAGTTGCACATTGGACATACGTACTGTACATCTGTAGCCGATACGATTGCTCGTTTCAAACGCTTAGCTGGTTATGATGTACGTTTCTTGACTGGCTCTGACGAACATGGTCAAAAGATTCAACGAGCTGCAGCGGCAGAAGGTATTACACCTCTTGAATACACTACGAATATCGTAAATGGCTTCAAAGCATTGTGGGAGAAGATGTATATCTCTAACGATGACTTCATTCGTACTACTGATGAACGTCATGAAAAGGTAGTGCAAGAGCTCTTTACAAAAGCTTATGAAAAAGGCGATATTTACAAGGCTGAATATGAAGGTTGGTACTGTACACCATGCGAAACATTCTGGACTGAGCAAAAACTTGGTGAAAACCATACTTGTCCAGATTGCGGTCGCCCTGTAGAAAAAGTAAAAGAAGAGAGCTATTTCTTTAAACTCGGTAAATATACTGATCAATGGTTGAAATTTATCGAAGAAAATCCTGATTTTATTCAACCTGAATCCCGTCGTAACGAGATGATTCAATTCGTAAAACAAGGTTTAGAAGACTTGGCTGTATCTCGTACATCCTTTGACTGGGGTATCAAAGTGCCATTCGACCCTAAACATGTTGTATATGTTTGGTTCGATGCATTGGTTAACTATATTAGTGCATTATCTCCATTTGATGGGGATGGCGAACTATACAAAAAATATTGGCCTGCAGATCTTCATTTAGTAGGTAAGGAAATTGTTCGTTTCCATACGATTATTTGGCCTATGATGCTTATGAGCCTTGAGTTGCCATTACCTAAAAAGGTATTTGGTCATGGCTGGATGATTGTTGACGGCACAAAGATGAGTAAATCTTTGGGGAATGTTATCGACCCAATCCCATTGATTGATACTTATGGGGCAGATTCCTTGCGTTATTACTTATTAAGTGAAATCACTCTTGGCAATGATGGTAACTTCACATTGCCTAATTTCGTAACAAAAATCAATGCAGACTTATCTAATGATTTAGGTAACTTACTGAACCGTACCATTGCAATGATTGAAAAATACCATGATGGTGTAATTACTAAATGCGATGATATGGACGACCTAGACCGCGACGTATCTACCTTAGCAGTTCAAACTGTGAAAGATTTTGAAGCGGCTATGGAAAACATGGAGCTTAACAAGGGTATTAAAGCTGTATGGGCTCTCATCGGTCGCATGAATAAATACATCGATGAAACTATGCCTTGGGTATTAGCTAAATCTGAAGATGCTAATGATAAAGCTCGTCTTCAATCTGCTATGTATCATTTAGCGGAGGCATTGCGCATCATCGCTATCTTAGTAAGCCCTGTTATCCCTGTAGGTGCGCCAAAAATTTGGGATCAATTAGGTATTGCAGGTTTTGGTGAGGCTACATTAGAAGACGCTAAAACTTGGGGTGTATTGCCAACAGGTACAAAAGTTGTGAAAGGTGAACCTATTTATCCACGATTTGAAATCCCTGAAATGGTAGAAGCTACTCCAGTACAAGCTGAAGAGGCTGTAGATACATCTAATATTCCGCCATTAAAAGAAAATATTACATATGATGACTTCGAGAAACTCGATCTTCGAGTAGCAAAAGTTGTTAGCTGTGAAAAGGTGCCTAAATCCAAAAAGTTATTGAAATTCGTATTGGATATCGGCATTGAAGAACGCACAGTATTAAGTGGTATCTCTCAATATTACGAGCCAGAAGCTATGGTTGGTAAAAAGGTAATTTATTTGTCTAACTTGGCTCCTAAGAAGATGATGGGCATCGAGTCTTATGGCATGATTTTGTCTGCATCTGACTGGGAAGAACATTTAGAAGTAACAAATATCGAATCCTTACCAGCAGGAAGTGTGGTTAAATAATGAAACTCTTTGATACACATGCTCATGTGAATGACGGCCGTTTTAATAATGATCGTGATGAGATGTTACAAGCTTGCTTTGATGCAGGCGTAGAATACATCGTGATTCCTGGTGTAGACCGAAGTACAGTTGAATCTGGTTTAGCATTAGCAAAACAGTACGACCGTCTTTATGCTGCCGTAGGCACACATCCTCATGAGTCTAAAGATTTTACAGAGGAAGATTATGAATTCTATAAGGAGCAAGCACTCCATAACGATAAGGTACGTGCTATCGGTGAAATCGGTTTAGATTATTACTATGATTTCTCTGATCGTGAAACACAAAGACGCGTATTTATTCGTCAGTTGGAGTTAGCTCGTGAAGTAGATTTGCCAATCATTATTCATGACCGCGATGCGCATGGTGATATTATGAACATCTTGCGCAATGAAGGAAAGGATAACTGGGGCATTTTCCACTGTTACTCCGGTAGCTGGGAAATGGCTAAGGAAGCTATTAAATTAGGATTCTACATTTCCTTTGCAGGTCCTGTAGTATTCCCTAAGTCTACTAATCTTAAGGAAGTAGCTCGTCAAGTGCCATTAGATCGGATCCTTATCGAAACTGATTCACCCTATTTAACACCACCTCCATTTAGAGGTAGACGCAATGATCCGAGCAAAACTCAATTTGTAGCAGAGGAAATTGCCCGTCTAAAAGGTCTCGATGTAGATGAATTCTGTGAAATTACTTTCAATAATGGTAAACGAGTGTTTGGCATCGAGTAGATACATACAGAGAATATTTCTAATACACTAAATATAAGCTAAACTCTCATGACTTTGGCTATGGAATAGAGATTAAAACAATATAGAAATATAAATTATAAAACGCGATTCTCCCTTTGCGGTGAGAATCGCGTTTTTCTATGGTATACTAAAGTAAATTCATACTGAACACGTAGTAGGATGAGGGTAGTAGGATGAAACGTATTGCATTTATAGATTTAGGTTCTAACTCCGTTCGATTTATCATTTACGAGATTTCTAAAACGGGTAGCTATAGACTAATATATCAAGAGAAAAATAGTGTGCGCCTTAGTGAAAATATGTGGGGTACAAACGAATTAACAAATGAAGCAATGGAACGTTCCTTGCGTTCTTTGAAAGCCTTTGTTCATATGGCAGAAGCTATGGACGTTGATGCCATAAAAGCTGTTGCTACGGCAGCCGTACGGCTTGCTAAAAATGGAGATGTCTTTATAAAGACTGTAAAAGAACGAACAGGCCTAGATTTAGAATGTATTGCAGGCGAAGAAGAGGCGCGTCTGGGTTTCCTTGGTGTTATCAATACTATTGGGCTGAAAGACTTTATCATCTTTGATTTAGGAGGGGCTAGTACGGAGGTAACCCTTGTACGAGATCGTCAAATTGCAGAGGTTGTAAGCTTGCCTATTGGCGCACTTACACTGACAGGCACATATAAAAAGGGGGAGGAGTATACCCCTAAAGAGCTAGAGAAAATGACGAAAGCAGTGAGGAAAGCAATTAAAGAACATACTTGGCTTCGCAATGTAAAATTGCCGCTCCTCGGTATTGGTGGTACAGCACGTAATATAGCTAAAATGGATCAACGAAAGTTATCCTATCCTATTACAAAACTACATAACTATGAAATACCATATCATCGATTCCACGAAATTTTCGAAGACGTAAAAGGTAAATCTTTAGAGGAGCGTAAAAAGATAAGTGGCTTGTCTTCAGATCGTGCAGATATCATCATTGCAGGCCTTACCATTGTGGAAGAATTATTTAACTACGTAAATACTGAAACTCTCGTTGTTGGTGGTTGTGGTTTGCGTGAAGGTTTATTCTATGACTACTATGGGACCCATTATTTAGGTGGCAATCCTATTATCGATGATATTTTAGTTCATTCTGCTGAAAATGTACTTTTAGGCATGACTAAACATGAGCTAGTACACGCCAAATATATTACTGGTTTAGCTACTACTTTATTTGATGAATTAGAGTCACTTCATAAAGCAGATAACAACGCAAGAAGATGCTTGGTTACGGCTAGCCTACTTCATGATATTGGTAAACGGGTTAACTACTATAGCCACGCACGTCATGGCTGTTACATGCTCGTAAACAGTAATTTATATGGTCTTTCTCACGTAGAACAAGCATTTAGTGCTTTCTTAGTTATGAACTCCCATGGCTTGACACCTAAAGAGTATAAAAACTTCTTATACGGTAAATTGTTAGACCAAGATCAACGTTCATTAGGTCAAAAATTATCTATTATCTTAGCCTTGGCTGAGGCTCTCGATGAAAGTCATGAACAATTTATTCGACGCTTAGAGGTATCTATTAAATATACTAGTGTGGCCTTAAAGGTATACTATTTAGAAGGCCGCGATGTGAGTGTTACGAAAGTGGCTGTTGAAAAATTAGCAAAATCGTTCAAAAAAGAATTCAAAAAAGAGTTAGAAATAGAGTGGACGGAAGCTCGTAAGGAGGCATAATGGCATTACCAAAAGCATTACGATATGCAGTATTACATGTGGGCTCCAGTAGTATGAGCATTACTATTGTAGAATATAGGGGCATCGATGATGTACGTATAATCGATCATGCAGCACGAGAAGTAACCTTTGGAGAGGAATTATTTCAAACGTCTCGCTTAAGCTTTAAAACGATAGAAGAAATCTGTCATATTTTAAAAGGTTACAAGCAATTAATGGCGGATTATGGTATAACTCGCTCTAGATTATATGGGACAACCGTAATTCGTGAGGCTGCTAATCGTCGTAGCATTCTAGATCAAATTTACATCCAAACAGGTATGCGTGTTGAGGTTATCGACATGCCTAAAGAGGTATATTACAAATATGCCTTGCTATATTATAAGATGACGAATCAGTATCGATTGACGGATCCTACTAAGGCGACGTTGTTCCTTGATATGACATCTGGTGGCGTGGGATTAACAGTATGGCGTGGTGAAAGTTTATTATTCCAACGCAATATGCATAGTGGTTCCTTGCGCGTTATGGAATCCTTTAACCGTAACCAACGTTCTTCTACGTCGTTTCCTAAGGCAATTACCGAATATTTGCATCGCATGATTGGCCCATTGCGTGAGGAACTTCAAACTTTCAATATTAATAGTGTTATTTTATCTGGTGATGAAGCGCAGTATATGGCTCGTCTCATGGGGGACGACAGTAATAAGGACGATATTATTACTATTGAACCTGAACGATTTAAAGGTCTCATTAACTCCTTTGATGGAGTAACAGCTACCAAGCTGATGAACAGATATAAATTGCCTGAGTATAAGGCTAATATTTTGATGCCTACCATGATTTTGTTTAATGAAATCATTACGGCTATAGAGCCTAAATCTTTGATTTTTAGTAGTTTCTCCTTCTCCCAAGGTATAAGCTGGTTCTATGGTGTAGAGGCTGAAAACAATCCGTTTATGTATCAGCTGCGGGAGCAAAATGCTCAATTAGCTCGCGCTGTTGCCGATAGATATCATACCGATAGCATTCACGATGCTGAGGTAGAGCGCTTTAGCTCATTATTCTGTAAAACATTGCGTCATAAAGGTTTACCAGAGCGGTGGGGCTATTTATGTCGTATAGCAGCTATTCTTTGCTCTGTAGGTAAATTTGTAAATTTGCGAAATCATGGGGAGCATGCCTACCATATCGTGATGGGCACAGATATTTTTGGGCTTTCAGAAGAAGAAAAACAAGTAGTGGCCAATGTTGTATATTATCACTACAAAGGCACACCATCTGATGACGATGCTTACTTTAATGCGCTAACAGAATTGCAAAAGATTCAAGTCACAAAGTTAGTGGCTATCATTCGCGTAGCTTGTGCCCTTGATGCGGGCAGTAATCAAAAGATTTCAGATATTACGTTAGAGGAGCGGGATAATGTATTATATGTATTCTGCGAGACTAATGAAGATATCTCTTTAGAATGGTGGACATTTACAGGTGATTCTGAATATTTCACAGAAGTCTTTGGTATGGAAATTAAGCTAGTAAGAGGAGGTGACCGCCATGTTCAGTAATGCAAAATATTACTTTAATCGTGAATTATCTTGGTTAAAGTTTAATCAGCGTGTACTGTTAGAATCTATAGATAGCAATACGCCTTTATTAGAGCGGTTGCGATTTATTGCTATTGCTAGCTCAAATTTAGACGAGTTCTTTATGATTCGAGTGGCTGGTCTACGACATCAAGTGGTACATGGCATCGTTAGATATGATGCGGCCCATATGGATGCAAAGGCACAATTAAAGGCTATTGATGAGTCTGTACAACGCCTAGTTTCTATGCAAAGTACATATTTAAACAATGTGCTCACTGAACTTGAAAATTATGGGTTCTTTTTTACTAAACCCGATCAGCTCGATATAAAATCAAAAGCTTGGTTACGTCATTACTTTGAGGAACATATCTATCCTGTTGTAACGCCATTAGCCGTTGATTCTGGGCATCCGTTTCCGTTTTTAACAAATCATACTATCAATGCTATTGTGCGTATCTTTCAAATATTACCGGATGGCACAAAGGATTATAAGATTGCTATCTTGCCTATTCCATCTGTACTGGATCGTATTATTGAAATCCCAAGTCGAGGTAATAAAGAACATCGATTTGTTTACCTAGAGGATGTTATTACCTACTATGCAATCCAATTTTTCCAAGGCTACGGCATTGAAGATTATATGGTATTTCGTATCACTCGTGATGCGGATCTAGAAATCGATGAAGAAGAAGCAACAGATTTACTATCAGAGGTAGAGGAATCCTTGCGTCGTCGCCGTCGTGGTGATGCAGTGCGCTTAGAAGTATGTGGCGACGTGAAAGGCGACTTGCTTGACTTTGTTCTTACTAGTGTTGAGCTTGAACAAAAGGACGTATATCGTATTGATGGTCATTTGGACTGTCGTATGTACTTTGATTTCTGCAACTATCCTGGATTAGATGAACTGCGGTACGAGCCTTTTGACTCCAAGATTCCTAGTGAATTAGTAGATCATGAAGGTGAAAGTTTGTTCTCCATAATCGGTAAACAAGATCTTTTTGTTCATCACCCTTTTGAATCCTTTACTGTAGTTGAACAGTTTATTGCCCAAGCTGCAGTTGATCCTGATGTGCTTGCCATTAAACAAACCTTGTATCGTGTAAGTGGGGATTCTCCGATTATTGCATCCTTAATTAAGGCTGCAGATAATGGAAAACAAGTAACCGTACTTATGGAGGTTAAGGCTCGTTTTGATGAAGAAAATAACATTCAAATGGCCCGTCGCCTTGAAAAAGCAGGCTGTCATGTAATTTATGGGTTAAAAGGTCTTAAAACGCACTCTAAAATCACTATGGTGGTACGTAGAGAAAATGATGGTATAAGGCGCTATGTTCATCTGGCTACAGGTAACTATAATGGCAAAACTGCTCGTATCTATACGGACTGTGGTATATTTACGTGTAATGATGAGTATGGTGACGATGCATCTCGTTTCTTCAATTTGATTTCTGGCTATTCTGATCCACCGATTTGGAACAAATTTATCGTAGCGCCCTTAAATTTACGAGAAAAAATTATAGAATTGATAGATCGTGAAATTGAATTGGCTAAAAAAGGGGAGGATGCTTATATCATCGCTAAGATGAATTCCTTACTTGATAAAAAAGTTATTGCCAAGCTATATGAAGCATCTACTGCAGGTGTTCGTATCGATCTCATCGTTCGTGGTATTTGTACTCTTCGTCCTGGTATTGCCGGTGTAAGTGATAATATTACGGTTCGCTCCATAGTAGGTCGTTTCTTAGAACATCATCGTTTATTTTACTTCCGTAATGGTGGCAATGAAAGCCTGTATTTATCTAGCGCGGACTGGATGCCTCGTAATTTAAATGAACGTGTAGAGCTCATGATTCCTATTGAAGACAAGCGTCATAAAGAACGTGTGAAGGGCATATTGGACCTTTATTTGGAAGATACATTAAAAGCTCATATTATGAGAGCGGATGGTTCCTATCGCAAAATTAATGATCGAGAGCATCCTATTTCTGCTCAAGAAGAGCTCATGAAAGCAGCTATTGATAATGAACGCAAGGAATCGATGACCGTCATCGAACGTCTACAACCAATGTTAAAGATGAATAAATGATGAAATTTAACTTATAGATAGTATTGTGAATTTTAATACAACTGTAGAGTATGAAAAAAGCCTGTTTACACAGGCTTTTTTCTATGTATGTCCATTTGAAAATGAGATAAAAATGAAATTTTAAAAAATGTTGAAAATCTTGGTAACAATGTAAAAACACATAAAAATACAATTTGAGTAATAAAAAAACCATGTATACTATATATGGTATGAGTATCGTATATATGTACACAATTCGGAATATATTGTATGGTACTTAAAAATATCGATATGTTCGTATACAGTGGACTTCTCGCGTAAAATCCAAAAAAATATAATGTAAAAATCCAGTAGTTATATATGTTTGCCTACTATTGTTAACCATATGTGTTTGACAGGTTATATCTATCTGTAGTAGAATAATACCATTACAGGAGGGATTACAATATGAGAATTCATAAGACACACAAACGATATATTTCGTCTGTTGTTGCCGGATTGATTGTAACAGCTGTAACTATGACAGGTTTTTCTTATAATGATAAAACCGTTACCGTTATGGTAGATGGTGCAGCACACACTGTTAGAACGCATTTAAATTCTAACGAAGGCATCGTACGCGACGCTGGGGTTAAATTAAATCCTAATGATAAAGTTATTTCCAGCTCTACATCAGTTCAAAATGGTACAACATTAACTGTTGTTCGAGCTATTCCAGTTTATGTAACTGTGAATGGTAAAACAAGAGCTGTTTTCACTACAGAAACAACGGCTCAAGGCGTTGCTAATGAGCTTGGCTTTAAAACACCTAACTATGTAGTTGTAGGTGATGCAAATGGTTCTGTATTAAGTGGTACACATATTACAATTGCTCAAGTAACAAGTCGTTCTTTATCTACAGTAGATCAAGAAGTTGCTGTTGAGGTTATCCGTCAAAAAGATGATACAATGGCTAAAGGCGAAGAAGAGGTTGTTCAAGTTGGTCAACCTGGCTTAGAACGAGTACAACGTGAAACATTATATAGCAATGGTACAGTTATTAAAACAAATGACGTATCTAAAGTAACACAACGCGCAATGGTTCCTACTATTATTAAAGAAGGTACTCGTGAAGTGACTACTTCTCGTAATGTGGCGGGTCGTGCATCTCGGGCTATCGTAATGGAAGCATCTGCTTACCTAGCAGGCGATGGTGATGGCTTGGGTATTACGGCTACAGGTGTTCCTGCAGTTCGTGGTATTGCTGCTGTTGACCCTGATGTTATTCCATTAGGTACACGCTTATTTATTCCAGGCTACGGTGAGGCTATTGCAGCTGATACAGGTGGTGCTATTATAGGCAATAAAATTGACCTTGTAATGGACTCTTACGGCGAGGCTATGGAATTTGGTCGTCAAGACGTAACAGTGTACGTTTTAGACTAAATAAAACGATTTGAGGATATATCGATTGATATATCCTCTTTCTTATTTATGATTATATTATATATAACTA
>ERZ773207.266-NODE-266-length-19402-cov-21.293379_pt1 | contig 19402 bp, 16 predicted proteins | sample MGYA00580997_ERZ773207 | MGnify/ENA primary metagenome ERZ773207 (study PRJEB29015, sample SAMEA2738170) | human oral metagenome | biome: human oral; feature: human-associated habitat; material: saliva | place: China | collected 2239 ... | reverse complement strand
CCTATGCCTATGGACAATGTACATGGGGTGTTGCGGCTCGTATGAACCAGTTAGGCTTAAAATTAAAAGGTAGAAATGGAGAAAAGATTTCAATCATTAATACCATGGGAAATGGTCAAGACTGGGTTTCGACAGCTTCAAGTCTTGGAGGGGAAACAGGTTCCACACCAAAAGCAGGTGCTATTGTTTCTTTTGTAGGAGGTACACATGGCACACCAGCTATCTACGGTCATGTGGCTTTTGTAGAGAAGGTCTATGATGATGGTTCTTTCCTTGTGTCTGAAACTAACTATGGTGGCAACCCTAACTATACCTTTAGAAAAATCTCCCAAGCAGATAGTGCAATAAGTTTTGCCTATACAACGAAATAAAAGAATCATGTCATCAGTTTAGGTGACATGATTCTTATTTTTTATAGAGTGACATATTTAATGCCATAGGCTGATAACTTACTTGATGATCGTCTTTAATCAATTGACTGTAAGCAACAAATCCGAACTGTTCATATAATTGAATGACTTTAGGATGATTGATACTATCTAAAAATACCATCTGAGTTCCTACAATTGCTCGAAATTCTTCAATTTTTTGAATTACAATTTCAAATAACTCTTGTCCAGATAGTTTATTTAGCTTTGTGTTTTTGCCGAATTGACCGATAAGTAACACAGGGAGATAATCAATATTTTTGGGACTTTTCCCTTTTAGGACGAGTTTCTTTTTTAAGGATTTTTCTAAATCAGAAATATCAACAACTTTGAGAGATAAACTAAAGAATCCTATGATGTTATTTGTTTCAGTTTCTTCAACTATAAAATTACGAGAACGATGTTGTTTTTCAAAATTGGTAGCTTTATCAGATAGATAAGTCAACATCTCTTCATTACCGTTGAAATTAACATTTTCTAAAATGATAGTTTTAAATAGCTCCTTACCTTATTTCTCAGTTTTATCAGGAGCCAGCACTTGAATATTTTCAAGATATTGCTTAAGTGGTGTTACTTGAATTGTCATCTTACAGATACTTTGAAATGAGTTTATTTTTCGTTGGAGCGGTAGCGTCTTGTGATTCAATAGATTTCAAGATTGCTTGTAGCTTTTTAGATGGTTTATGATTAAGAATTTTTAGAGCATCTTCGTTTGTTAGTTTTATATCACGTGTTAAACTGATTGTAGCCATTTGTTCTATCTCCTGTTTCTACTTAAATTCATTATAGCTTATTTTGAACAAAAGTTCACTCTAAAGATAGTGTATGTTTTCTATAGTGTATAAATCCAAAATAAGTTTTTCTCTTGCATTTGTAGCTCATATTCGTTAGAATAATTGTATAGATGAGTGGTCGGCTCATGGTCAATCTGATAGTAATCTTGGACATAAGGGCCAAGCGGTGGCGGACACCAGAACGAAATCCGAAAGTAATCTTGGACGTAAGGGCCAAGCGGTGGCAGACACCAGAAAAAACCGACTGACTAGGTGGCTTACAGGTTCTGTAAGTCATCTTTTTACTTTGATAATAATGTTTTATCATTTTAAGGGGAACGCAGTTTTGGCTCGTTCTCCTTTTTGTTGTGATACTTCTTTCAAGGAATATTTGGTAGGATTGGAGTGAAAAAAGATTAACTAGGAAAGAAGGAAGTATATGGAAGCCATTTATCAACGTGATTCGGATCAGGATGGACTGACTGATGCTCAAGAATTGGCGCTAGGAACCAATCCTCTTAGCGCAGATTCTGATGGTGATGGTCGTTCAGATTTAGTGGAAGTAGAAGAAGGAACCAATCCCTTAGAAAAGGATTTACAAGACATAGACAAAACAAGTATCACTGAATCGTCATCAGTATTTATGGAAATGAAACAAAAGATTTCAGATATGATGGAGAGTCACTACAAGGAATTTATACAGGCTCTGATTAGTATTGAAACAGGGATTGAAAACCAACAAGACCTAGAAGACTTATATACTTACTACATGAGAACGGATGCCGTTTCTCTTTTATCTAGTGATTTAGAAATCAGTCCTCAAGAGGTTGAAATGGAGATAGAGTTGTAGGGGAATCATGTGATTCTCCTATTTTCGTATAGATGAAAGGAGCGAGTATGGAAGTAATGCAATTATTGGCTATGTTTCGTGGAACAATTCCAAAAGATAGGGAGAAAATGGACCTATTTCTTCGTTATCAAGCGCAACATTTTGATGAGAAATGGCAGGATTTGGTAGAGAGTTTTTTGACTAAAGAGGGCAAAATAGAAGAGATACCTCATGTCTATTCGTTTCATCAAGATATTGTTTCTTTCCTAGAGGCCAGTTCTGAAAATAATGACCAAGATTTAGAAAGTTACACAAGAAAATTTGGACAAGCAGGTCTAAGTAAATTATCTCAATTAAGTAATTTTGAGAAAAACTTGGTGCTAGAAGTCGCAACCTATAACCTTTCCACTCGATTTTATATCCAATCTGAAAAAGAGAAGCTAACACCATTAAGTGAGCTTGTATTTCATCAGAATCAGGATGTCAATTTAGTCAATGTCTATCGGGTTGCGAATAATCTATCTGACCGTATTAGTAGAGATATAGAGGAATTTCTTCTAATGGTTGATTCCAAAGAACTCAAAAAAGAACTTCTTGAGATTCATTTTGAAGAAAAAGAGGGAGATGTTCTAGCCTATTTGGGTTCAGAATTGATGGCTACTTTAGATACCGTTACGGATCTTGTCCATCATGAAGAAAACTACACACAACTCCCACTGACACAAAAGCTGAAGATTATTACTCATTTTGATGAAGTGAAAGCTATAAGAGAAAAGTCTAAGCAAGTAGCGGAAGCGGTCTTACCTTTAGATAATATTGACCAGGTAGAAGAAAATGTGGAAGTTCATTCCCTATCTAAAGTAGATAAAATTGTAGAAGAAGCTTTGAGGGAATATCCAATCGGTTCACAAGTAAGTTATAAAGGACAAGTATTTCAATTGGTTTCGATTGAAAATGCACAGTTAAATGAATTAGTTCGCCTAGAGCTATTCAATGATTCTAACCAGTTATTTGAAGAGAACCCTATTTTATACTTGAACAGTTTGGAAGAGATTGAACAAGTATTGTCTCATGTAGAACTTGAAAAAGAAGATTCAGAGATTGAGATTGATCCATCAAGTGAAAGTCAGGAAATAGATTTGTTTTCCTACCTGGAAGAAGATAATGAAAAGGAAAAGGATAAGGAAATAAAACCTTTAATTTCAGGTATAGAAGAGACGGATGTTACTGTTCAAGATTTTGTTTTTCCAGATGACTTAGAGGACTTTTATCCTAAGACAAATCGAGAAAAGATTGAAACGAATATCGCCGCAATTGAACTTGTTAAAAGATTAGAAAAAGAGGGACGACAAGCGAATCCAGAAGAACAAGAACTACTAGCCAAGTATGTTGGATGGGGTGGTCTTGCCAATGAATTTTTCGATGAACTCAATCCAAAGTACGAATTAGAACGTTTAACTCTTAGGAGCTTAGTAAGTAAATCAGAATACTCCACCATGAAACAAAGTTCTCTTACAGCCTATTATACAGACCCAATGATTATTCGCCAGATTTGGCAAAAATTACTGGATGATGGTTTTGAAGGAGGAAGGATTTTAGATCCTTCTATGGGGACTGGGAACTTCTTTGCGGCTATGCCTAGAAGTATACGAGAGAGGTCAGAACTCTATGGAGTTGAATTAGACAGCGTGACAGGCGCAATCGCAAAACAACTCCACCCCAATACCCATATTGAAGTGCGAGGATTTGAAGAAGTTTCCTATCAAAATAATAGTTTTGATTTAGTCCTAACGAATGTTCCATTTGGAAATTTTCGCATTGCAGATAAAAACTATGATAAACCTTATATGATTCATGATTACTTTGTCAAACACTCACTTGATTTAGTAAGAGATGGAGGACAAGTTTCGATTATTTCTTCTATTGGCACAATGGATAAGCGGACAGATAATGTCTTACAAGAGATTAAAACCAACACTCATTTTTTAGGGGGTGTTCGTTTGCCGGATACGGCTTTTAAAAAGATTGCAGGTACTCGAGTGACCACAGATCTCCTCTTCTTTCAAAAGGATCAAGCAAAGAATCTTAATGAGGAGGAACTTGTTTTTAGTGGCTCTATTCCCTTTGAGGAGGATAAGCGTGTCTGGATCAATCCTTATTTTGATGGGAAATACAATACACAAGTTTTGGGTCAATATGAGGTACGTAATTTTAATGGAGGAACCCTCAATGTTAAGGGGGAATCAGAAACATTAGCTACTGACATAATGAAAGCATTAGAGAATGTAGAAGCACCTAAACAAATTGACAATTCTTTGAAAGCACCTGTTTTTATCCAAGAAGAAGTGGATAATTCTATCCCAAGTCGTATACGTGAGGACTTAACGCTCTATTCTTTTGGATATGAGGGAAATCAAATTTATTACCGAGATACGCATGGCATTCGGAAAAGTTCAAAAGTTGACGAAATTAGTTATTATGTAGATGAGAAGGGAGATTTTAAAGCTTGGGACAGTTCTTTGTCTGAACATAAAATAGACCGATTCGTGCAACTTCATTTGACTGATGAGGAAGCACTAGATGTTTACAAGTCAGAAGAAGCGAGTAAAAGGGGGAAATATAAGGGACTGTTCAAAAAAACTGTCTTTTATGAAAGTCCCTTATCGGATAAGGATATTAGTCGCATTAAGGGCATGGTTGATTTGAGAGAGACCTATCAATCCTTAATTGAAATTCAACGTCATCCAGATTATAGTCGGACAGATTTTCAGGTATTACTTAGTAAACTCAATCGTGACTATAATCGCTTTGTAAGTCAATTTGGATACTTGAATGCCTCAGTCAATCGGAACTTATTTGATAGTGACGATAAGTATTCTTTACTAGCAAGTTTAGAAGATGAATACATTGATTCTAAAGATCAGAAAGTAAAATATAAAAAATCTTTAGCCTTTGAGAAAGCATTGGTTAGGCCGGAGAGAGTGATTGCAAGAGTTTCAACGGCTCTAGATGCCTTAAACTCTAGTTTATCGGATGGTAGAGGGGTTGATTTAGACTATATGGTATCAATTTATCCCGAACATAGCCAAGCTGCTATTTTAGATGAGTTAGGTGACCAGATTTTAATGGATCCAGAAAGCTATTTAAGAGGAGAAAGAAAATATCTTTCTAAGAACCAATTTTTATCAGGAGATATTCTCAACAAGATAGAAGTAGTTCAACTATTAGTGGAGGAAAACAACCAAGAATATGATTGGAACCATGCTTTAGATTTGTTAGAATCTGTTCGCCCTCCAAGGATTCATCTGGCAGATATTGAGTTTAAAATAGGGTCACGTTGGATTCCTCAATCCGTTTATGGTAAATTTGCCTTTGAATGTTTTACCAATCGTGAATTTGAATTGTCTTCGCCAGATGTTGAACAAGTCATTGAAGTGAATCCTGTTGATGGCCAGGTTCATTTAAGGACATCATTTGCTTATCGCTATCCAAGTGCCAAAGATAGTAGTCTTGGAGTTAGTGGGTCACGTTATGATACAGGAAGAAAGATTTTTGAGAATTTACTTAATTCGAACCAACCGACTATTACTATGACTGTTAAGGAAGGAGAAAAGAAAAAGACCATCACAGATTTGGAAAAAACCTCTGTTCTAAGAGCAAAAGAGCAGCATTTACAAGAGCTATTTCAAGAATTTGTCTCACGGTATCCCGAAGTCCAACAAGTCATTGAGGAAAGCTATAATCGTCTTTATAATCGAACGGTTAGTCGAGAGTATGACGGTAGCCATCTAGTCATTGATGGCTTGGCACAAAACATCAGTCTTCGTTCTCACCAAGAGAATGCCATTCAAAGAATCGTAGAAGAAAAAAGAGCCTTATTAGCTCATGAGGTAGGTTCAGGAAAGACCTTGACCATGCTTGGTGCTGGATTTAAATTGAAGGAGTTGGGGATGGTTCATAAGCCCTTATATGTAGTGCCCTCTAGTTTGTCTGCTCAATTTGGCCAAGAAATCATGAAATTTTTCCCTACTAAAAAAGTCTTTGTGACCACTAAGAAAGATTTTGTGAAGGCGAGAAGAAAACAATTTGTTTCTCGTATTATTACAGGAGATTACGATGCCATTGTCATTGGGGATTCTCAATTTGAAAAAATCCCTGTCAGTAAGGAAAGACAGATGAATTATATCGAGGATAAACTCAATGAACTACGAGAGATTAAAACACATTCTGAAAATAAGTACACCATTAAAGAAGCAGAGCAATCAATAAGTGGTCTTGAGAGACAATTGGAAGAACTCCAACGCTTTAATCGTGATAGTTTTATTGATTTTGAGAACTTAGGAATTGATTTTCTCTTTGTGGATGAAGCACATCACTTTAAAAATATTCGTCCGATTACTGGCCTTGGAAATGTAGCAGGGATTACCAATACAACGTCTAAGAAGAACGTGGATATGGAAATGAAGGTTCGACAGATTCAGGAAGAACATGATTTTAAAAATATTGTCTTTGCGACAGGAACACCTGTTTCCAATTCTATTAGTGAGTTATATACTATGATGAACTACATTCAACCGGATATCTTAAAACGCTATCAAGTTGATTATTTTGACTCTTGGGTAGGTGCTTTTGGAGAAATTCAAAACTCTATGGAATTAGCTCCTACAGGGGATAAGTACCAGCCTAAGAAACGATTTAAAAAGTTTGTCAATCTACCTGAGTTGATGAAAATCTATAAAGAAACAGCCGACATTCAAACACAAGATATGTTGGATTTACCTGTTCCAGAAGCTCGTATTATACCTATTGAGAGTGAGTTAACTGAAAACCAGAAACTCTATTTAGAAGAATTAGTTATGAGGTCAGATGCGGTTAAATGTGGAACAGTTGATCCAAGCCAGGATAACATGTTAAAAATTACGGGTGAGGCACGAAAATTAGCTATTGATATGCGTTTATTGGACTCTAGTTATAGTCTAGCAGACAATCATAAACTGCTTCAGGTAGTGGATAATGTTGAGAGAATTTATCGAGAAGGAATGGAAAATAAGGCTACTCAGATGATTTTTTCAGATATTGGCACACCTAAGAAAAAGGATAATGGCTTTGATGTCTATTCTGAAATAAAGGCTTTATTAGTTGATAGAGGAATCCCTGGTAAAGAAATTGCCTTTGTACATGATGCCAATAGTGATGAAAAGAAGAATAGTTTGTCTCGAAAGGTCAATGCAGGAGAGGTGCGGATTCTCCTTGCCTCAACTGAAAAAGGAGGAACAGGTTTAAATGTTCAGAGCAAGATGAAAGCAGTTCATCACCTGGATGTACCGTGGAGACCAAGTGACATTCAACAACGCAATGGACGAATTATCCGACAGGGAAATGAAAACAAGGAAGTGGATATTTACCACTACATTACAAAAGGTTCATTTGATAATTATCTATGGGCAACTCAGGAGAACAAACTTCGTTATATTAAGCAGATTATGACTTCTAAGGAGCCGATTCGTGCTGCAGAAGATATTGATGAGCAGACCATGACAGCTTCTGATTTTAAGGCACTAGCAACAGGTAATCCTTATCTCAAATATAAGATGGAATTGGAGAATGATCTAACCCTATTAGAAAACCAAAGACGCGCATTTCAACGTAGCAAGGATCACTATCGTCATACAATCTCTTACTGTGAAGAAAATATGCCCATTCTTAAGAAACGATTAAGCAAGTATGAAGGCGATATTCAACAGTCTGAAATATCGAAAGACCAGGCATTTTCTATGACAGTAGGCAAGCAAGTTTTTGAGCAACGAGCTGAAGCAGGGAAAGCCCTACACCGTCTTATCTGTCATAATCAAGCTGACAGCAAAGAATTCCGTACCCTAGCCAGTTATCGAGGATTTGACATTAAAATGCTTAGTCTTCCAACAAATCAACCTCTTCCTGAAACTTTCTCTGTTAAGATTGTAGGAGAAAATCAGTATTCTGTCAGTTTAGATTTGTATTCTCCTTTGGGGACAATTCAAAGACTCCAACATACGATAGACCACATTAAAGAGGACCAAGTGAAAACTCAGAACTTATTGGATGAATTAAAGGATAAATGGACTACTGCTAAGGTAGAAATTGAGAAAAATTTTCCAAAGGAAGAGGATTATCAAACTAAAAAGGCCGAATACGATGTACTCGCGCCATTGATTGAAACAGAAACGGATTTAGATATTATTGATCAGGCCTTACGACAATTCCACGAAAAAGGAAAAGAAAAGCAAGAACAACTTTCTTTTGAATTAGATTAAAAAATATATATAAATAGCGGACAAGAAAAGAAAAGCGCGGTAGAATAAAGATAGAAAGAAACGAGGTAACGATTATGATGGAAGATACCTATTATCAATTAGAAGAGGCTTTGGTACAGGGATTTCAAACACCTGAAGAATACCAAGCCTACAAGGAGTTAAAGGAACATTATGAGGAAGTGACAGGCGATTACAGCTTTTCTATACGAGAACTTACTAGTCAATTGGAAATCGCTTTTCAGAATCATCGAGGTGTGGACTTTGAGGAACATGAGAAAGAGGAATATTTGGACTTAGTTCAAAAATTAGAAGAGTTTGCTTCCTCTCTTGCCACCCATTATCGTCAATTGATTGACTAGAAAGGAGAAAGTCATGAATGATTTACTCCTTATCCCAGTAATTTTTTTAGCAGTAGGAGGAATTCTCATTCTTTTATGGAGACTCTTTCTTATTGCCAGTGGACTTTTCCTTATTGGTTTTATCAGTTTTCTTATTTTCGTGGAGGTCTATGGAATTTATCTGTTCTTTACTGAACCGACTTTATACTTTGATGATATCAGACAACATGGTTTAACTAGTTTTACGGCTGTGTACCTTTTCATCAATCTGATGTTGGTTCTTGGATTCAGTTGGCGTTTCATAAACTCCAAAACTAAGGAAAGTATGTAAACTTGTTAGATGGTTAAAAAACTTTATCTGAATCTAAATTCGGATAAGGTTTTTTATTAGCCTTGATTCTTTCATATACTTCATAGCTAAATTGGAGCAGTAATTTATGAAAATCATTATCCTCACTGTTATTACTTGTATTTATGGCTTGTTTATGTCGTTCAATATGAGAAAGAGCTCTTCTCAAATTTTCTTCTTTTAAATTTTTCATAGTTACATTATAAGCTGAAGACAGATAGTTTTGATATTTTTCTCTGAACTGTACGATTTTGCTTCTTAAATGTAGGAATCACCTTTTATTATGGTGTGATAAAACTTACAAGTCCTTTTTGTTATTCTTGACCTAGTTTTTATAGAAAGAAGGTCTAAGATGTTAAATAAAGTCAAAACTAAAGCCTTAATTAGTGTTGGAGCAGTGGCTGCAACTAGCTTTATTCTCATGATGGGATATACTGCTGGTCAACACTCGACTGCTAAACAAAGTCGTAAAGAGATTGAATTGGCTGCAGCTAAACTTGTAGAGGACAAACAAGCAGAAGATAAAGCCAGCATTTTGTCATCGGATACTGTAAAAGAATTTTTGACACAGTACTATACGAAAGAAAAACTAGGGGAAAATAATACACGTATTCAACCTTATATGACTGAATCAGCTTATTCTCAAGAATTGTCAAGTCAAAACGATGCCATGAACCAAGTGTATAAGGACTATATTTTGGATTATCATTTTGAAAAAGCTGATATCTTTGTAAATCAGACTACGAATCAAGCTATTGCCATGGTCTCTTATAATGTAACCTATGTATCTGATTTAAAGAATGCCAACCAATCAAAGACCAATCAGACAGAAACAAGAACAGTTAAGTTATCCTATTCTAAACTACCTGGTAAGTTATTGGTCAATCAGGTACAGGTTTGGAAATCTGGGTTAGATGATTTAGATAAGGCAACTCCTAAAACTTTAGAAGAATCATCATCAATACCATCACTGCCAAATACTACGACAAAATGATGATATTGCATGGAAATAGAAGAATGTAAGCAAATTTCAATTCTTGATGTAGCCAATCGTTTAGGTATCTCCTTTAAACAAGTTTCGAGTAGTGTCTATGAACATCCTGAACACGATTCATTCCGAATTTTTTCAACTACTAATACTTTTAAATGGTTTTCAAGAGATATTCAAGGTGATGTCATTGATTTTGTTCGACTTGTTAAGAGAATTTCTTTTAAAGAAGCTCTAGCTTTTCTTTCTCAAGAACCTTTTCAAAAAGAAGCTGTTCAAGAAAATAGATTGAGACCATTTTATTATCCTTTAAAGAGAATAGAGGATTCTAACTGTAGTCTGGCCAGATATTATTTAACAGAATGTAGAGGAATTTCAGAAGAAATCATACAAAAGATGATTCAACAAGGTTTGATAGCCCAAGCTAGTTGGAAAACAAATGAAACAGTTGAACCTGTTATCGTTTTTAAAAGCTATGATCATCGTCACAAGCTGCAGGCAGCAAGCTTACAAGGGATTTATAAGAATCACTCTCTTCCAAGAAAGAGGTTAAAAACGATTCTAAAAGGAAGCCATGGACATATTGGAATATCCTTTGATATTGGTAAACCAAATAGACTGGTCTTTTGTGAATCCTTCATTGACTTAATGAGTTATTACGAGCTGCATCAACAAAATCTATCTGATGTTCGTTTGGTATCTATGGAGGGATTAAAAAGGTCTGTTGTCGCTTATCAAACTTTACGACTGATAGCTGAAGAAAATCAGAAATTGGAATTTTTAGATACAGTAATACCTTCAAAGTTATTGCCTTTAATCAATACAATTCGTGATACCACCAGCTATTTTGATAATCATCCTGATTTATTGACACTGGCAGTAGATTGTGATGATGCAGGTAAAGTTTTTTCTGATAAATTATCTCAATCAGGATTTCCTGTTTTCCTGGATTTACCTGATAATGAATCTGGGAAAGAAAAAAGAGACTGGAACGATATTCTTCGAGAAAAGAAATCAGATTTTCAATTTAAGCTTGAGTCTGCAAAAGAGACAGTGGAGAATCAACTAGTAAGACACTCCTCTCAATGTTTAGAATTGTGATAACAAAATCAAGATGTTTTAGCTAATATTAAAATGAAGGAGGATAGTATATGACCATTATTGAACGCTTAGAAGAAAAGGTCACTAGGCAAGAAAGTAAGGTAGCAAGAGAGACAGAAAAACTAGCTGCTTACAAAGAACAACTGGAGACAGCGATGTTTGCGACGTTCAAAAGGCGTCAAAGCATTAGTCACATGAGTTTTGAAGAAGCTCTTGACCATGCCTTTGGTAAAGAAAGACAATTCGATGATTCTGAATTTAGAAAGGATGAAATGAGTGAATGACAAAAAATTGGGATTTTAATCAACCATTAGAAAGTAAAACAGAAAATCAAGAAGATCCAGATAAAATTGCGGCCTTATTTGGAAATCATCAAGGAGGTAATGATGTAAATTATGAAGCAGCTTTTCAAAAGCGAAAACAAGCACCTGTGACGGAATCAAATTCTAGTTCTAAACCCAAAGTTACAGAGGTTAGAACAGGAAAAGAGATAGATATCACTACAAGTTATCAGCAACATCTTAAAAGACTTATTGCGGATAACAATAGCGATATTCAAAGTAGTCAAAAGAAAATTGAAGAGCTACATACGTTGATCGACACAAAGAATAAAGATAATAAGAAATTGCAGTCCATTTATGATGCGATTTCCGAATTACACTAAGCAGTCCTGATAGGCTGCTTTTTTTGAGAGGTTATAGATGTTTACAAAACTGTTTAAGAAAAACCAAGACAATAGTGATGTATTTAAGAAGCTAATTCATAGACTATCTGATATGTCTGTCCAAGATCTTGAAAAAATAGACCGACTGTTAGATATCATTTTCACTCCAGATCAAGGATCAGAACAACTAAAAACAGAAGCAACTTACAGAGAAGAAACTTTGGACGACACATTAAAGGAAGCTAAGAATCAACTTCATAAGGAACAATTGGAGAAGAAACTAGAGAGATTTAGGAAAAATAGTCAATAACGCACCAAAATTGGTGCGTTCTGCTTTTTTATGCTATAATGGATTTAGAAAAATAAAGGAGTTTGCCATGATTGGAAAGAACATAAAATCCTTACGTAAAACACATGACTTAACACAACCCGAATTTGCACGGATTGTAGGTATTTCACGAAATAGTCTGAGTCGTTATGAAAATGGAACGAGTTCAGTCTCTACCGAATTAATAGACATCATTTGTCAGAAGTTTAATGTATCTTATGTCGATATTGTAGGAGAAGATAAAATGCTCAATCCTGTTGAAGATTATGAATTGACTTTAAAAATTGAAATTGTGAAAGAAAGAGGTGCTAATCTATTATCTCGACTCTATCGTTATCAAGATAGTCAGGGAATTAGCATTGATGATGAATCTAATCCTTGGATTTTAATGAGTGATGATCTATCTGATTTGATTCATACGAATATCTATTTAGTAGAAACTTTTGATGAAATAGAGAGATATAGCGGCTATTTGGATGGAATTGAACGTATGTTAGAGATATCTGAAAAACGGATGGTAGCCTAATGGAAATCCAAGATTATACTGATAGTGAATTCAAACATGCTCTAGCACGGAATCTTCGTTCACTGACAAGAGGAAAAAAGTCCAGTAAGCAACCTATAGCGATTTTGCTTGGAGGGCAAAGTGGTGCCGGTAAGACTACAATTCATCGTATTAAACAGAAAGAATTTCAAGGAAATATTGTTATCATAGATGGTGATAGTTTTCGTTCTCAGCATCCACACTATTTAGAACTGCAGCAAGAATATGGCAAAGATAGTGTAGAATACACCAAAGATTTTGCAGGAAAAATGGTAGAGTCTTTAGTAACCGAATTGAGTCATTTGGGATACAATCTTTTGATAGAGGGAACTTTACGAACAATTGATGTTCCAAAGAAAACAGCACAACTCTTGAAAAATAAGGGATATGAAGTACAATTAGCCTTGATTGCGACAAAGCCTAAGCTGTCCTATCTGAGCACCCTTATCCGATACGAAGAACTATACGCTATCAATCCAAATCAAGCACGCGCAACTCCAAAAGAACATCATGATTTCATTGTAAATCATCTAGTTGATAATACACGACAATTGGAAGAACTAGCTATCTTTGAAAGAATTCAAATTTACCAACGAGATAGAAGTTGTGTATATGATTCAAGAGAAGACAAAACTTCAGCAGCAACCGTTCTACATGATTTACTATTTGGAGAATGGAATCAAGTCGAGAAAGAGATGCTTAAATCTGGAGAAGAAAGATTGAAAGATTTAACTAATCGAAATGGTAGTTAGAACACAAATTTTAAAAAATAATCTACTTATAACTTTTGTTAGTTGTTTGAGGTGGTCGAAAAGTCTTTAGAATCAAAAAAACGCATAGTATTAGGTGTTGAAACTTGATACTATGCGTTTTCTTCAGGAATTGAGATTTTGCCCATCTCTTTTTATTATATTTAAGGATACTTGAAAGTTATATTTTAGAAAAACAATTATGGAGTTCTAAATACGGAATATAGTATAAATGCGGATTCAAATTTATTGAGAAGAGAAATTCTCCAAAGGAAAAGAACCCCACAAGAAAAATCGATATAGATAAGTCGCTATTATTCAGAAATGAGTCAAATTAATTTATATTATTTTAGAATCATATTTAAATTCTCTTGTGCTTATTAGATTTTGAATTCTATCAAGTGGTATATTCATTATTTATGTGTTTTATGAACGGTGCATTATTTTCACACAAAAATGTAGGCTTTAACATCGTATATTTTTCTGTGATCTGCGTATTTGAAATATAAAATGGTTTTAATAAATTTCGTTTTGTTATTTGGAAAATTATAAATTTTAAAACTTATTATTGAATTTTCAGAACTATCGGAAAAATAAAAATAAACAGTATATTCAGAAAACTATTGACACACTAAAAAACAAGTGCTAAAATGTACTTAGAAAGTTAGAGGAACTAAAAGTTATCTAAATTTTATATTTAAAGGTGGTATTTAGATAAAAAAGTTTAGTCAGACGAACCACTAGCTTGCTCTATGCTTTCTGGAGTTTTTTTAAAACAGGAGGATAAGAAAATGGAACAAATGTTGTTTGAATTGGAACTTCTTCCAGAGGATGAAGTTATTGTTACTGGTCTCCCTAAATATTGTTCTTTTACTTGTTTAATTACAGGTAATTAATTATACTTTGTTTAAAATAAGTATCTTTACTTACAAAATAGGCTAGTGCTGTGTCTCTAGCCTTTTTTAATAATAGGAGTTTGTTATGGATTTATTAGAGAAAGAATATTTAAAATGTGATAAAAATTTTCAACATGGTGATATTTGGAATTACTATTATTTATCAGATAATGTTCCTGCACAAGGATGGAAAATACATATAAGCTCCCAAATAAAAGATGCTGTAGATATTTTTAAGATTGTGTATAAAATATCCCAACTAAATAATTGTAGCTTTAAAGTTGTTAAAAATTTAAAGGAATTAAAAAAAATTAATTCCCCAAGAGAAATGAGTCCTACAGCTAACAAGTTTATAACTCTATATCCTAATTCAGAATCTGAAGCTAAGAGTATGATTTTTAATCTTACTAGTAAATTATCAGAATTTAAGGCCCCCAAAATACTATCTGATTATCAATGTGGACTACATTCTCCAGTTCATTATAGATATGGGGCTTTTTTAAAAAAACAAGCTTATGATGAAAAGAATAAAAAGGTCATTTATTTATTGTTAGATGAAAGTAACAATAATTATGTTGAAGATAGACGACAAAATTTTCCTAGTCTTCCTAGTTGGAAAAAAGATTTGTTTTCGGAAGAAGAAAAAAAGAATTATTTTCAAACTGCACGTGAAATATCAACCAAAGACTCTACTATAAATAAATATAAAATGGAAAAAATTATTAAGAGATCAAATAAAGGGAATGTTTATCGGGCGATTAGAAGATCGGACGGACAAAAAGTAATTATCAAACAATCAAGACCTTTTGTGAATTACGATGATGAAGGAGAATGGACAGCTATTGATGATATAAAAAATGAGGCTTTCATGCTAAAAAAATTAGCCAATAAAACTTATACTACTAATTTAATTGATGAATTTTATATAGTGGATGATTATTTTATTGTTCAAGAAATGGTTGACGGGTTAAACTTTGAAGAATTTATTAAAGAAACAGAAGCTAATGAAAATACTAGAGAAAAATCGTTAAATAATATAGTTGACATAGTAAATGATGTTCATGAATTGGGATATAAACTTGTAGATATAGGTCCTACAAATTTTATATACACTAAAAAAGGTGATGTAATATTAATAGATTTGGAAGCACTGACTCCTATTGAGGATAAGGTGAGAAGAATCAAAACTCCAATGATGGTTAATCCAGATACCGACTTAACTACCAGTTCAGTTCAGCAAGATTATTTTAGTTTAGCACTAATCGGATTTTTTTTGTTAACTGGTGATTTTTTATCTTTTTCAAAAGGTGATCCAAAAACAGGATTATCGGTCTTTATAAAAATATGTCATCTAATAAAAATAGCGAATTTAAACAATAAGATCACTAAACAACAAGAATACTGGCTATACGATTTATTAATGATGAGCCAAGGAGAAAAAATTAAAAAAATAAAACATTTACAGGATTTTCCAAGAGACACTCTTTTTAATACTCCAGATTTTCTAAGTTATTTTGAAAAATATAATTTTAAAGAAGAAGCCTTGAATATAAAATCATATTTAATCACTAAATCTATGGATAAACTCGGTCGTTTGTTTCCATCAAATGAGTTTGGTGAATTCGTAAGTCCTGCATCTTTTCAACATGGCTTTGGAGGGTTTTTATTTTTTATGAATAAATTTTATGTTGTGGAAGATGGAGATACTGTTAAAGAATGGATTACAAATTTAGAAAATTATGAGGCAAGTAGTTATTTACATGGTTCCTCTCTATTATTTGGTGAGGCAGGATTACTATTTGGAATATTAGATAGGTATGAAAAAACAAAGGAAATATACTTAATAGATATAAGCAAGAGAATAGTTGATAATTTAATGAAAATTTATGACAATATTAGTAACTTTGATTTTGCTATAGGAAAGTCTGGTATCTTACTCAGCTTAATGAAGTATTATACTATTTTCAATGATAAAGATTTAGGAGAATTTATCAAAATAAGGATAAATGATTTATATGTTTTATTAGATTCTGATAAGAAAGAAGGTATATATTTTTATAATTTTGCACATGGTTGCTCAGGTATTGCCTATGTATTAACAGTATATACTGATATTTTTGGAGATATTCGTTATCAAAATAAACTACAAAAATTTTCTGATGAAATATCTGAATTGCTAGAAGAAAAGCTTTCAAGTTTTTCTAAATTAGATAATTTAGGTCTTTCTTGGTGTGAAGGAATCTCAGGATTAATATTATATCTTTGTTTGATTGATAAAGAGAGATACTCTGATGTAATCTATAAATCACAACTTGAAATGGTACAACAATATGAAACTATGGGAACTACTTTTTGTCATGGTTTAAGTAGTTTATTGCAAACAGCAGTATACAATAAAAATCAAAAGGTTGAACAATTGATAAAAAGAATTTTATTGACCCGTTCTTATCGTAAGGATAATGGACTATTGCTATTTCAAGGAGAAGATGGAATGAATAGTTATTTTGACTTTGGTGTGGGAAGTATAGGTATTTATTGGGTTTTACTCGGTTATACATTTCCATTTGAATTAAGTAAAGGAGACTAATATGCATATTTTTCTTAAAAATAGGGCTTTTCGTCAGCTAACAGTGAATGAGTGGGTTTCAAGTTTTGGAGACACTATTTTTTACTTAGCTTTTATCAATTATGTCTCTTCTTATGCCTTTGCTCCCTTAGCTATATTTTTGATTAGTCTGTCAGAAACCATTCCACAGGTCTTGCAGCTTTTTACTGGGGTTATAGCTGATTTTCAAAAAAACCGAATTAGCAAGTATATTTCTATCCTCTTTATCAAAGTCCTCCTCTATTCTGGAGTGGCTTTGCTCCTGACAAGTACCGACTTCTCTCTCTTTTCTGTTTTCTTTATTTGCAGCATGAACTTAATTTCAGATACGATTGGTTTTCTTGCAGGGTACATGTTGACACCGATTTACATACGGCTAATAAACGATGATATGACGGAGGCTATGGGTTTTAGGCAGTCCACGAGTTCCATTGTACGTTTGATAGGTAATCTCAGCGGAGGAGTCTTTTTAGGACTGTTTAGTATTTCTACTCTAGCTTTTGTAAATGTTTTAACCTTTTTATTTGCTTTTCTGGGAAGTCTCCTTATCCGAAACCGCTTGAAAAAAGAGGAAGAAAAAATCGAAGTTCCTCCTTATGTAGGAATGAGTAGCTTTTTCCAGCATTTGAAAGGGTCAATGAAATTATTGATGACTATGGAAGATGTCATGGTCTTGCTTTGGATTTTGTCTATTAGTCAAGCTGTTTTGATGATGGTAGAGCCTGTCAGTGCGATCCTACTGATTAAACATCCGTTCATGGGTTTGTCAACAGGGCAAAGCCTAGCAATTTTGATAATGATAAGCCTTCTCCATGTTATTTTAGGTGGACTTCTGAGTGGATTCTTATCTAAAAAAATTTCTATTCGCCTGAATATTTATTGGAGTCTATTGATGGAATTTCTCATTGTTATAGGTTTTCTACGTGGAAGTTTTTTACTTATTTTACTAGGAAGTGCAGGAGATGCTCTCTCGGCAGGAGTCTTGAGTCCTCGCTTGCAAGCCATGATTTTTGGAATCATTCCTGAGGAGTTAATGGGATCAGTTCAATCATCCATCAATGTTATCAACTTGCTTATCCCAGCTGTCCTATCCCTTGCTCTCGTATTTCTTGCAACAAGTGCTGGTCTGAAAGTTGTTGCTTTTGCTCTTATAATTTTACTACTTATAGCAGTCTATCTAGTTTACCAGATGAAAAACTTACCAAACCAAGAAGAAGTTTAGCTAGAATGTTATGGATAGGTCAGTTTTTACTTGAGAGTTTTATGGAACCGTATTCTCTTTGTATTTGATTATAGATATTTCTTACAACTGTTTTGAACTAAAAATGATAAATTTTTAGGTTAAGTTAGTTAAAAAGAAGAAATTCTTTGTCTAATTTGTAGTCCAAATATTTTTTTGATAGTTATTAATCTAAATTCTGGCTCTTTGTCAACTGTAGTGGGTTGAAGAAAAGCTAAGATCGAGAAAGGACACGTTTCGTCCTTTCTTTTTTGATGTTCAGAGCGATAAAAATCTTTTTTAAGTTTTCAAAGTTCCGAAATCCAAAGGTATTTCATTTGATAAGTTTGATGAGATTATTGGTCGCTTCTAATTTGGCGTTTGAATAGGGTAGTTGAAGGGCACTGACAATCTTCTCTTTATCTTTGAGGAATGTTTTAAAGACAGTCTGAAAAAATGGAGTTCTTAATACGGAATATAGTATAAATGCTGATTCAAAGTGAAGTTTTATATGTTTTTTGCTTTTGTTGAGTATAAAATCTATTAACTACAGTCGAACTACAAAAATTAATTTAAGATGAAGTGAACTGTAGACTTTGGAGATGTCTCTTACTCGATTTCAGAATGAATTACTGATATGGGATTAAAAGAACTAAGTATTTCTTTTTGTTTTGAATGAGATACGTGAGTATAGATTTGTGTGATTGATATAGAACTATGTCCAAGAATTTGTTGAATATATCGAATATCTACATCACTATCTAGAAGCATTGTCGCAAAGCTATGTCTAAACATATGCGGTGTAATAGTTCTAGAAAAGTTATTTTGTTCAACGATTCTCTTTATTAATAAACGTACACTTTGCTCTGACAATGGTTTAAGTGAATGTTTCCCTGGAAACAAGAAATCATTGGATTCATTCCTTGTTTTATTTATATATGTTTCTAATAAATTGAATGTTTTTTGATCTCCTAAAAATAGGATACGTTCTTTCTTACCCTTTCCTATAATCTGGAGTGTCTTATTGGAAAGATTAATGTCTTTGAGATGAATGTGGCAAAGTTCAGAAATTCTGATGCCTGTTGAAAGTAAAAGTGAAATAATTAGTAGATTTCTTTCAGCGTGTTGTTTTTGATAGTCAGTTTTAGATACAATTACTTTCTGTTCTAAATATATAAAAATGCTTTTCAAAATGTCATACGGAATCGTTTTAGGCAATACTTTTTCAGTTCTAAATTGAAAGCGCAATTGATTGAAGGGATTCTCTTCAATTATGTTCTGGTATTTTAGATAGTTAT
>ERZ773207.262-NODE-262-length-19608-cov-9.212141_pt1 | contig 19608 bp, 19 predicted proteins | sample MGYA00580997_ERZ773207 | MGnify/ENA primary metagenome ERZ773207 (study PRJEB29015, sample SAMEA2738170) | human oral metagenome | biome: human oral; feature: human-associated habitat; material: saliva | place: China | collected 2239 ... | reverse complement strand
CGACTTCTGCACCAGTAGTAACAGAAGCACCAGTAGTAACGACATCAGCGCCAGTTGTAACAGAGGCGCCAGTAGTAACAACAGTTGCTCCTGTAGTAACAGAGGCACCGACAACGACAACTACGACGACAGAGGCTCCAACAACGACTACAGCAACAACTGTGACAGAGGCAGAGGTACGTGCTACAGTTGCAGAAACATTAGCAACAAGTGAAACTCCAGCATCAACAGCTGTTTTAACAAATGCAACGGATGCAAGTGAAGATTCAGCGTCAACAGCGGTTTTAACAAATGCCGTTGAGGACAAAGTAGTCACAGCCGAAACAAATGCAGAAGTATCACGTAAGTTAGCAACACCTCTTGCTGCTAAATCAGAACAAGCAGCAGACAATGATGCTAAAAAAGAAAAAGATCCATCTCCTACACCAGTTGCACAAGGTACACCAGCAGCTGCGGAAGATGAATTACCAAATACAGGTACTTCATTAGGAACTTTATATCTGATTCTATCAGCAGTCTTCTTATCAGGTGGAGCATTCGTATTTGCTAAAAGTAAAAAATAAAACTTTTAAAGAACAAGAAGGGAATTAAGCAGTGAAGGCTGTTTAATTCCTTTTTTGCGTTCTTTGATTCAGTCTAAAGTCCCATAGAAATCATCCTTAAGTACCATGTTCCAAAATAGCCAAATGATACAATAGGTCCATAAGGAGGGAGTGCCATGAAGCAGTGGAATAGACTTATCAAACTAGTATTGTTTGTATTCATAACACGTTACTTTATGAGTCATATTTACGGTTCATCAGTACGGTTGTTATTCTCATTTCTCGTACTAGCAGGTATCTTTTTCTTCATGCTATTTCCAGAAGAAATGGAAGTGAAATCGATCTTTGGCAAAGCGAAGAGTCCGTTAAGGAAAACTTCTAGTAAGGTAAAAGAACGATATGAACAATCAGGATTATCCAAGCAGGAAATCGATTATTTTAGACAAAAAATGTCAGTGGTGAAGACACAAATTCAAGAGATTGATGAGACGATTCAAAGTTATACAAAACTAAGAATTATTAGTAATCGCTATAACACAACCGTAACGATGAAAGATTATTTCAAAGAATTAGTGGCACACCCTGAGAAACTTCCAGAAGCCAATTTGTTCGTTCATACTTGCGTACCGTCATTAAATGAAATGACGAAAGCCTACAAAGAGTTGAGTGAACAACCTGTAAAAGGAAGCGAAACGTATCAAACCCTACAAGAATTAGGAGAGAAAATCGATCTCGTCTGTGCGACTCTGGAAGAGGATTACTTACATTTCCAAGAAGACAAGATTAAAAAATCTGAAGCAGAGATGGATTACGTGAATCGTACGATAAAGGAGTAGAGAACAATGACTGAACAAAAATCAATGGTGGATACACTCATTCAAAACCCATTTGGAGAAGACGTCGTAAAAAATACGACCTTGCAAGATGTGGCAAGTGATTTTCCACAAGAACAACTAGATGCCAAACGTGCATTAGTCGACACATTGCCAGAGAAACAACAAGAACAAGCACGTGCTCTTGCAAAACAAATCGATGAAAAGAATATGCAGGCCATCATTAGTTATGGTGCTGGCGCGCAAAAGCAACTTGGTGAATTCTCTCATTCGATGCTAGCTCATGTGCAAAATAAAGACACCGGTGAAATCGGGGATACGCTCAACGAGTTGATGATGCGACTCAACGAGACAGACCCGAACGACCTTATAGCGCAAGATTCGAACATCTTCCGTAAAATCTTTGGTCGTGTGAAGAAGTCGATTTATGAAATGCAATTAAAATACCAAGAAGTCGGTTCTCAAGTGGATAAGATTGCAGTACGATTAGACCATGAAAAAAATGGCTTATTAAACGACAATTTGTCACTGGAACAACTGTACCAACGCAATAAGGAATTCTTCGAAGCGTTAAGTATTTATATCGCTGCTGGGGAATTAAAGATTGAAGAGTTGCAACAAAAACTCATTCCTGAAGCGATGCAAAAGGCGCAAGAGTCCGGAGACCAAATGGATGTGCAAGTCGTCAATGACTTACATCAGTTCTTAGACCGTCTTGAAAAGAGAAATCACGACTTGAAATTAACGCGCCAAATGACAATCCAACAAGCGCCACAAATTCGCTTGATTCAAAATACGAACCAAACATTGGCGGAAAAAATTCAATCTTCCATCACGACAACGATTCCTTTATGGAAGAACCAAATTGCCATTGCGATGACATTGCTTCGTCAAAAGGATGCCGTGACAGCGCAACGTCAAGTGTCTGAAACGACAAATCAATTGATTCAAAAGAACTCTGAAATGTTGAAGATTTCAACGATTGAAACAGCTCGTGAAAATGAACGTGGGATTATCGATCTTGAAACTCTTCAAAAGACACAACAAGACTTGATTGAAACATTAGAAGAAACGATTCTAATCCAACAAGAAGGCCGTCAAAGACGTAGAAAAGCCGAATACGAATTGACGCAAATGGAACAAGAACTCCGCGAAAACTTACTTGTTTTAAGCCAAAAAGAAAAACGAGTGAAGGAAGAAATGCGCGGTCAATAATGATAGAAATCTTTACCTTTTATTCCTTTTTCAGGACTGGAGGGTAAAGATTTTTTTGTGTTTCAAGAGGTTTATGTAATGTTTCAATTCGTTAACAAAAATGATAAACTTCGCCTTGAACCTTGATATTTTGGCTAACATTATTTAAAATAGGATGAAAGGAAAAAAATAATATTTAATGAGGTGAAAAAATGCACGTATGGGTCGTAGTTCTCGCGTTATTAGCATTAGCAGTATTTTTCTTATTCATTTCACTATTCTTAAAGGATAACCATAATGAAGAAGAAATCGATGAATTAGCTGAAGGTTTATTAGAATTAAACCGTGAAGTATATTCATTAAAGAAAAAAATTCAAGAATTAGAAGGAACAACTGTTTACAAAGGACCATCAGTTGAACCAACTTATGATGAAGTTCGCGCTGCAAAAACAGTAGAAATTCGTGTAGCTGAAAAACCAGAACCAGCAACTGAAGCAACAGAAGCAGTGGAAGAAGCAACTGCAGAAGAATCTGGTCGTTTACACAATGTAACAAAACAACAAATCATTACATTATTCAGCCACGGCAATTCAGTAGAAACAATCTCTGAACAATTAAACGTACCTGTTTCAACAGTACAATTGGTAATCGATAACTATTTTGAAGCAGATGCAAATTAAGGAGGAAGAACATGAGTAAAACGAAATTTCGTTCTTTAGGAATGGGCTTCTTATTAGCAGCGTTAATTTTAGCATTGGTTACTGTGATTTGGCCTTTTGTACCACAATCATTAAAGAGCCAATTAGATGCAGTGAATTTGCCAATCGTTTCTGAAGGAGCAAATGAAGCAAGCTATAAAGCAGCTTACGAGTCTTTATTAGCTGAAAAAGAATCTGGTAGCAAAGCAGCGTCTTCATCAAGTGCTAAAGCTACTTCACAAGCTTCAACAACAGAAGCAGCAACTACAGCGTCATCAACTCCTGTATCTATTACAGTTGAAGAAGGCGAATCATCAAATGATGTTGCTGACAAATTAGAAAAAGCAGGCTTAGTTAAGAGTGCTAAAGAGTTCGTAGATTACTTAACATCAAAAAACATTGCTGATAAGATCTGGACTGGTACTTTCGAAATTAAACCAGGAAGCTCTAATGAAGAAATCGCTCGTGCAATCGGAGCGTTACAATAATCAACATGAATCAGTGTTACAGTCGAAGGGCTGTAACACTTTTTTTGTTTAGCGTTAAAGTTTTCTGAAAATTAAATGAAAACTGTGGTACAATGGAAGTACGACTTTAGAAAGTGGAGTGAGAATATGATTGAAAGAAGTCAAGTAGATGTAAATCAAACATGGGACTTAACGCTCTTGTTTGAAACAGAAGAAGCATTTAACGAAGCTTTAGAAGACCTAAAAGGAAAAGTAGATGCTTTTCAAAAGGAATACGAAGGAAAAATTACAACGGCTAGCCAAGTGAATGCTGGTTTAGCAACCTACCGTGAATTATTAGAACTTCGCGGAAAAGTTTCTGCTTATTGTAATTTAGCAGTCAGTGCCAATACGAAAGATAAAGAAGCACAAACACGTGCTGCACAAACACGTACCGTGTTAGCAGGATTAGACGCCAAATTAAGTTTCTTTGAATCTGAATTAAGCCAATTGGATGATGCCGTGTTAGAAGAAGCGCGTGCGAATAAAGAAGATGCCTTATATATCGAACGTCTCTTAGAAGATAAGAAACATTTATTATCAAAAGACGTAGAAGCAACCCTAGCCGCTTTAGGAAATACATTAGATGCTGGTTATCAAGCGTACAATGATATTAAGTTCAAGGATATTCATTTCCCAGACGTGGAAGCTGACGGACAAGTGATTCCGATGACCTACAACAGCTTTGAAGGCCGTATGCAATCTGAACCAAATACAGCGATTCGTCGCGAAGCGTTCAAAGTATTTAGCGACACATTACGCAAATACCAACATAGCACTGCTTCAGCGTATAATACGCAAATTCAAAAAGAAAAAACAATGGCAACATTGCGTGGTTTCGATTCAGTGTTTGACTACTTACTAGACCGTCAAAAAGTATCTCGTGAATTATACGACCGTCAAATCGATGTCATCATGGAAGAATTAGCGCCACATATGCGTAAATTCGCACGCCTATTGAAAGAAATCTATCAATTAGATGAAGCACGCTATGAAGACTTGAAATTGGAAGTCGATCCAACATACGCTGCCAAAGTAACGTATGACGAAGCAAAACAATATATCTTAGAAGGTTTAGAACCACTAGGGGAAGATTACTTAAAGATTATGAAAGAAGCCTTCGACAACCGTTGGATTGATTATGCTGAAACAATCGGTAAACGTACGGGTGCGTTCTGTTCATCACCTTATGGGGCAAACTCATATATCTTAATGTTCTTTACAGAAGATATGAATGACTGTATGACACTCGCGCATGAATTAGGACACGCAGGGCACTTCCAATTAGCGTACAAAAACCAAAATATCCTCGATGGTCGTCCAAGCATGTACTTTGTAGAAGCTCCATCAACAACGAACGAATTATTGGTTGAGTACTACTTGAAGAACAAAGCAGGCGATGACCTACGTATGAAACGTTGGATTATTTCTCAAATGGTGGCTAAAACTTATTACCACAACTTTGTCACTCACTTATTAGAAGCGTACTTCCAACGCGAAGTATACCGCTTAGTGGATGCAGGTAAGAGCTTGGATGCCGATACATTAAACGATTTATTCAGAGAAACATTGGCTAAATTCTGGGGACCAGAAGTCGTTCTGACAGAAGGCGCAGAGTTGACTTGGATGCGTCAACCGCACTATTACATGGGACTTTATTCGTACACTTACTCAGCTGGTTTAACGATTGGTACACAAGTGGCGAAGATGATTCAAAAAGATTCAAGTGTCGCAAACACTTGGGTGGAAGTCTTGAAGATGGGCGGCACAAAGAGCGCAGAGGAGCTTGCGAAAGCAGCAGGCGTGGATGTCTCAACAGATGCTCCACTTAAAGATACGATTGCAACAATCGGTGGCTTAATCGACGAAATCGTAGACATTACAAAACAATTGAATGCATAAAAATAAAGGTCAGCAAGGATAACCTTGCTGACCTTTTTGCATTAATTTTTATTGGTTCGATTGTGAGACAATTAGTTGAACAGATCCGTTAATTGAAAGTGTTGGTGTTCCTGAAGGGAGAATGAAGGAATCGGCTTTTTCTATTGGATATGTTGTTCCATCGACTGTGAGCGCTCCTTTTCCATCTAACACCGTTACAAGGTGATAAGTAGAAGAGAGTGCATCGCTGTAATCACCATCGATATCGTATTTCCAAACCGTGAAGAACTTGTTTTCCACAAAAGTCGTTCTTGTTCCAGTCTCCGTTGTCACTACTTGCTGATTCGTCGTTGGGACACTGTGCGGAATCGTCGTCACGTCTTTTGTTTGTTGGATATGCAGTGGACGAGGATTTCCAGCATCGTCGGTGCGGTTGTAGTCATAGACGCGGTAAGTCGTATCTGAATTTTGTTGCGTTTCAAGAATTACAATACCGCCGCCGATTGCGTGAATCGTCCCACTTGGAACATCGAAGAAATCGCCCGCTTTAACAGGCACTTCGGTAAACAGTTCGCTCCAAGCTTCATTGTCGATTTTCTCTGCAAATTCTTCAGGAGTCATCGCCGTATGTCCGTATACAATTTTTGCACCTGGCTCTGCTTGAACCACGTACCAGCATTCATTTTTCCCATATTCGCCTTCATGTTCTAGCGCATATTCGTCATCAGGATGGACTTGAATGGATAAGTCATCACTAGCATCTAGTAACTTAATAAGAAGAGGAAAGCTTGCCAATTGTTGTCCATTGAAGAGTTCTGGATGTGTTTTATAGAGTTCATCTAACCCTAGTCCAGCATATTCTGCAGGGCTTTTGATGGTAGAAATACCATTAGGATGCGCGCTAATAATCCACGCTTCACCGGTCTTGTCAGAAGGAAGAGTGAAGTTAAAGAGCGAATGCAATTTTGTCCCACCCCAGATTTTCTCTTGCAGTACGGCATTTAAAAAGATTGGTTTTGTCATAATGTGCCTCCTATGATGAATGTCTTAGTGCAAATGAGTTGAATTCAAATAAATCGTATCTGTGACGGCTAATTGAGTATTCAAATGGAGTTCCATTATCCAAATAGGCCACTTGTTCTACTTCAAAGACAGGTTCTGTTGGAAGTAATTGTAAGTAGTTTTGCTCATCTTCGGAGCTTGGTGCTGCACGCAAGATTTTTGTGGCACTTGCGATGCGTAAGCCTAGTGGACCTTCAATATATTGATAAATAGATTTTAATAGAACTTCTTCGGTAATCCCTGGAATCACACTTGTACTCATATACGTTTGTTCCAATACATACGGTTTACCGTCGATGATGCGAAGGCGATGAATATTATAAACAGGACTTTGCAGAGGTACTTGTAACTTTTCTGCAAGGAATTCAGAAGCAAACTCTAATTTAAAATGAATGATTTTTGATTCAACTGTAGAATGAGAATCCTCAGAAATCTTCGTCAGTCCTTTAATATCTCTTTCTGGAACGATAAGTTTTCGCTTCGACGTACCGCGAGAGAGGACAAAGGTACCTTGGCCGCGTTTTCTGAAGATAAGACCTTCAGAAACAAGTAAGTCTAGTGCTTTTTTGACCGTCATTCGACTGCTATTAAATTCTTTCGTTAATGTAATTTCATCGGGTAATTGTTGGTTAATGGCGTATTCGTTACTTAAAATCTTTTCACGAATCGCATGATAAATCTGTAAATACTTTACGCTCATCGAATGTCATCCTTTCTCTAAATTAGCTATATTATAACAAATGTAGTATGAATAGGCAAAAACGATAATTTGAATACTATCTTTATTAATTGTCTAGACAAATAAATAAATTGTGATATACTATACGTGAAAGAGCTTACAGAAAGGAGGTTAATTATGAAGAAACAATTGAGTTTCCCTCAAGGGTTCTGGTGGGGTGCTGCTTCGAGTGGACCGCAGACCGAAGGACAATTTGACAAGGCACATGAAAATGTGATGGATTATTGGTTTAGAACTGCTCCAGAAGCTTTCTTTAATGGTGTCGGACCAGATGTGGCGAGTGATTTTTATCATACGTATCCTGAAGATTTTCGTTTGATGAAGGAGATTGGATTTAATTCATTCCGGACTTCGATTCAATGGAGCCGTTTGATTAAGGACTTCGAAACGGGTGAAGCCGATCCGAAAGCTGTGGAATTTTACAACGCGGTTATTGAAGAAGCAAAGAAAAATGATATTGAACTTGTGTTGAATTTACACCATTTCGATATGCCAGTTGAATTACTTCAAAAATATGGCGGTTGGGAAAGTAAACATGTCGTTGACTTATTCGTGAAATTTGCCAAAACAGCGTTCGAATGTTTTGGTGATAAGATTCGTTACTGGACAACTTTCAATGAGCCAATGGTCATTCCAGAAGCAGGATACTTATATGCATTCCATTATCCAAACCTAAAAGGGAAAGGGAAAGAAGCTGTTCAAGTGATTTATAATCTAAATCTTGCTAGTGCCAAAGTGATCGGGCTGTATCGTACATTGGAACTGGATGGCAAGATTGGGATAATTTTAAACTTAACACCTGCTTACCCGAGAAGTGATTCTCCAGAAGATTTAGCAGCAAGTCAATTTACAGATGATTTCTTTAACAGAGTCTTCTTGAATCCAGCGGTGAAAGGAACATTCCCTGAAACCTTGGTGAAACGACTAGAGGAGGACGGCGTGTTATGGAGTCATACCAAAGAGGAATTGCAGCTGATTCGAGAAAATACGGTCGATTTTCTTGGGGTGAATTACTATCATCCAAAACGCGTTCAGGTACAACCGAATCCCGAGGAGTACAAAAACCCTTGGATGCCAGACCAATACTTCAAAGAGTATGAATGGCCTGAGCGTCGCATGAATCCATATCGTGGATGGGAAATCTTCCCGAAAGCCATTTATGACATTGCAATGATTGTAAAGGAAGAATATGGCAATATCCCATGGTTCATTAGCGAGAACGGAATGGGTGTTGAAAACGAAGGTCGCTTCATTGGAGAAAATGGAATCATTGATGATGTGTATCGTATTGAATTTTACGAAGAACATCTCACTTGGCTACATAAAGCGATTGAAGAAGGTAGTCGTTGTTTTGGTTATCATACATGGACTGCTTTTGATTGCTGGTCTTGGAATAATGCGTATAAGAATCGTTACGGATTTATTTCTGTAGATTTAGAAACGCAAAAGAGAACCATCAAGAGTAGTGGAAGATGGTACAAAAATGTAAGTGATAATAACGGTTTTGAAATAAAAATTGAGGAATAAAGAGAGGAGATATTCAGATGAAAAACTCAAAATTTATTGATAAATTTGCCGCATTTGCAGGTAGACTGGGGAACCAAATTCATTTAAAAACCCTCAGAGATGCATTTGCGACAGTAATGCCATTATATATTTTGGCAGGGTTAATTGTTCTTTTGAACAACACAGTATTTAAGTGGATTTTCCAAGGGGATACATTAACGAAATTCCAATATTGGGGAATTACAATTGCAAACGGTACTTTAAGTATTTCAGGTCTTATTATTGCCGTAATGGTTGGTTATTTCTTAGCGAAAAACAGAGACTTCGAAAACCCATTGGCAGCATCAATGCTATCATTAGTTTCTTTAATTGTTATGATGCCAAATACAATTTCTGCAGTTCCTGATGGTGCAAAAGATGCCGTGAATATTTCAGGTGTTCTTTCATTTAACAACACAGGTACAGGTGCAATGTTCGCTGGGGTTATCGTAGCGATTATTGCAACAGAATTGTTCATCAAGTTATCAAACGTTAAAGCATTACAAATTAACCTTGGTGACAACATTCCACCAGCAGTTGGTAAATCATTTAGCGTATTACTACCAGTAATGACTGTTATTTCATTATTCGGTGTCGTTTCAGCATTATTATTCAATATGTTTGGAACAAACTTAATCTCAATCATTACAGTCTTCATCCAAGAACCAATTCGTCATATTGGTACAAGCTTAATTGGGGTAATCATTATTTACTCTCTAGGAAATATGTTATGGCTATTTGGTATTCACCAAGCAGTTATTTACAGTGCAATTCTAGAACCATTACTATTAATTAACATTACAGAAAACATCGCTGCAGCAAACAATGGACAAGCGATTCCACATATCATCAACTTATCTCAAGTACAAACATTTGCGTTAATGGGTGGTAGTGGATCTACATTATGTTTATTAGTTGCAACATTCTTAGTAAGCCGCAACGCTGCTTCTAAAAACGTGGCTAAATTATCATTTGGACCTGGACTCTTCAATATCAATGAACCTGTATTATTCGGTTACCCAATCGTTTATAACATTTCATTAGCGATTCCATTTATCTTAGCTCCAGCTCTTGGTATTTTAATCAGCTACTTAGCAACAGCTGCAGGCTTCATGAGCCCAGCATTTGTACAAGTTCCTTGGACGACACCAGTATTCTTAAATGCATGGTTAGCAACAGCAGGGGACTTCAGAGCAGTTCTAGTTCAATTAGTCATCTTTGCACTTGGAGTTCTTCTATACATTCCATTTATCAAAGTTCATGACAAAGTTGTTGAACAAGAAATGGAAGGTTAATATTATGAAACAAATTTTATTAGTATGTAATGCGGGAATGTCGACAAGTATGCTCGTTAAAAAGATGCAACAAAGTGCGACTGAACGCGGGATTGACGTTGCCATCGAAGCCAAATCCATTACAGAAGCGAAAAAGAATATCCATGAAGCGGATGTTATTCTCATTGGACCACAAATTCGTTATGAGTTACCAGCAGTGAAAGAAATCGCAGGAGATATTCCTGTAGATGCCATCGATATGCGTGACTACGGAATGATGAATGGCCCTAAAGTATTAGATCAAGCTTTAGCATTGATAGGAGAATAATATGACAGAAGAAATGGAACTCATCTGTTTCCAGCTGATTGCCAATAGTGGTGCAGCAAAATCTTCTTTTGTAGAAGCGATTCAAGCAGCTAAAAAAGGGTTGTTTGAAGATGCTAATGCAAAACTTGTGGAAGCAGAAGAAGCTTTTGTTGAGGCGCATAAAATTCACGCAGAGCTCATTCAAAAAGAAGCAAGCGGAGAAAAAACAGAATTTTCCTTGCTGTTTATGCATGCCGAAGACCAAATGGCTTCAACAGAAATCGTACAGTTATTAGCACAAGAGCTAATCGAACTGTACCGCGATAAACACGCACAATAAAAAGTTTAAAAACACAGATTGGCATTTTGTGCTAATCTGTGTTTTTATTTAGATTTGAAAAAGATAAGATTCCGGAGAAGCTTACGGATTCTATAATAGCAGTAACGTGAAGAGCTTCGAATGTGAACTACTTGGAGTAGGGACTTGTCCCGTACTCCGAGTCTGAAGCTTCGAAGGTGTAAGACTTTGGCTTACACCGGTGCAACGTTACAGCTATTATGAAGATATCCGTGAGGATTCGAAGGAATCTTTCTTTATGTTGAGAAAGAGAATCTTTAAGAAATGCCTAAATCCTTTTAAAACGCGTAGATTCAGTGATAAAATAAACTGACATCAACCGTGGAGGAACATATGGAAGACAAAAAATTATTGATGAATACATATACAGGGCGCGTATTTAATCCGCTTGAAATGGTTCCAGACAATGTTGCCATTGAAGATATTGCGCATGCCTTAAGTATGATGTGTCGAGGAAATGGACATCTACGTTTCTTTTATTCAGTAGGATTACATAGCATTAATTGTGCACAAGAAGCCATTGCTAGAGGGTACCAAACAGGAACGGTCCTTGCTTGTTTACTGCATGACGCAACCGAAGCTTATATCGCTGACTTAATTCGTCCGGTGAAGAATCAATTGCCAGAGTATGAAGTCATGGAAAACAACTTATTCGAAGTAATTAAAGAGAAATTCTTTTTGCAGCATTTAGAAGAGAAAGAATGGGCAAAAGTGTGGGCGATTGATCATGAAATGCTCTCAAATGAATTGCCAATCATTTTAACGGATGAACCGGTGATGGAAAAGGCACCGTTGTTAAGTCGACCAATTTTGGAAGAAAGAAGCATGCGAGCGGTCGAACTAGAATTCTTGAAGTTATTTAACGAACTGTTCGAAACGTATCAAAAAGAAGTGAAAAAGTTGAAGCGTGCGATTCAAAAAAGAGAACTAGAGGCAATGACGCCTGGAAAACGACGCGCAGAAGAAAAACGAGTGGTAGAATGGCTCAAAGGGGTGCCGCAATGGATTGAAGCAAAGACGGTTGCTATAACAATGCCGATGCGACTCGAATTCCAATTAGACTTAATTGTTCAAGAAGCAAGACTTGCAGGAAAGCAGCTATTAGTACCTGTGACAATGCCTGATAAGACTTTGGTGTTTGTGGAATGGAATGAACAAACAACCTTTAAGCGTTCTGCTTTTGGAGCACTAGAGCCTGTGATTGATAGTATGCATCCGATTTTTGAAGTGAAAGAGTTAGATTTAGTCATCGTTCCAGGACTACTGTATAGTACGAAAGGAGACCGTCTCGGCTTTGGGGGCGGATATTACGATAGAACCTTACAAGACGTGGAAGAAGTTCGCATTCTGTCAGTGGCGTATACGACTCAGGTGACACCTGTTGTTGACTGGCCAGTATTTGACACAGATATCCGAATTCCAACTATTATTACTAGTGAAGGAGTGGTTAGAGATGTTTAAGATTAACCCTTGGAAATTAGAACGTATGAAGAGAAATTTCAATGAGAACTTTAGCTTTACTTATTTATTTCTTGCGATTCAAGCAGCGCTGTTTGTCGTAATGACGTTAGCGGGTGGTAGCACGAATGGACAAGTTCTTGTTAACTTTGGTGCGAAATTCAATCCGTACATCATTCATCAACACGAATATTATCGTTTCCTAACACCGATTTTCTTACATATTGGACTGGAACATATTTTGTTTAATAGTGTGTTTTTATATATGATAGGTCGCCAGATGGAGTATGAAATTGGACACTGGAGATTCCTTGTCGTGTATCTGTTATCAGGAATAATGGGGAATCTTGCAAGTTTCGCCTTTTCTTCAAGTATTTCAGCGGGGGCAAGTACGGCACTCTTTGGACTGATGGGAGCAGTGGTTTATCTATCTCGTAAACATGGCTATATTCGTTCTTTTAGACAAATGGGAGTGCAATACGCAGGCCTACTTATTATCAATATTATCCTTGGATTTATTAATTCAGCGGTAGATAATTACGGTCACTTAGGAGGACTTGTTGGTGGATACCTAGTGATGACAGCGATTAGCTTTAGAGGGGACCGCCTGACAAAACCTGCTTCACGCATTGCAGGAATCGTTGCTTATTTTGTTATTGCGATTTTGCTTTTTACACTAGGAATGAAAGGGTAATGCTGTTATAATGTAAGCATATACAAATTTTCATGGAGTGAATAGTATGGAAAAGAAAATTATTGGTATTGATTTAGGTGGAACTTCCATCAAATTTGCGATTATTACACTAGAAGGTGAAATCCAACATAAATGGTCGATTCCAACAAATATTCTTGATGAAGGAAGTCATATTGTAGAAGATATTATCGAGTCGATTCGTCATCGTTTAGATTTGTTAGGATTAACGGCAGAAAACTTTGCAGGGATTGGAATGGGGTCTCCAGGGGTTGTTGATAGAGAGAATGGTACAGTCATTGGTGCCTACAACTTAAACTGGAAAACACTACAACCATTGAAAGAAAAAATCGAAGGTGCACTAGGAATTCCTTTCTTCATTGACAATGATGCTAACGTAGCAGCATTAGGTGAAAAATGGATGGGTGCTGGTGGAGACCAACCAGATGTAACGTTCTTTACACTTGGAACAGGTGTTGGTGGTGGGATTATCGCCGAAAACCGTCTTATTCACGGTGTAGCGGGTGCTGGTGGAGAACTAGGACATATTACGGTTGATTTCAGTGACCGACCTTTTGCATGTACTTGCGGTAAAAAAGGCTGTCTTGAAACGGTAGCGAGTGCAACAGGGATTGTGAACTTAGCACGTCGATATGCCGACGAATTTGCAGGAGATTCAGAATTAAAAGCAAGAATCGATGATGGACAAGATGTGAGTGCTAAAGATGTATTCGATTTAGCAAAACAAAACGATCCGCTCGCATTAATCGTCATTCGTCATTTCTCAAAATACTTAGGAATTGCATGTTCACATGTTGCGAATATGTTGAATCCGTCCTTCATCGTTATCGGTGGTGGAGTGAGCGCTGCAGGAGAATTCTTGCTAGAAGGCGTTCGTAAAGAATATGAACAATTAGTATTCCCACAAGTTCGCGAAACAACACACTTACGTTTAGCAGAACTTGGGAACGATGCAGGAGTCATTGGAGCAGCTTCTTTAGTGCTTTTGAAAGATTAGAAGAAACATGATACAATATCTCTTGTCTGATTAAAATTATTTTTGAAGGAGTTTAGTCTCATGTGGAGTATTATTATGGGTCTATTATTGGCCTACGGAATTTACTTATTTGTATTAATCTGGATGCGTCAATCTGCTGCAAAAGTGGTTAGCGCTGAAGAGTTCGGAAAGGATTTACGTCACGGACAATTAATCGATGTGCGTGAAAAAGACGAATTCAAAGCCGCTCATATTTTAGGAGCTCGTAACATTCCTTATTCACAATTTAAAGAACGTTTCAGGGAATTACGTAAAGACCAACCAATCTATTTATATGAAGAAGGCGTGTCAATCGCTGGTCGTTGCGCATACCGTCTAAAGAAAAATGGATATACAAATATTTACATTTTAAAACATGGCTTCGATGCATGGAACGGTAAAGTGAAAAAAAGAGAAAACTAAGATGAAAAAGAGCTAGTTCATTCGAACTAGCTCTTTTTTGTTTAAATATCAGAAAAGCACTATCTCTCATGAATAGTGCTTTATCGATTAATCCACTTTATAATACATCATTGCTTTGATGGTTTTACCGTCTGTGACTGTTTGAGTACCATAAATTCGGTCTTTAGAAATATCCGATTGGTCCTTGTCACCAGACATGACGCCATAAGTGAGTTCAACATTTTTAGGAATGAATGAGAAGACTGCGCCACCCACAAATGTATTTTCATTCCCTTCTGGAACCATAATCCAGTTAAGGAGACCTTCTTGGTATTGTTGTTCGGTAATACCGACCTTGAATTTTCTACCTCCAGAAGTAATGTTTCCATCTTTATCGATATGGAATTCCCATCCTGCAGAGTTTCTCCATGTTCCTGCTACGCTTCGGAAATCTCCTTGTTTGATTGCTTGAATATCCATTGATGAAGGAGCGGGCGCTTCGGCTGGAACGGCCACTTTTTCAGTGGACACTGTCTTTGGAACTGGAGCCGTTACCTTTTGTTGCTCAGCAGTGGTTGCAACAATCGTCGTTGGAGCTTCTGTTGTACTGGTTGTTGTTTGCTTCGTCGTTGTTGTGCTTTGAGTAGTAGTTGTAGGAGCTTGAGTTGTCGTTGTTTCTTGTTTCTTTTGGAAGAATGAACAGCCACCTAAAGTAAGTGCGACTAGAATCATTGCTATAGATTTTTTCATAGAAATACCTCCTTTTCCAATTCTATTATACTACTAAATACAGTCTTTATGTAGAAAAAAATTTACTTTGACATTTTCACATTTTAGAGGTAAGATGGTCGTAAGGGTATCGGTAGGTGAGACTACCATGGAGATACGGATGACTACCGCAAAATAGTGGAGACACTATTCGTTGGTTAGCAGTCGCTGTCGTGAAGGCAGAGACTAATGTCATTTCATCGCTCCATGATGTTAAAGCTTGAACGAAAATTAAGAATTGTTTATTTGATAAGCATCTTGTCGCGTTTAAGCTTTGACAAGGTGTTTTTTCATTTACCCAAAATTTTTAGAAAGAGGTGATCATATGCCTGAACCGGAGAGTCAAACGAAACAAATCAATGAGCGAAGGGAAGAGTGCGATGATCACCCGGAACTTCGCCTAATCTAAAAAAGAGGTGAAGTCTATGAAAACAGCAAAAGAAAGAATCGATTTAGCATTGATGAATCCAATGGCAGAGGTTCTAGAAGCATTAGGAACATCTGTAAAAGGATTAAATGAAGAACAAGTAGAAACTATGCGTGAAACATATGGAGAAAACAAAATTACAAAGGCTAAAGAAGATTCCATTTGGAAAAAGATTTACGAATCGATTATCAATCCATTTACGGTTATCTTATTAGTCATTGCGGTTGTCTCATTATTCACGAATGTGATTCTAGCAAAACCTGGTGAAGCCGACCCAACGACTTCCATCATTATTGTGGTGCTTGTGATTGTGTCAGGAGCCATTCGTTTTGTTCAAGAAATGAAGAGTGACGAAGCAGCAAGTAACTTATCGAATTTAATTGTCAATACAGCAACGGTTATTCGAGGCGGTGAACAAAAGGAAGTTCCAATTGAAGACCTTGTTGTTGGAGATATTATTAAATTAAGTGCTGGAGACATGTTGCCAGCAGACGCATTATTATTAGAAACACGTGACTTCTTTATCCAACAATCCAGCTTAACGGGTGAAAGTGAATCCATTGAGAAAAAATCAATCTGGGTTCCAGATGAAGAAGAAAAGAAAAAACAAGCACTTGAGAGCGAACGCTTTGTATTTATGGGCTCAAACGTGGTCAGCGGTAGTGCCTTAGCCGTTATTTTAGTAACGGGGAACGATACGATGATTGGACGTATCGAAAAAACATTGAATACATTTGAAGAACAAACTAGTTTTGAGAAAGAAATGAATAAAATCTCATGGCTATTGATTCGATTGATGCTTGTGTTGGTACCAGTTGTATTCTTGATTAATGGATTAACAGACGGCGACTGGTTAGAAGCAGGGGTATTTGCATTAAGTGTAGCTGTGGGATTAACTCCAGAAATGTTGCCAATGATTATTACAGCCAGCCTTGCAAAAGGGGCCGTCATTATGGCCAAAGAAAAAGTGATTATTAAAAAACTAAACGCGATTCAAGATTTAGGAGCTATCGATATTCTTTGTACGGATAAAACAGGTACCCTCACGCAAGACGAAATTATTCTTGAATATCCATTAGATATCCATGCAAATTTAGATTTAGGCGTATTAAAAATTGCTTATTTAAACAGCTACTTCCAAACAGGCCTTAAAAACTTATTAGACCGTGCCATTATTACACGTACAGAAAAAGAAGCCGTTGAACATGAAGGGTTACAAAACTTAGCAACGCGCTATCAAAAAATTGATGAGTTGCCATTTGACTTCGAACGTCGCCGTATGAGTGTTATTGTGAAAGAAAACGACGAAGCTGTACTTGTAACAAAAGGGGCATTGGAAGAAATGCTTAGCATCTCTACACATGTAAAAGACGGAGATGAAGTTCGTCCAATTACAGATGAGATCCGCGAAACTATCCTAGAAGCGGTGAGTGGCTTAAACGAACAAGGACTTCGCGTACTTGGGGTAAGTCAAAAGAAATATCAAGATAATCACCATGCCTTCACTGTGGAAGATGAATCCAATATGATTCTAATGGGGTACTTAGCCTTTCTTGATCCACCAAAACCTTCAGCAGCTCCAGCTATTCAAGCGTTGAAAGAGCATGGCGTAGCTACGAAGATTCTTACTGGAGATAATGAAAAAGTAACACTAACTGTCTGTGAAAAAGTAGGGCTACCAGTGGATAAAGTCTTACTTGGTACAGAAATTGAGGATATGAGTGATGAAGAATTAGCAGCAGTTGCTGAAGAAACAACAATCTTCGCAAAATTATCTCCAGACCAAAAAGCACGTATTATTCATTTACTAAAAGCAAAAGGTCACAAGATTGGCTACATGGGAGACGGTATCAATGATGCACCATCCTTGAAAGTAGCTGACGTGGGAATTTCTGTGGATAGTGCAGTGGATATTGCTAAAGAAGTGGCAGATGTCGTTCTTTTAGATAAGGACTTACTCGTTCTTGAAAAAGGATTGATTGAAGGCCGTAAAGTCTATGCGAATATGACAAAATACATTAAGATGACCGTTTCATCAAACTTCGGAAATATCTTCTCTGTATTGTTCGCAAGTATTTTCTTACCATTTTTACCAATGGCACCCGTTCACTTAATCGTATTGAACTTAATCTATGATTTAAGCTGTGTGGCATTGCCATTTGATAATGTAGATGAAGATTTCTTAAAAGAACCACGCGCATGGACAGCAAGCTCAATCACACGATTCATGGCTTGGTTTGGACCAACGAGTTCCATCTTTGACATTATCACATTTGCGATTATGTTCTTTGGAATTGCACCAATGATTACTGGAAGTAGTTATGCAACATCTACGAATCCAGCATTCTTCTTAATGGTCTTCCAAACAGGTTGGTTTATTGAATCTATGTGGTCTCAAACGATGGTTATTTATATGTTACGTTCACCAAAATTACCATTTGTACATTCAAAACCAGCATTCTCATTGCTAGTGACATCCTTATTTGCTTTATTTATTGTAACGGTTCTTCCTTACACACCACTAGCAGGACCATTAAAACTTGCACCGCTAAACGGACTTTATTTCCTTGCATTGATTCTCATTATCGCAGGATACATGTTCTTAGTAACGGTTGTTAAAAAAGCGTATATTAAAAAATATAATGAATGGTTATAATGCAAAAAGAGCTATCTTAACAGTTTGTTAGGATAGCTTTTGTTTTTCAAAATATGCTATTCTACAAAGAGAAACTACATGAGGTGAGAGCATGGAAAAAATTTTATATACAACAACAGCCGTCAATGAAGATGGATTAACAGGTGTAGCCTATACCAAAGGAAATGGAGACAAAGACTTTAGTGTTCAGATTTCTTCGCCAAGAAGCGCAGACGCGGGGACGAATCCCGAGCAACTGTTTGGATTAGCCTATGCCACTTGCTTAAATGCTTCGATTGAATTTGTAGAAAAACGCAAAAAATTAGAACATAAGAGCAAGGTAGAAGTAAAGATTGATTTGACATTCGATCGTGAGGGCGAAGGGTATCTATTCCATCCGTCCGTAATTGTGACGATGCCAGGACGTGACGAAGAATTAGCCCGTGAAATTCTCGAAGAAGCAGAACGCCAATGCCCGATTCATAAACTATTAAAAGGAGTTACAGTTCCGCCGGTGGAACTCTCAACAGCCAATGAGTAATGTATTGTTAAGAGTCGCAACCCTTGAAGATGCAACAGCTATTCAAGCCATCTACGCTCCCTATGTAGAAAATACAGCCATCACTTTTGAAGAAGTGGTTCCAAGCATTGAAGAGTTCAAAGCACGTATCCAAAAAACATTAGAGCACTTTCCATATCTTGTATTAGAAGAGGACGGAGAAGTTGTCGGATATGCGTATGCTGGACGATTTTCAGCGCGTGCCGCCTTTGACTGGTCGACAGAAGTTAGTATTTATATTAGCTTAGAGCACCAAAGAAAAGGGTATGGAAAATTATTATATGCTGCCTTAGAGGAAAAGTTGTTGGAGTTAGGGTATCAAAACATCTATGCCTGCGTGGCCGTTCCAGAAGTGGAAGATGAGTACTTAACGATGAATAGTGTAAACTATCATCAATATTTAGGATTTGAAATCTGTGGGCATTTTAAAAAATGTGGATGCAAATTTAATCGTTGGTACGATATTGTTTGGCTCCAAAAACAGGGTGCAACCACCGTCCCTACAAAGCGCCCAGACCGCTTTACCAAATGATAAAAAGCAAGATCCCATCAGCAAAATTTTGTTGGTGGGATCTTTTTTTACTCTGCAATTACCAAATATGGTAATTATCATAAAAGATAATTATCATATATGATAATTTTGATTTATTTAAATTCATTCAGCTTTTGTTTAAAGAATACCCAACAACATTT
>ERZ773207.259-NODE-259-length-19732-cov-6.633582_pt1 | contig 19732 bp, 19 predicted proteins | sample MGYA00580997_ERZ773207 | MGnify/ENA primary metagenome ERZ773207 (study PRJEB29015, sample SAMEA2738170) | human oral metagenome | biome: human oral; feature: human-associated habitat; material: saliva | place: China | collected 2239 ... | reverse complement strand
AATCTTGCAGCGTATCAACAACAATATGAACAACAAAACTTCCCTACTATGAGGTAACAGAAAAGTCCGTGCTATGATATGCACGGGCTTTTTGTTATGTTACGTAGACAAATTTTATTAGCTTATGTAATCGCCTCTTTATTAGATTACGTAGTCGTCAGAATCGTCTTTTTTCGGTTTTTTGTAAATTTCTTTTACGCCAGCCATTTCGATAAGTTCTTCACCGAGCGCATCTTCATCGTCTGTGTTAAGCATGGAGTAGAAGGCCCAAAGGATAACGAACCAAATTGGTGTGAACAAGAGGGCAATTCGCGTATCTTCGTTTAGTGCTAGAATAGCTAAAACGAAAACGAAGAAGGCGAGAATCACGTAATTCATTACTGGATATAGGGGCATTTTGAATTTAGATTGTGCCGCTAATTCAGGGTTTTTCTTGCGATATTTGAGATGACAAATAACCATCATCGCCCAAATAAAGATGAAGCAGAATGTAGAGATAGATGTAATCATAACGAATACTGCTTCAGGCATTACATAGTTAAGTACAACAGTAATCAATAATACGGCTGCAGAGAAAATCGTTGCTTGGTACGGTACGCTGCTGTGCGTTAAGCGACGCATAGAGCTAGGTGCATGACCGCGTTTAGCAAGGGCATAAATCATACGGCCTGTACTAAAAATACCCGAGTTAGTAGCAGATGCAGCAGATGTGAGCACTACAAAGTTTACAATACCTGCAGCGGCTGCGATACCAACAGCGGTAAATACGGCTACAAATGGGCTAGCAGATGGGTTAACGGCCGTCCATGGGTAAATACTCATGATGATGGCCAAAGAGCCTACATAGAATAAAATAATACGCAATGGAATGTTGTTGATGGCCATAGGGATAACCTTTTCAGGATCTTCCGTTTCGCCAGCTGTCAGACCTACAAGTTCGATGCCTGTGAAAGCAAATACAACCATTTGGAATGATAAGATAAAGCCCATCGTTCCGTTCGGGAACCATCCTCCATAATTCCACATATTACTAAAGGCGGCGACACCCGCATCAGTAGTAAAGCCCGTGAAAATCATGATGATACCGATAATAATGAGAGATATAATAGCAATTACCTTAATTAAGGCAAACCAGAACTCCATTTCGCCGAAATATTTTACAGCTGTTAAATTCATTAATAGCAAGGCGACCAGAACGAGTAAGGCTGGTATCCACTGCGGCAGCCACGGTATCCAGTATTGCATATAGAGGCCTACGGCCGTCAAGTCAGCCATGGCTAGTGAAAGCCAACAGAACCAGTATGTCCATCCTGTGATAAAGGCAGCTCGATCACCTAAATAATCTTCCACGAAGTCGATAAATGAGTGGTGATTCAAGTTGGATAATAACAATTCGCCTAATGCTCTCATGATGAAGAAGCAGATAATACCTGTAATAAGGTAGGCGAAAATAATGGATGGACCGGCCAAGTGAATGGCACGACCGGAGCCTAAGAATAAGCCTGTACCAATAGCGCCACCGATGGCGAGCAACTGTACGTGCCGGTTCTTAAGACCCCGTTTTAACTGATGTGTATCAGACATAGTAAAGACCTCTTTTCTACAAACTATCTATAAAATATAAAAAGCCATGGATAACCATAGCTTTTATATTCTATAGAATCTATAAAACTATTTTTTTATAATACAGTATCTATTGTAAAAAGTCAAATGTATTTATATAGTGGACATATAGAAAGAAAAGTATTATTAATATACGAATAAAAGAGAAATTATTCATATTTAAAAAATACGATGCCTTAAAAGGGTTCTAAAATTTGCTATAATAATATATAGATTATCTTTTACGTAAAGCCGTGGAGGTTATTATGAGACGACAAGATCGCATGGTTATAGATATAGATGAAATTAAAGGGATTTTAAATAGTACTCGTATCATTCATCTAGGTATGATGGATGGTGACTATCCTTATGTGGTGCCATTACATTTTGGATATGAATTTACAGATGAGGCACTTTATATCTATGTACATGGGCATTATGAGGGGAAGAAGTTTAGTTTGATTCAAGGAAACCCTCATGTATTTATTGAAATTGATGGTAGCGATGAAGCCCTCGTTTCAGGTGGAGATATGCCATGTAAATATAGCTCGGTTTACTCTAGTGTGATGGGTCGAGGAGAGGCTACCTATTTAGAGTCGATTGATGAAAAGGCTCATGGTTTACAAGTATTGATGAAACATCAGACAAGTCGTGAGTTTACTTTTACGGAAGCCATGGTAAACTCTGTAGGTGTAGTTCAAATTAAAGTGGTAGATTATACTGCAAAAAGACGAAGACAACTTGAGCAAGATGCTATTATGCCTCCATTAAATAAATAATGATACAACATCCTATTGAACTCTATTATCATATAGTGTTCAGTAGGATTTTTTTATGCAAAATGAATACATAATAGCTCTTTTTATTATAAGAACTTACGTTACGATTGATTTTATAAAAGTTTTATGAGGTAGCATGGGCAACAGAATAATAATGGTATTTCTGATATATATAAAGAAATATATCATTGTATAAAGCCTATAAACGCTTAATGAGGAGAGAATATGAGAAAAATAATGTATAAGACACTTTTAGCTGCTACAGCTGTTGGTTTACTATCTGCAAGCTATGTATCCGCAGATACTGTTGATCAGTCTGTATCTAATAATAATTCTGAGGCCGTATCTAAGTCTAAAAATATTACGCCAAACATGAATAATGCTTCTGCAATTATACAAATACCAAGAATACAATTAGTAGGCTGGCCTATGATGACTCAAGACAGTGCTCGTAACTTTAAGGGGGTAGCAGAGGCTATTCAGAAATTGCCTTATGAGGCTGAAGTACCTAGTTATATACCTTTTGGATATCAGCTTTATACAGCGCGTCACGATCAAAATGATGTCTTAGAGGTTGTATATTACAAAAGAGGCGGGCCTATCTACCAGGATGGGAATAAATTTATTACTAATGTTATGGCTTATCGAATGGGATATTCCTTGGATACCGTAAGAGATACAGCGTATATTCCTGCAGAGTACAAGGACTATGAATGGTCTGAACAAGGTGAATCTGGCAAGGTGTATTATACAGGTAAGCCAGGAGTACAATTGATCCGTAGCATTACGTGGACGGAAGGTGGCATGGCGTACTCCTTATTCTTCTTAGAACCTGTGAAAGCAGTTGATGCTGAATTCTATAAGGAACATGTGGTGCCTGTAAAAAATATAGATAGCTCACGTTATGAATTGTTAGGAAACTATCCGGTTACAAAGATTTCTGATAAAACAAGAGATGAATACGATAAAGAACGAATAATTCCTTAGCAGATACACTGATGTTATACAAACTATATCTAGAATACTATATTGTGTAATATCGATGGAATCCGTAATCGTTTATAAAGAGGAAAAAATATGAGAAAAACAATGTATAAGTCCGTTTTGGTTGTTATCGCTACTGGGCTACTATCTGTAGGAATGGCAACAGCAGAAACGATGTATACCTCTGATACTACAGATCAGTCTGTATCTACTCAAACACATAAGCTAGGACATAATTTTAGAAATGTAGAGCCTAGAACTGACCATTTACAGTGGCACTTTCATGATTGGCCTATAGAGAATACACAAAAGGCGCATACTTTTAAGGGCAATCTAAAAGAGGCAGCACAGAAGCTTCCATATGAGGTTAAGGCACCTAGCTATATCCCTTATGGTTATGAGGTCTATACAGTGCGTCAAGACAAAAATGATGTATTAGAGGTTGTATACTTTATAAAAAATGCTCAAACATATAGAGATGGTAAGAAAAATCTCGGTAGTATTTTTGTTTATAGAATGGGCTATTCCGTGAACGATGTAAAAGATGTACCGTATGTTCCTGCTGAGTATAAGGACTTTGAATGGTCTGAACCAGGTGAATCCGGTGAAGTCTTTTATACCGGTGATCCAGCAGCACAATTGATTCGTAGCATTACGTGGACAAAGGACGGTATGGCATACTCCTTATTGTTCTTAGAACCAGTGAAAGCAGTTGATGCTGAATTCTATAAGAAACATGTGGAGCCTATAAAAATATAGATAGATCATGTAGTGATTTACTTGGAATAAAGCGGAAACGTGTATAACCGCTCAAAGAGGAGAGAATATGAAGAAAATAATAAGAGCTGCCATTTTATGTGCCACGATGGCTACAGCAGTAAGCACCTTTGGGGTACAGCCAGTTAGTGCTACATACCCGTTAATAGATAAAAATGGTAACACTGTTCCTGTTGAACGAGATGTAGATAATCAGAAAATTATCGATGATAATCAAAAACTTATGGATCGTTATCTCTGGTATGATCAAGTTGGTGATTATGATATAGTTGAAACTAATATTGAAAGTGCCGTGCAGGAGTTTGGTTATCCATTACAAGTGCCGTCTTATATGCCTAAAGACTATGCAGTGCGCGATGTAAAGGCCAAGGACCATGATGTATTAGAAATCGTATATACAGAAACGGGCCGTGATGGAGAATATGGGCCGAAATTAACCTTCTCTAATACAGATATTGTATATCGCATGGGGTGGGCTATTGATACAGTGGTAACACCTATATTAGAAAAGACAAATTACAATGCTAAGGATGCAGTTAGCTTTATTACCCCTAATGGAATTTCTGTATATACGTTAGGTTCTAGAAAAGACGCTATTCAAATTGCTTATTGGGAAAAAGATAATAAAGTTCATATGCTTTACTTTGCTTCTTCAAGAAACCAAAGCTTTGTAAGCAAAATTGTAGACTCTGTAGGTCCTTTGAGTAACGTAGCCGCTGATAATGCTCGACTACGTGGTGACCGAAATGATAAACAAAATATTGAAGAACCTATTAAACAAAATGTTGAAGAACAGGGTAAACAAAATGTTAAAGTAGATTGGCCTCCTTATGAATCGATTCCTTTACCAGTGCGTACACATACGAATTCTGTGTGGCCTATACTTACGAGCAAATCCAAGGGCTTACCTAGCGGTGTAATTAATGCATCTCATAAGGTGTCCTATGACGTATCTGTACCAAGTTATTTACCGTTTGGCTATACATACTATGCTACACATTTTTATGACAATGATGTATTAGAAACTGTATATTGGAAGCAAGGTGAAGAGTATCAAGAGCGCAGTGGCCGTTGGGTAACTCATACTATGGTCTTCCGCATGAGTTACTCTATGGATACGGTTTGGCCTGAAGAATATATTCCAATGGAGTATCATGACGTACAGTGGAGTGACTCTACTCCAATAGGGGAGGTTCACTATACAGGTGATGTAGATAAGGACTTAGTGCGCAGTGTTACGTGGTACAAGGATAATATGGCGTATTTCTTGTTCTTCCAAGTGCCTGTGAAAGCATCTGAAGCAGACTTTTATAGAGATCATGTAGTGCCGTTAAAAGATATCGATCCAAGTCGTACAGATTTAATTGGTGTAAAAACAATTCGTTAATACTAAATAGTAATAAGAATATATAGTACAATTTTTGCTATCATAGAGCATTAGCATTTACCGAAAACAGTACATAATAAAAAGAACCTACCTCCTAGATATTTTACTAATATCTTCGGAGATAGGTTCTCTTAGTATATGTAATTTACATATATTATGCTTTTGGCATTTTACATATATTTTGTTCTTAGCCTATTAGTGATTATAGCAACCAAATATTAGCTTTCACTAATAGCTTAATTTTGAGCATACGTTAATTAGAAGAATACGTAGCGGATGATAACGAGTACCGCCAATACGTACATAATCCAGTTAACCTCTTTTGCACGACCAGAAATGATCTTGAGTAGAGGGTATGCAACGAGACCTGCAGAGATACCGTTAGCAATGCTATATGTGAAAGGCATCAAAACGATAACTAGGTATGCCGGGAAGCCTTCTGTCCAATCATCAAAGTCGATGTTTCTGATAGCACCTAACATGAGGGCACCAACGATGATAAGAACAGGAGATGTTGCTGCATTTGGCACCAAGGATACGATTGGAGCCAAGAACAAGCAGATCAAGAATAATACGCCTGTTGTGACAGCCGTTAAGCCTGTACGGCCACCAGCACCTACACCTGCCGCACTTTCAACAAAGGCCGTGATTGTAGAAGTACCGAGCAATGCGCCAGCACTAACGCCGATCGCATCGACAGTCATGGCTTTACCAAGGCCTGGGAATTTACCAGATTTAGGATCCGCAATTTTCGCCTCTGTTGCAGTACCAATCAAGGTACCCATGGAGTCGAACAATTCTACGAAGGTGAAGGAGAAGATAATCGTGATTAAGCCCATGTGAAGCGCACCAGGAATATCTAATTGAAGGAATGCTGCTTTAGAGAAATCAGGCACTGCCAATACAGTGAAGTTCTCCGGCATTGTGGAAAGGCCAGTAGCGTAGGAAAGAATTGTTGTTGCTGCCACACCGATCAAGAGAGAACCTTGAATTTTACGAGCCATCAATAGAGCTGTAAAGATGAGGGAGAATAGAGCCAACAATGTTTCGCCACTGTGCAAATTACCAAGCGTTAAAAGCGCTTCGGACGCAGGCGGCACTAAATTACCGTGCGTTTGCACAACTTGACCTAAGGAGTTTGGAGACAAACTAATAGAGATAGCCATCAAGCCGGATAATTTTAAGCCGATGATAGCGATGAAGAGGCCTATACCAACGGTAATGGCAACTTTCATAGAGGCGGGGATGCCTTCAACAATCATTTGTCGTATCGATGTAAGTGTTAATACGAGGAATACGAGACCTGAAATGAATACCGCACCCAATGCGGTTTGCCAAGTTACGCCCATACCGAGAACTACGGTGAAGGAATAAAAGGCTAAGAGACCAACCCCAGGAGCGAGAGCAATCGGATAGTTAACGAATAACCCCATGGAAATCGTTACGAGACCAGCGCCTAAAGCTGTTGCGATGAGGACTGCATCTTTATCCATGCCTGCAAGACTAAGAATGTTTGGCGCCAAGAATAGGATGTACGCCATCGTGATAAACGTAGTAATACCAGCTAAAATTTCGGTTTTAACAGTTGTACCGCGTTCACTGAGTTGAAATAGTTTATCTAACATTAGATAACATCCTCCCATATGAAATTAAAAAAAATACCCAAATAAAATATTTCGATATATGTATAGTGTATCATATTTCCACCCATTTTTTGTATGAATTTGTGATATACTATAAATATATTATGAATGACTTAGAGGTTAACTTATGAAAATATCTACAAAAGGGCGTTATGCTCTACGGATATTGGCGGATATTGCAGAGCACGGGGTAGAAAAAAATGTGCCAATCCGTGAAATTGCAGAACGCCAAGGCTTTTCCGATAAATACTTAGAGGGGATTGTATCTCGTCTATCCTCCGCTGGCCTCGTTAAAAGTGGACGTGGCAAATACGGTGGATATCGCTTGGTGAAATCTCCATCTGAATACAATGTATATGAAATTTTATATGCTGCTGAGGACTCTATTGCTCTCGTATCTTGCTTAGAAGATGATGTAGAACCATGTCCTATGTTTAATGATTGCTTGACAGCACCGTTGTGGCAGCACTTACAAGCTGAATTCCGCCATGTTATGGAACGTGTTTCCTTGCAAGACGTAATGGATCACAAGTTCCCAGAGGCATAGTTGGTGATTCCCTAGGATTAGCTTAGGGAATGTAACTTTTACGTGCACACTGACTTGCATGGCTATTGTTTAGGTAATTTTATTGAAAGAGTCGCGTTTCATATGCGGCTCTTCTTTCTATATGGAGGGGAGGTCAATATGAGTACAACTGAATACGATATTCGTGGGGGTATGCGCAATGTATGGATTATTACAGCTAGTATGACCGTTCTTGCCATATGCTACACCATGATTATTCCGTTCTTACCTATCTATCTATTGGAATTGGGTGTACCAAAGGATGATGTAGCCCTTTGGTCTGGCCTCGTTTTTGGTATTACCTTCCTTATCGCCGGCATTATGGCGCCCATATGGGGAAAAATTGCAGATAACAAAGGCAAGAAACGGATGGCCTTGCGAGCTGGTTTTGCTATTGCCGTATCCTATGTTCTCATTGGTATGGTTAGCAACGAGTATGAACTATTGCTAGGACGTGCCTTTGTGGGTTTTGCAAACGGATTTTATCCTGCGGCTATGACCATGGTGTCCCTCAGCGTCGATGAGAAACAGGTAGGCCGCGCTCTCGGTATTTTCCAAACAGGTCTAATTTTAGGCAATGTAGTTGGTCCCTTTTTAGGTGGTGCCATTGAAAGTATTGTAGGTATGCGTCCTGTATTTTATGTATCTGGTGTTGCTGTACTTATCGCTACCTTAGCGGTATTATTCTTTGTAAAAGAACCGAAACTTCATACAGATGAATCAAATGAGGAGGGTAAATCTAAACAGCCTACAAAGTCTACATCCTTGCGTGAAGACTTTAAAGCAGTTCAACAACAGCCTGTATTAGTACGGCTATTGTGGATTTTCTTCTTCATGCAATGTGCCATCATGATGCTACAGCCTATTTTGGCGCTTTATGTAGGGGATATGCAAGGCACTATGGAAGGGGCCGCTATTATTTCGGGTACCATCCTCAGTATCGGGGGGTTAGCTGGTTCTTTAACGACCAATATTTGGGTACGTATTGGAGAACGAAGAGGTTACTTTAAAACGATTTCCTACTGTATGCTAGGCAGTGGCGTTGTCCTCTTATTGCAAAGTTTACCTGTGGGGATTTGGTGGTTTGGTGTCTTACAAGTGCTAATCGGCTCTTGTATTGTAGGCATTAATCCATCCTTGAGTGCTGCTGTAACCCTTAATACAGATCCAAGCTTTAGAGGGCGCATGTTTGGTATGACAACAACGGCGCAACAATTTGGTTCCATGGTAGGTCCTGTATTTGCAAGTATTGTATCCACTTATGTAGGTATATCCTACGTATTTAGTATTACGGGATTACTATTACTATATATGGGCTTCCAAGCTCGAAAAATGTCCGTACAACATGATTAAATTTAAAAAGATACCTTACTTAACTATTACAGCAGTTGAGCAAGGTATCTTTTTTAGTATAACTAGTTTTATAAGGTTCACACAATATAACCATATTTTATTAGTCCTAACGTCTTGGGTATAACAAAAAGTGATGTTAATCGTTAATCTAAGAATACTGTTTTAGTGCATAATAACAGGCTTTCATACATTTTTAGTGAATAGCAATCCAATATAGGCGGATTGATTGCTTTTACCAAAATATTGGTATATAGTTAAGTTTAAGGTAAGTCATTTGTCTCACCGTGTGGGACGGAAAGGAGTTATTATGGTCCGTATCGGTCATACTGTACTCGGTGATAAGGGTACAAAAATATGCGTGCCTATTGTAGGCACAACAATGAAAGAAATTCTAGATGCTACTGCGGTTGCATGTAATACGCCGTGTCACGTTGTGGAGCTACGCATTGACTATTACGAGCGGGCCCACTCCATTGACGCTATTATTGAACTGTTGATGCTCATCAAACCTCAGTTGAAAGGTCGTGCCTTGCTATTTACGTGGCGCACAAAAGGTGAGGGTGGTGAGAAGTCTATTTCTACTAAAGATTACTTCACAATGCTAGAGCGACTCATACCAACTGGATTGGTAGATGCTATCGATATCGAGTTATTCTTTGAGCAAGATAGAATGCTTAAAACGATAGAATTTGCTAAGGTACATGGTGTAACAATAGTTATGAGTAATCATGATTTCCATGGTACACCAAGCCACGAGGTTATTGTAAACCGTCTCATTCAAATGAAAAAATTCTTGGCAGATGTGCCAAAGATGGCGGTTATGCCTCATACAACAGGGGACGTATTAACCCTCCTTGAAGCAACGGCTGAAGTTAAAGCCTTGTATCCATCTGATCCAATCATTACGATGGCAATGGGTCCATTGGGGGCTGTTACACGCGTAGCAGGAGCATTGTTTGGTAATGCTATGACCTTTGCCTCTGCTGGCAAAGCATCGGCACCAGGTCAAATCGATGTGCATGAACTAAAACGCATCCTCGATACTATTGATGTAGATGGCGTCTTCGATAAACAACAACATAAACGCGTAAAAGTACATTAAAAAAGTCGGCGAAAGCCGACTTTTTATATACTCATACCTTGCGTTAGTACTTTCTTAATTATTACAGTTTTATTTTTTATAGAGTATAAGATAATATAATGTTTAGTGACCATTTTTCGAAAATAATATATTTCATTATTAGTCTTATATATAGGATATCGTTCAGGGAAAATATCAAGTGAAAAGACTGCATTTTTAATTTCAGCTTGATGGCGTAGAATCAGATTTGAGTCTTGAGTGACATCTTTTAAATTTGTAATGATATTTCTAACTTCTTTTTCAGCAAGTTTACTAAAGAAAACTTTATAGCTCATAAAAGAAGACCTTCTTTCTTTAGTTGCTCAAAAAGATCTTCGGCAGGAGTTAAGTTACCTTGCTCTATATCTTTATATGCTAATTCCAGTAGTTGATCGATTTCCTCATCAGTAAGAAAGTCTGCATTCATAGAGTCACAAGCGATTGGCTTGCGTACTGAATTTGGAATTGCTTTTAAAAACTGTATTTGTTTGGAGATTAGCGTAATCAATAATGATATAGTTAATCCCATTTCTTTTAGGATTGCCGTAGTAAGTGTCTTTACTTTAGGATTAATGCGGATGTTAAGAACACCTGTTTTGTCGATTGAATCGAAGGCTATGTCTATCTCATTTGAGGGACTGGCTCCATATGTACTTGTAGTGTCCGAGGCTTTTAATGTAGTTTGTGGTTGTTCGTAGGTGCCGTTATTGACCTTGCTTGGTGTAGGTGTTTCGTCTATCGGTGCCGTCGGTAATGCAATGGCAAAAGGAATGCGACGTTCTTTAATGATTTGACGAAATAGTGCGTCAAGCATGGAGGTATAGGATAGGCCTTGTGCTTTTAATATGCTAGATACCTCTTGTTTTAGATCTTCGTTGATGCGGACTTGTAGGTTTACGGTTTTCATAATATGTCTCCTAACATTCTTTCGGTCGTGACTGCTATGATATGAATACTGTATCGATTTTACATTAATAGGCATGTAAATTTTGAATTTTAATTGTAATTACATTGTAATTGCAAATGGTAGTTTTTACAAATATATATAATACATAGGACACATAAAAAAGCAGTAGTTATCTTTAGGATAGCTACTGCTTTTCAGTTTATATCATTGTTCCATGATATGAGTTTTAGTTTTATCTAGAAATACAGATGTAAATACATTTACTTATAAAGCTGTTGAGGCTCTTACTAATTCAGATATAGATGCTCTTACCGATTTATTTGTAAAGTATTTAACAAATGAGATTTACAAACTCTTACAGTAAGTTTGCTTCAAAGTCTTCTAGGATAGCCGCTACAGTTTCTGGTGCATTGCGTTTGTGTTCTACGATGCATTGCGCAAAGCTTTCATACATTGGTGTACGAGTTGCTTCCAGTTCGCGTAAGCGTTCGATGCCGCCACCAGAGAGCACGCGACCGGAGGTAGATAGGTTTTCTACAGGTTGTGTTAATTGGTAAATACGACCATTTTGGCGTAGGTGCGCGTAGTTTTTAGGTACTGTTACACAGCCGCCGCCAGTGGAGATAACAAGGCCTGTTTCTGTACCAAGTTTTGCAATCATTTCCGCTTCTTTTTCACGGAAGGCCGCTTCCCCTTGTTCTGTAATATAGGCAGAGATATCACCGATTTCTTTTTCTAGTTCTTGATCTACATCTACGCAAGTGCGGCCCATTTCTTCCCCAAGAGCTTTACCAACTGTTGTTTTACCTACACCAGGCATGCCGATGAGAATGATATTTTCCTTTTCACGACGCATATCGCGTAGGATTTGTTCGATTTCCTTTGTGCCAAAGCTTTCACCTTGGAAATGATTAGCCGCCTCAACGCCTTGTGCAACAAGGAATGGTAGGCCATCACAGTGAGGAACATCCATCATTTCAGCTTGTAAAAGCAAAATCGTACGGCGTGGATTGTAGATGAGATCTACAACGCCTTCTAATTTAGAAAACTGAGTAATATCGATAAGGCTAGCTGGATTGTGAGGATACATACCGATAGGTGTACAGTTAATAATAATCTGTGCTGTTTCGTAGTAATTAGGTGCATCATCGTAGAACGGAGCCGTTTTACGAGATAAATGAGTGATACTCTTTGCCCCTAAATCCTCAAGTGCAACATGAACTGTAGCGGAGGACGCACCATCGCCAAGGATAATACATTCCTTGCCAGATACATCGATGCCAGCATGTTGTAGAGTAAATACAAAGCCATCATAGTCTGTATTATAGCCATGCCATTTACCGTCTTTGCGAACCATCGTATTTACACAGCCAATGCGCTCTGCACGAGGGTCAACTACATCACACGCCTCAAGGGCATTTACCTTGTAAGGGAAGGTAATGTTGATGCCTTGTAGTTCAGGATCATCAAAGAACTCTTGCAATTGGCTCGGTTCTCGTTCAAATAATTCGTAATTAGTATTTCCCAACACACCATGAATGTGAGGGGAAAAGCTATGGCCCAACGTACGGCCAAGTAAACCAAATTTCATAGGACCTCCTAGGTCAATATACATAGAATGGCTAATAGGCTGGTACCTATTAGCCATTGGAGTTTTATAACTATATTCATTGTACTATATATGCCCTTATAGGGACTAGTAGGGATGAATATATTAGTTTTCAGGGTAATTACCGAGTAAGCGGAACTTATCTTGTGATGTATGAAGCTCTGCTAGAACAGATAATACCTTTGGATCTGCTAAAGATGCTTCTAAATCGAGGTAGAATAAGAACTCAAAATTATGGCCAACGATAGGGCGAGATTCGAGTTTTGTAAGGTTTACGCCGATATTAGCAAACTTGGTAAGTAATGTACCAAGCCCACCTGGAGCATGGCTTGCTGTGGTTACCACAGAGATTTTGTTAGCTCCTGGGTATACATGGAAGTCCTTGCTGATGCAGATAAAGCGCGTATAGTTGTTATCGCTATTTTGGATATTGCGCATCAGTGGAGACAAGTTATACAAGTCTGCACATTGCGGTGCTGCAATAGCTGCTACGCCTGGATCATCACTGGCTGCCACCATTTGCGCTGCACGAGCTGTGTTGTCGAAGGAACGCAACTCTACGCCTTCTAATGTATCTAGGAAGTGGCTACATTGGCCCAACGCCTGAGGGTGGGAGATGATAGTATGAATATCTTCTAATTTAGTACCTTTTTTCACTAGCAAGTCGTGAGAAATCCAAAGGCGCGTACCGCGCACGATATAGCATTTGCGTTCTTCTAAAAGATCGTATACTTCTTTTACAGAACCATTGGAGCTGTTTTCGATAGGTAATACACCAAACTGACATTCCCCAGACTCAACCGCATCAAATACAGCACGGAATCCCGTTACGTAGTGAATTTGGCTGAGGGGCAATAATTTATCACACGCCATTTGCGCATTGCTGCCGAATACACCAGCACAAGCTACGCTGCCCCGTTGTGGTGGCAAGGTAGGGGACTGCTCAATGGCTTTTTTCATTTTTATTGTGAACTCATTATCTTGGAATAATTGTTCAGACTGATAGGTACGGCTCAAGCTAAATAATGCTTCGAAGAAACGGCGCGCATATAGATCGAGGTCCGGGCCTGCATCTCTCGTTACTTTGTCGAGAATATCCCGTTCTCGTTTGGCATCATAAATGGCCTTATTCATTTCTTTCTTTGCCGCCGCAACGTCCTTGGAGAGTTCCATGCGCTCTTTGAATAGGGTGAGCATTTGGTCGTTTATGTCGTTAATCTTAACGCGTACTTCATCTAAGTTCATGGTCAATATCTCCTAAGAAATCAAGAATGACGAGGGCTGTTACGGCTTCGATAACAGGTACTGCACGAAGCGCCACGCATGGGTCGTGACGACCTTTAATGGTGAGCAACGTGTCCTCTTTTTGGGAAAGTGATACAGAATGTTGTTCTTTATAAATCGATGGTGTTGGCTTGATGCCCACTTGCATAACAAGGGGCAAGCCGTTAGTTATACCGCCTTGAATACCACCGCTATTGTTAGTTGTGGTTGTAATCTTGTCACCATCCATGGTGAAAGCATCGTTTACTTCGGAGCCTAGGCGAGAGCACATATCAAAGCCACCGCCAAAGGAGATGCCTTTAATGGCTGGTACGCCAAAGATAACGCGAGCTAAACGGTTCTCGATGCCATCAAAGTTTGGATTGCCAAGGCCAATTGGTAGACCTGTAGCAACGACTTCAACGATACCACCGGTGGAGTCGCCATCTTTTTTTAGCTGCATTACGAGTTTTTCTACTTCAGTGCGTTTATCTGCATCGAGCATAGCAATTGGCTCTGTGACGATGTTACCAAGTGCTTTCATATCTGGATGAACCATATCGATAGGAGCATCTTGGATTGTACCAACTTGTTTTAAATGGCCGTGTATTTCTATGCCTTTTTCGCGTAATAGTTGGATAGCAATGCCACCAGCTACGCACAGTGGAGCTGTTAGACGAGCGGAAAAGTGGCCGCCGCCTCGCATATCTACCTTCTCGCCGTAGCGCATACGAGCTGTAAAATCCGCATGAGATGGGCGAGGAATGTCGCGAAGGTTATTATAATCGCTAGAGTGCTGCGATGTATTGCGAATCATAAACGCCAATGGAGAACCACTGAGCATGCCGTCCACCATACCTGCTAAAAACTCAGGTACATCGGCTTCCTTGCGTTGCGTTTGTAATTGATTTTGACCTGGCGCACGGCGCTTTAAGAAGGCTCTTAGTTCAACGATATCGATGGTATGTCCACAAGGTAGACCTTCTACGATACCGCCAATGGCATAGCCGTGAGAGGCGCCAAAGGTAGATACTTGTATGGTTTTACCGAAATTAGATGCCATTATATTAACTCCTACTATATAGTATGTACTACTATTATTATTTATCCGTTATTTATGGAATCACACCAGATAAGATTAGAAATCTACACCGGTTGTGCATTACCACCTAGTAAGTTCCAGTCCTCAAAGAAGTCTGGATAGGATTTTGTGATAGCTTCGCTATCTTTTAATATTACAGGGCTTTCACTGATGAGGGCCATCAAGGTACCTGCCATAACGAGGCGATGGTCATTCACGCAATCACCTTGTCCCCCTTTAAGTATACCACTACCGATGATATATAGGTCATCACCATCTTCGCGCACCGTACCGCCCAAGTCTCTTACGAGATTTGCAACGGCTACGAGACGATCAGATTCTTTCAGACGTAGGCGAGCACCTTTAACGAAGGAACTTTCACCTTGGATAGAGCAGGCGAGGGCTGCCATTACTGGCAACATGTCAGGCATTTGTTCGAGATTGGCGTGGATTGGTTTAGAGGCGCGACCTGTGACTGTCACATTCATACCTTCCCATACAACATCACAACCTGCATCAATCATAACTTGCATGATGCGGTGGTCAGCTTGTACGGAATTCTTGTTCATACCCGTAATGGTAATCGGCTTGCCCGTCATGCCAGCTGCTACCATCCAAATGGCGGTATTGGACCAATCGCCTTCGATTTGATAATTATCACGGCCTATGAAGGAGGCTCCAAATGAAACTGTAAAAGCCTCATTAATGTTTGCGTCTGCTAAGGTATGTTCTACCTCTACGCCAAAATCACGCATGGTTTCAGTGGTCAATGTTACATAATCACTAGATTGTAATGGTGTAGTAGAGGTGATGGTGGACAAGCCAATTTGTGGAGCCGCCAACAATAAGCCAGAGAAAAATTGGCTACTCACATCTCCTACCATAGAGAAATTACCACCTTGAAGACGTCCTGTCATAGTAAAAGGTGGTTTATCTTGAGAGAATGTTACGCCGTGAGCTTTCATTTCGCCTAGCATAGGTTCTAGAGGACGATCTGGTAAACGACCTTTCGCATCTACGTCTACATCATTACAGATGGACGCTGCTACAGGTAATAAAAGGCGTAAAGTAGTACCTGATTCGTGAGGAACCACCTTGCCTTTTGCTGGTACAGGGCCAGGTGTAACAGTGATAACTTTATTTTCATATACAACGTGTGCGCCCAAGCCTCGTAAGGAGTCCATAGTAGCATCGATGTCTTTAGAGGTACGGCTCAGTAATATGGTAGAAGGTGAGCTACCGAGGGCGGCGCAAATTAACGCGCGATGTGCATGGGCCTTTGCTGGTATGGACGCGATAGTCCCAGTAGGGATGGCGTTCGTTACAGAATGCATATAAATCTCCTTAATCTAAATAGGTTGCAAGCTCTTCGTGTGTTACCACCTTGAGTTCGCTGTGGCCATAGCTAGTAGGAACTACAATTTTAATGGTAGAGCCTTCGCTTTTTTTATCGTGTTTAGCAGCTGCTAAAATCTCTTCTTTTGTTATAGTCGTTGTGGTTGGCAAATCGTGTGCTTCGATGAGAGCCTTTAATTTTTCTAATGCCTCTGCATCTAATTCTCCATGTTTTACAGCACCTTGCGCCATGAGGACCATGCCAATCGCTACGGCATAACCATGGTGTACTTCAAAGTGGCTCGCCTTTTCGATACCATGACCAAAGGTATGACCTAAGTTCAAGAGGGCACGAACACCAGATTCGCGTTCGTCTTGCTCTACGATATCTGCTTTAGCTTGTACGCAACGGGCAATCACGCCACTAACGCTACCGCGATGTTTAATTAATGGTTTATTCTCTAGTTGTGTAAGTAAACCAAGTACATCGAGGAATCCGTATTTGATAATTTCCCCACATCCATTTTTCCACTCCATGTCTGGCAATGTGTTTAGTGTCGTTGGATCGCAGAGAACGAGGATAGGTTGTTTGAAAGCGCCCCACAAGTTTTTGCCTGCCTCTAGATTAACCGCTGTTTTACCGCCTACAGAGGAGTCTACAGCGGCTAATAAAGATGTAGGAACCTGTACATAGTCGATACCACGTAGGTAGGTAGCTGCTGCAAAGCCTGCCATATCACCTACTACACCGCCCCCTAGGGCAATGAGAAGGTCTTTACGTGTTAATGATTGGGCCGCCATGTATTCCACTAAATCGATGAGCTGATGAGCGTTTTTGGAGCTTTCACCAGCAGGGAATACATATTCACAAACAGCATAACCCGCATGTTCCATACTAGCTTTCACAGAGTCCAAATAGTGCGGTGCCACATTGCTATCGCTGACGATAATAACACGACAATTTGGTTTTAACGGTTTAATATAATCGGTGATGCGTTGTAAAGCGCCTTCCTCGATGACGACGTCATACGGTGTGGATGCGTTAATGTGAATGCGAGTCATAACGGTTCCTTTCTTAAAAGAATAAGCTAGTATCTATTATAACGGATACTAGCTTATTTGTGTGATATTTGAGATTATTTAGTGCATTCTACCAATGCTTGGCGCAATGCGATAACTTCTTTCATAAGGCTAGTGAATTGGTCTGGACGTAATGCTTGAGGGCCATCGCATAATGCTTTAGATGGATCGTTGTGAACTTCGATCATAAGGCCGTCTGCACCGCCGCCTACAGATGCAAGAGAAAGGGGACGAACCATGCGGCTCATGCCTGCTGCGTGGCTAGGGTCCATGATGATTGGCAAGTGAGATAATTCGTGCATCATAGGAATTGCTGTTACATCTAAGGTATTGCGCGTTTTAGTTTCGAATGTGCGGATACCGCGTTCGCATAATACAACTTGTTCATTGCCTTCGGACATGATGTATTCAGCAGCCATCAACCATTCTTCGTATGTAGCAGATAAACCACGTTTTAAAAGAACAGGTTTATTTAATTTACCTATCTCTTTTAAAAGTGTGAAGTTTTGCATGTTACGAGCGCCGATTTGAAGCATATCTACGTTATCGAAGTATTGTAATTGGGAAATATCCATAACTTCAGAAACGATAGGAAGACCTGTTTCTTTTTTAGCAAGCTCTAACAATTCCAAACCTTCTGGGCCCATACCTTGGAAGGAGTATGGGGACGTACGAGGTTTGAAAGCACCGCCGCGAAGGATTGTAGCGCCAGCTTCTTTACAAGCTTTTGCTGTTTCGATTACTTGTTCTGGTGTTTCTACGGAGCAAGGGCCAGCCATTACTGCGAAGTGACCACCACCGATCAAGACACCACCTACGTTGATTACAGAATCAGCTGGATGGAATTTGCGGTTTGCTTTTTTGTATGGCTCTTGGATACGAGTTACTTTATCTACGAAATCAAGAGACTCGATTTGACGAGCATCGAGGGATGCGGTGTCGCCGATAAGACCTAAAATATTGTAGCGTGTACCTTCTACAGGATGAATAACGAACCCTTGAGCCTCTAATTCACTGCGTAAACGAGATACTTCTGTTTCTGCTGCGTTTTGTTTCAATGTAATAATCATGATAATTCCTCCTTGTAACTACAGTGAATAGTAGGGCTTACCATACGGGATAGCAAACAAAAAAGGGCCACCCGTAATCTAATACGGGTAGCCCTTTTACTATTCTAAGCAACTAATAATAACTAAATCTTAATTAGCGCACCACAAATAGTTCCTTACCCGTACGTTGGATAAAGAACCAATAAAAGTATTGTTTTGTAGCGAGGCTAATTTGGTTAGTCATCTTTGGCTGCTCCTTTCTAAAATGTTGGGTATAGTATAAACCCAAATGATAAGATTATGCAATACTTAAAATTAAATTTCATAGAAGTTTTAAAAAAATAATGTGCTTCATAAATTGTTTGAAATGCAGATGTAATGAGGCCTTTTGTATAAAAATGATTTTTGCTATTCCTGACTAAATTGTAGTATAATGAGTCTATAAAGAGAGCCAATCAACGTGTCGGTAGCGTTAGGCTCATCTAAAATTTGGGTAAAAATGATGCGCCTAACGTGTTAGAGGTCTAGCCACCTCATTACGTTAGGCGTTTTCATTACCTTACTTAACTAAGGCAATGATAGTAACTACGGATAACAAAATTATGATAACTACATATGTAATTTCATGTTTTGTCATAGTATCACCACCTTTCGGTGATGAACCTAACTCACGTCAATTGACTCTCTTAGGTACAGTATAACAAAAATAATTTTACACAAATAGCGATATATGGGTAGCTGTGGAGGCAATATGGTTATTCAAATCTTAGATCATATTACTGATGAAATAAAACAAATACGTATAGATGTATTCATGAAAGAACAAGGTTTCGCAGACGAGTTTGATGAAATCGATGATATAGCAAAATTTGTTCTCTTATCGATAGATGGCAAGGCGGCGGGTACTTGTCGTTACTTTCCAAGTGCTGATGAAGGTGATGCCCACATTGGACGCATGGCGGTACGCAAGTTGTATCGTGGACAACATCTAGGGACTAAGATTATGATGGCCGCAGAAAACGGCATTCGTCGCGATGGATTTAAAACTTGTTCCTTATCGGCTCAAGTACAGGCAAAACCATTCTACGAATCCCTCGGATATAAAGCGGAAGGGGAGGAATACCTTGATGAAGGTTGCCCTCATATCTTGATGCGAAAGGTTTTATAAGTAGTTGTATAATAAGAATAAGTAGATGGG
>ERZ773207.256-NODE-256-length-19865-cov-5.074003_pt1 | contig 19865 bp, 18 predicted proteins | sample MGYA00580997_ERZ773207 | MGnify/ENA primary metagenome ERZ773207 (study PRJEB29015, sample SAMEA2738170) | human oral metagenome | biome: human oral; feature: human-associated habitat; material: saliva | place: China | collected 2239 ... | reverse complement strand
TCGAGTTCTCAAACAACACACCCACAAGAAAAACCCACAAACCAACAAGGCCCGCGCGCTTTCCTCAAAGCACCAGAGAAGCTTACCTTGAAAGTTTTTACTTCGCAAGTCCCGGATCAGTGATCCGCGCCTCTCTCACACCGTTCCAGGAGGAAGATTTCAACCGCCTCAACCGGTGCCAGAAAACTATAAACCACCGCGCCCCACCCGCGTCAAATTAATTCTAGATGCACTAGCTCACAGTAAATGCGGGTGGGGTCCCGCTATTTCAGCAACTACCCAAGCGCTTACTTATTAGTGCTGGTGGGAGTCTCTACGGTGTAAGAAACGTTGCTGTCCAACACGCCGTTAACAGTCAGGTTCTTACCGCACACCAGCTGCGTCTCGCCCACCTTGATAGTGACTTCCTGCTGGTCGCAGCCAGTGAGCTTAAAGGTGACCTGCTCATCCTTAATGGACTTAACGGTCATGATGCCCTCACCGATTGAGGCAGACTGCTGATTGCCCAGGTCTTCCTTCACACCTTCCCTGGAGTCGGCGTCACCATTGCCAGGAGCCGTAACCGTGGGGGCTGCGCCCGGAGTAGCAGAAGTAGAGCCCTTAGAGCCACCAAGACCCTTATTAAGAGCAGATTTAGCCGTGCTAGGTAGTGCGGTTGCGGCTACATGGGTACCACTAGAGCTTGGCTTCTTCTCTGAGTCCGAGCAAGCGACAAGACCCAGGGCCAGCATACCTGCTGCTCCGACACACATCACCTTTTTGACCAAATTAGTCATTTTTCAGCCTTTCGTCATCGCTTCCAGGTTATTTTCAGGTTTCTTTAAGGAAGCTAGTCGGTTCCCGTTGTTATATTTCTGTTGCGTTCGGGACGGTAACCCGCGAGAGTTGGGGAGCTTGTTGACCGGTCTGTACCGTTTCTTCAGGTCTGGGTTTAAGGGAGCTCAGCTGAGTATCCGATCGCTCCGGGGTGGCCCCATCTAGCTTAAGGGGCCACCCCTTTTCTTTGCTTTTTTCAGTCTATTTCAGCCAGCAAACACCCCCGCGTGCCGAACAGATTCCCAGGAATCTCCCAGTTCGGCACCAAAAGTACACACGCACGCCACTGTGGCTAGGTGATTGGTTTGCTGCATGGCCTCAGGGTACCGGGTGAACCTGAAAAAACCTGGAGCTTATTGCTATTTAAGACAGAAAAACCCGCATTTTCTGATTACAAATCTATAAAGATTGGGCCCAGGGCGGTCAGTTTGGGCCAAACATCCCGCACAAACAGCGTGTGCGGACGGGCATGAGCAAGCCGCGAGTGCACAGCTTTCTCCCAGCTAGGCCCGCAAACAGCCCACCGAAGCCCGAAAATGGCCCCCCTAGGCGCTCAGGTTTCTTTCAGCTAACGACGCCGCCGGGCCAGCTAGTTTCGCCCTAGTTTCACCGTCGACGCCGTCGACCCCGCAACGATGCCCGGGCCTGCCTTAAGCCAAATACCTACTCAAGCCCCAATAAAAATTGGCGACCCCCGATAGGCTGGGATCGTGAAGAAACTACCCCGCCTATTGGCCAGCGCAGTCGCTTGCGCCACCTTAGCCCTAAGTGCGTGTAGTCCGAGTCCGTTGAAACTGTCAGATTCCGAGGCCACACTCACCCCCACCCAAGCCAGCACGCAGTATTCTGCCGGCCTGGCCAGCTATTACAGTCAGAAAGTTGACTGGACTACATGCGGCGAGTTCAAGTGCGCCACCGTTAAAGTCCCGCTGGATTACGCCAATCCGCAGGGCGAGAGCATTTCCTTGGCTTTGAAGAAGCGCGAAGCTGACGGCACCAAGAAAGGCACCTTGTTCATCAACCCCGGCGGCCCTGGCGGCAGCGGCGTGGACCTGGTGAACTCGGTGGGACGCATGTTCTCCTCTGATCTGCTGCGCAGCTATGACGTCGTGGGCTTTGACCCACGCGGCGTGGGCCGGTCAACCGCCGTCGACTGCCTAACCGACAGCGAAACTGACGCCATGCGCGCCAGCAACGAGGGAGCCAGCCTCGCCAAGGGCATCAGTGAGAAGTGCTCTAAGAAAACCAAGCCTGTAGCGCTGCTGGACCACATTGACACCCCTTCAGCCGCTAAGGACCTAGACATCCTGCGTCAGCTAAGCGGCGACAGCAAGCTCAACTACCTGGGCTACTCCTACGGCACCTACCTGGGTGCCACCTACGCGGATCTGTTCCCCAGCAATGTTGGCCGCATGGTGCTTGACGGCGCCGTCGACCCCACCTTGAGTGCCCACCAGGTCTCTTTGGGGCAGGCGAAGGGCTTTGAGAACTCTCTGCGCGGATATGTGGCTTACTGCCTTAAGCGCTCTAGCTGCCCGCTTACCGGCTCGGTTGACGACGGCGTGAAGCAGGTGCGTACCTTCCTGGAAGGGCTGCGTAAGTCGCCGCTAAAGACCTCTGACCCAGAGCGGCCGCTGACCTACAGTCTGGCTGTTTCCGCCGTCATTGGCCCGCTATATGCGGACAGTATTTGGGACACGCTCACCCTGGCCCTGTCGCAGGCTATGAAGAGACATGATGGCTCCACGCTGCTGCGTATCGCTGACCTGCTGGCTTCGCGCGACGACAAAGGCCACTACACGGATAACTCTGCGGTTGCCATCATTGCCATTAACTGCCTGGATTACCCGGTGCAGGGCGACAAGACCACCTGGGCCAATCAGGCTAAAGAGCTAACCCAGGCCTCGCCTACTTTTGGAGCTGCCCTGGCTGGCTCTGATGAGATGTGTCAGCTGTGGGGACACAAAGCTACCCACGAGCGTACGGCGCTAACCGCTAAGGGCAGTGCGCCAATCCTGGTTGTGGGCACCACCGGCGACCCGGCCACCCCCTATGAGTGGGCGCAGTCCCTGAACAAGCAGCTTTCCAACTCCAGGCTCCTGACCTGGAAGGGCTGGGGGCACACCGCCTATGGCCGCGCGGACAGCTGCATCACCAAGGCCGTGGATAACTACCTGTTGTCGGGCACGCTGCCTGCCGATAACAAAACCTGCGGCAACACCGACACCACCGTTAAGTAAAACGCCGGTGGCTTGTTAAGTAAAACGCCGGTGGCTAACAGCAACGGGTGGCTTCCCAAACGCGGGGAGCCACCCGTTTTATATAAGTGCTTATACCTTGAGCCAACGTGATCTTGGCCAGATTTTTGGTTGCGCCGGGCGCGGGCCGGGCTCGGCTTGGCGGTGCGAGCACCCAGTTGCGCCGGGCGCGGGGCGGTGCAGCTTAGGCGTCGAGTTCTCCGGCTAGGTTGTGGGTGAAGAACTCGGCCAGCTGCGCTCCGGCTAGGCCCTGGCTTAGCCCGTAGACGAGTTTGGCGTAGGCGGCCTCTAGGGTCATGTCCCCAGTGCCGACGGCGCCCGCCTGGGCTAGCACGTCGCCGGTTTCGTAGGCTCCCAGTAGCACCGTGGCCTGGTGGCATTGGGAAGACACCACAACCACTGTGCCGCTTTTAACTACTCGCGCAATCAGCTCAGTAAAGCCCGGCTCAGCGCTGGGACCGTTACCAACCCCGAAAGCCCGCAAAATCACGGCTTTAGGGGCTGGGGTGAGCATTGCTTCCAGACGCTCAGCGGTAATTCCGGGCACCAGTGAAGCCACCATCACATCCTGGCGCCTATAGGGCTTGGGGGTAGCTAGCGGCTGCGGGCCTCGGAAAGCATGGGCGGCTAGGGCGGCGTCGTCCCAATGCCAGGGCGCCCCGATACGGGCCAGGGGCGCTGCCGACGGCGAAGCAAAGCCCTCATAGCTCCAAGAGGAGGCTTTAGTGGCCCGGTTACCGCGCAGCAAATGCTGCCCAAAGAACAAGCTAACCCCCTTATTAGCTGGGTTAGCGGCAGCCGTAAGGGCACCCAGGACGTTACCGGCGGCGTCGGACCCTAAAGCTCCCAGCGGCAGCTGCGCCCCGGTAACCACCACCGGCACCTGCAAGTCCGCTAACGCATAGGACAAGGCGGAGGAGGTGTAAGTCATAGTGTCCGTGCCGTGCAAGATCACGAAACCAGCGGCGTCGTCGGCGGAGGTGCGCACACAATCAACAATGGCCTGCCAGTCGGCGGGGGTGGCGTTAGAGGAGTCAATCAGGGGCGCCAACTCGTGCAGACGCACCTGACCAGCCAGGGCCGTTCCCGCCAGCACTCGCTCAAGCCAGCCGGCCAGATCCGCACCGGGAACCAGGCCGTGAGGCGAGTCCACCATGCCAATTGTGCCGCCTGAATAAATTACCTGGATTGTCATGAGACCCCCTGCAAAAAGGCTGTTTTATCTAGGTTAATGCACGTTTGCCCGCACAGCCCAAGCTATGCGGACAAACGTTAGGGTTGGCGCAGGCCAAAGCAGGCCCACGCTCTAGCCGGCGCGCGCCGGGCCCCAAAACCTGACCGACGGGCAGCGCCCTACAGGAGACTCGGGAGCCCGGCAGCGCGGGGCAGTGCGCAGACTAGGCACGCCCTTCTTCAGCCTGCTGGATGGCAACCTCGACGGCGGCCTCAGCGGAAGCACCCTGAGGGTCTTCAATATCTTCCACCAGCATGTTGTCCATCAGGTCGGCGTCGATACGGTCACGCACCACATACCAGCCAATCACCATAGCCAACACACAACCCAAGGCAATACCCAGGGTGATCAGGCCGTCGTCGCTCATACCCATAGCCAAAATGACGATAGCGAAGAAAATAATGCCGATCAGGTTAGACCAGGGAGCAAAGCGCAGGCGGTAGCTGGGACGCTCCACCAAACCCTGCTTAGCGCGGTTAACGAAGATCCAGTGCGAAATCAGCACACTGATCCAAGTGCCGGCAATACCCACAGCGGCCACATCCATAATGATGTTGAAGGCACTGGCGGGCACCACAGCGTTAATAATCACGCCCACAATGCCCAAACCGGCAGTGATAGCGATACCACCAGCAGGCACCTGGTGACGGTTGAGCTTAGCGGCCACGGCGGGGGCCTCACCGGCCAGGGCCATAGAACGCAGGGTGCGGCCAGTGGCGTACAGGCCCGCATTTAGCGAGGACAGGGCCGCCGTGAGCACCACGATCTGCACAATGTCGCCGGCGTGAGGCACACCCAGGGCCGTGAAGAAGGTGACGAAAGGACTCTGGTTCTTGTCGTAGGCAGTCCAGGGCAGCACCAGCGTCATCAAAACCACCGCGCCCACATAGAAGAAGGCAATACGGCCAATCATGGAGTTAACTGCCTTAGGCAGAATCTCGCGGGCATTCTTGGCTTCACCTGCGGCCACACCAATCATCTCAGTGCCACCGAAAGCAAAAATAACACCCATAGACAAGGTGACGATCGCAAACGAACCCATAGGCAGGAAGCCGCCAAAGCTGGTCCAGTTGTGGAAACCACTGGTGACCTCAAAGTGCCCGTTAGCCACGTGAGAGTACAGCTCGATACGAGAGGTGCGGTCAGCTAGCTGCACCGAATCCATATTGCCCACATTCACTGGCACGCTCATCACCCGCTCAGTGACGATCGCCCAGATAGCTAGGGCCATGAAGCTCAAAATGGTGACCACCTTGATTAGTGCAAACCAGAACTCCATCTCGCCAAAAAACTTGACGGACATAATGTTCAAAGCAAACACGATAGCCAGCGCCACCAGGGCTAGCAGCCACTGCGGGATACCCCTAAAAGTGGGCCAATAGTGCATATACAGGGCCACGGCGGTGATGTCCGCCATCGCCGTCACCGCCCAGTCCAGGAAGAACAGCCAACCGGTAGCGTAGGCACCCTTCTCCCCCATGAACTCACGGGCGTAAGACACGAACGCACCCGAGGAGGGGCGGTAAATAGCCAGCTCACCCAGGGCACGCACCATGATGAAAGCGAAGAAACCACACACCGCATAGGCGATTGCTAGACCCGGTCCACCTTGCGCCAGGCGGCCACCGGCCCCCAGGAACAGGCCGGTACCGATAGAACCGCCGATAGCGATCATCTGCATGTGGCGGTTATGTAGGGCCTTGTCGTAGCCGCCGTCGCCCTTATCTGCTAACGCAGCGTTTGGCTTAGGACTTGGCTCAACATAATTTGATTGGGACTCAGCCATAAGTACTCATCTCTTATCGGGACGGATTGCATCTACAGCCTCACCAGCAACCTCACCAACAACCGCGCCCGTAAAGTACATGGCTCTACGCTAGCTAGGGTGCATGGCTCTACGCTGGACGCAAAAGGCATTGTCAATACCTGGTTAGATTTTAGTGGCTACCAGCGGTGGCAGTGGGGAAGGCAGTCTATACAATTCATTACATTTGTACAGGTGCTTGTGGCGTAGTTGCGCGTAGGGCTCTTGTGTCGGTACGCTAGCTCAGGCTACTCACGGCGCCATTAGCCGAAGCTGTGAGATGCCGCCTTAGCTCAGTCGGCAGAGCGATTCACTCGTAATGAATAGGTCGCGGGTTCGATTCCCGCAGGCGGCTCCAATAGAACGTCACTCTGGATACAAAGATTTCCGGGTTTGCCGGGAAATGTTCGGAGTGGCGTTTTCGCTGTGGACTTTGACGCGACTGACGACCAGGTCACAACGCACATCATGCCCTATTTCCGAGCAGTCCGTGACAGCCTCGGCGGTGGGTACCGAGTAGGCATCTACGCGTCCCGCAACATCTGTACCCGGGTCATCGAGGCGGGCTACGCCGGCACTGCTTTCGTTTCTGACATGTCCACAGGTTTTTCAGGAAACCTCGGCTTCTCAATCCCGAAGGATTGGACTTACGACCAGTTCACCGAGATTTCCGGATATCGAGGCAAGTGGGATCTGGACAAAGTCGCCTATTCCAACGCCTGGCCAGCGGTGTCCTACGTGTCCCCACAGACCGTAGAAGACCCTAACCCCAACACTGCAACCGACTATGAGAAGCTCTCGCCGATTGACCTGATCTGGCATCTAGAAAAACGCTTCGACGAACTTCGCAAGGACAATAAAGTCGGACGCGACTATATTTCAACCTCCCATGGAGATGTCGTTACCGTCGAGGTTTCTACATGGCGCGCTATCTTGAACTACCTGTCGAAGGAATACCTTGCAGAAGGCGGTTCCGGTTCCACATTCCAATGGACAGTGGCAGCTGAACCCTGGCGAGGCGCTGATGCCAGCGTGTTGGAAAATGATCCGATTGCTAAGAAGATCATTGCAGCTTGGCAACGCTGGTGCGGTGATCGTAAACAGCACCTGATCGACGTTGCTGGGGGCGAAGTAGACATGCCTCACATGGCAGTCACCACGCTCGGATACCTCAACACCAACGTGGTTCCAGACCGTTGGACTGGATGGGCAGGCGATCTTGCCACAGCAATGGGTGAACTACAGAAACTCAAGAACTGGAACAAAGATCGCCAGGTTAATCTAGACAGAGCAGCACGCGGTCTTGTCGGCCAAAAAGACGACTACCTTAGTGATCCTGGGCTCAGCGGGTACACGCTTTACAAAGATGGTGATCATATCCGTAACACCTGCAACTATGCAGACATGTGCTCAGACGGCGATGCGATTGTTTTTGCTCGTGAACTACCCAAGCAGAATGAACATACTCACATCCTGTCTAACTTCCTGGGCAGTTACTACACCGATAAGGCGCGCCTGGCTAACCGCTTCAAGGAAATCGCATGGAGTGTAGGTGCCAAACAAGAAGGGAACGCAGCTACCGAGTTCGAGGATAATACGACACGGAGTGACGCAATATTTCGTGATCGGCTTGCATCTGAAGATCCGGATTCAGACGTGACAACCGCCTGCTGCAAAGCGCTAGCTAGCTTCATCTTTAGCCGCTAACTACTGCACCTTTGTTGTGGCGACTTTAATCTTTATTAAGGTCGCCACAACAGTCACAACAAAAGGAATTACAGTTACAAGAATGGCCCAAAAAGTGAAATACTGGTTCTCCCAAAAGGCGAAGTACGCTAATCGGCTGATTGGAATACATAAAAACAGCATCACGCCAGCTACAATCAAGGCAGGAAGGTTCCCCCTTGATAACTCTTCTTGTCTGATGCTCATTGCTGCCAGTACCGGGGCTAGGATGAAATACATAAGTATAGGAAGCCCGAACTGAATCATCCTTCCTATCGATTCAACAGAGAAATGTAGCAGCCGCAGCGGAATCACTGACACCAGCATAAGAATTATATAAACCAGGCTGGGCCTTAAAGCGATAGGCACCCTTCCGAGGGTTGCTTTGATGCCAATGATGCTGCTTTTAATTAATAAAATCACGTTTTTCTTCCTTCACCTGGCTCCCTTGTCTTTCATTACGAAAGTTTATTGCTTACGGTAGCAGATTTCCCACATCCAAGCTATGGGTAGGGACGGTCGGATCTCTACCGGCTTTGGGTTCCTCAGCGGGCGGGGCCAACCGCGCGCAAAAACACCGATTCAAACGCGGTATTGACCCCTTTCGCCCTTCACGCCGGGGCACAACGCCCTGGGAAGGAGGCGAGGCGCGTGGCTAAAGACGGAACCAACCGGGGCGGCAGGCGCGTGCGCGCCGGGGCTAAGCCTGAGCCTTTGAATGAGAAGCTCGCTGCCGGACGCCCCGCCACTAGGCTGACTGCACCGGCAGAGCTTGATGTGTTTGACCTAGATGGTACCGATATTGGTGATGGCGCTGTGCTCTCGGGTGAAGCAATGCCAGAACCCGGCGAATACCTCAGTGCGGAGCAGCGTGATGGCAAACCCCTCGGAGCCGACCTGGTCTACCGCGAGACCTGGGCGTGGTTGGATGAGCGCGGCTGTACCGAGTTCGTCTCCAAACGCCTGATCGAACAGTACGCTCAGGCTTTCGCCCGCTATGTCCAGTGTGAGCAGGCGATCTCCAAGTTCGGCCTGCTGGGCAAGCACCCGACTACGGGGGCGGCTATCGCCTCCCCGTTCGTCGCCATGAGCCAGTCGTTTGGCAAGGCGGCGAATGTGTATTGGTATGAGATTTTCGATATCGTCCGCGCCACCTGCACCACGGACTACTCCGGTACGGCGCCGGGTGATGAGGTGATGGAGCGGCTTCTGAAAGCCACCTCCTAACAACCTGCGCCACCTTCTGGTTTGTACCTGTTTTTGTTTTGGCCTGCCCTACCCCTGGGTGGGTCATTTTTCGTGTCCCCGTCTTGTGAAAGGTCTAGCTGTGTCTGTGTTTGCTCAGAAAACTGCTGAGTCGGTGTGTGTTGGTCACCCCGATAAGCTCTGTGATCTGATCGCCGATCAAATCCTTGACGACATTGTCTTTGAAGATCCGTGTGCCCGGGTGGCGGTCGAGGTCATGGCAACAGGCCATAAGATCATTGTCACCGGGCAGATTACGACCAGCCACCGGGTGCGTATTCGTGACTCGGTACGCCACGCGCTCGCGAAGGCTGGTTATCGGCCGTGGCGGTTCCTGATCTACGTATGGCTTTCCAAGCAGTCAGCAGACATCAATGCTGGCTTAGATAGTCCTCGCCGATGATGTGAAGTCAGTGGAGCGTTGAGCGTAAGGCTGTGAGTGGATAGCCAGTACTTACCATGGTTATCCACTCACAGCGGAGTGCCACTCACATCCACCAGAAGCACAATCAGCGACAGTCCCGCAATGATTGACATGCATATTGTCACAATGGCAACGAGTATCTTCGTTAGCGTTTTCCCATTGCGGTTCTGTTTCTGCGAAAAATTTGCCCTTGCAAAATCGTACACAGATGTGACTTTAAGTAAACCAACTACGCACCAACATCCAAATCCAACGAGCAGAATTGTCACAATTCGTTGAGTAACGGCATTGGAATATTGAGCAACCGGTGTTGGGAACTCACGAAATATCCAGAATGCATCTTCGCTGCTAGTCCACCCTTCTAGGGATGGAATCAATAAAACTAGGCCCATCCACCAGAGGACGCGTCTTATCGTGCGCGTTTTGTCCTGATGTTCATGTGCGGTTGATGTCTGGTGAGAGCTAGCTGTGTTGTCTTCATTTATATTTTGCGTTTTCATAGCTATGTTCTTTCTTCCTTGCGTTGGCTTGCTTGTCGTCGAGTTTCCCCCGATAGCTTCTCATTGTCCCCTACGGGAGGGACGGTCAGGATCTCTACGGACTCGAGGGGCTTCAGCGGACCTGGGGTGCCGTGCAGAAAAAGTCCGAATCAAACCCCCGATTGACCCCAGCGCACCTGAGAGGAGGCGAAAATCCGTGGCCAAAGATGGCACCAACTGCGGCGGCAGGCGCGTGCGCGCAGGCGCGAAACCTGACCAACTCAAGGACAAGCTCGAGGCCGGAAAGCCCGCCTCCCGCCTGCTTGAACCCGCAGACCTCGACCCCTTCGGTTTGGAGGACGGTGACGTGGGCGATGGTGCGTTGCTTGAGGGTGAGACCATGCCGGAGCCGTCGGCCTACCTGTCCGCGACCCAGCGTGACGGGCAGCCGCTGTTGGCTGGGGAGCTCTACCGGGAGACCTGGGCGTGGCTGGACGCGCGCGGGGTCGCCTCGTTTGTGTCTCCGCGCCTGATTGAGGCTTACGCGCAGGCGTTTGCCCGCTACATCCAGTGCGAGGAAGCAATCAGCAAGTTCGGCCTGCTGGGCAAGCACCCCACCACGGGTGCCGCGATCGCCTCCCCGTTCGTGGCGATGAGCCAGTCGTTTTCCAAGCAGGCGAACGTGTACTGGTACGCGATCTACAAGATCGTGCGCGCCACCTCCACTCGCGAATACGCCGGTAGCTCGCCGGGTGATGACCTGATGGAACGCCTGCTGCAGTCCCGCACCTAACCCACCACGGCCAGCCCCTGTTTGTTTTTCCCCGCACTCGGTTCTCGGGTGGTGGGGCTTTCTTGTCCCAACCCCCTCAACCTGAAGGAATACCCCTATGGATATCCGCACCTGCGAGTCAACCTGTGTCGGCCACCCCGACAAGCTGTGCGACCTGATCGCCGACACCATCCTCGACGACCTACTCTTCGAAGACCCCAGCGCACGCTGCGCAGTAGAGGTCATGGCCACCAAGGGCCGCATCATCGTTGCCGGTGAAATCACCTCCAATGCGCGTGTACATGTGCGCGAAAGCGTGAGCCGCGCCCTGATCCGCGCAGGATACGCACCCTACGGGTGGCGGGTGAATGTACATACACATTCCCAGTCCCCGGATATCTCCGCCGGCGTGAACACCTCCCTGGAGGCGCGTGACGGTGATGAGTCCGCCTACGTGGGCTTGGGGGCAGGTGATCAGGGAACCGTCTACGGCTACGCCACGCGTGAGACCCCCGAGCGCCTGCCGCTGCCACTGGTTGTGGCCCGTGCTGAGGGCACCATCCGGGGTATCGGCTCCGATGGCAAAGCCCAGGTTTCGCTTCGCTACGAGGACGGACAGGCCGTGGGCATTCAGGCGGTGGTGGTGTCCATCCAACACACCAAGGCCACCGACCTGGAGGAGCTGCGCCGAACGGTACGCACCCAGGTCATCGCCCCAGCCCTAGCCCGCCACAACCTGCACATCGACGAGGACACCCTCGTGTTGGTCAACTCCGCAGGGCCCTTCACCCTGGGTGGCCCCGCAGCAGACACGGGGCTGACCGGCCGCAAGCTCGCAGTCGACACCTACGGGGGCCTCGCACCCCACGGCGGCGGGGCGTTTAGCGGGAAGGACGCCACCAAGGTTGACCGCTCGGCGGCGTACATGGCGCGCTTGATCGCCGAAACAATCGTCGATGCCCACCTCGCCGATGAGGCGGTCGTCGCCCTGTCCTATGCGATTGGCAAAGCAGACCCGGTACCGGTTGACCTGCCGTTGCCGCAGGCCAGCACAGGCTCGGTGGATGTGGCCTGGGAAGTCCTCGATGTCCTCACCGGCCCAGACGGGCTGCTCTAACACCACACAGAAAGGAGAGGCCCATGCGCACTGCCTGGACTGTTTCACACACACTATTCACCACGATTGGAGGCATTGTGGGCTGGTTTCTCGGAGGCACGGACGGCTTCCTGCTCGCCCTGGTCACCCTGGTGGCCATCGACTATGCAACCGGTGTGATCGCCGCCTTCGCCACCGGAGAGCTCTCCAGCTCGGTGGGGTTTAAGGGGATCGCCCGCAAGGTCATGATCTTCGCCCTGGTGGGCCTAGCCAACATCCTCGACGTCCACGTCCTGGGTGAAGGAGGAATCCTGCGGACAACCACGATCTTCTTCTACCTGGCCAACGAAGGCATGTCGATCGTGGAAAACGCTGCCCGTATCGGGCTTCCCGTCCCAGACAAGCTCCGCGACGCCCTGGCCACCATCACCCAGCACCCGGTCCGGGGCAGGCATGTCTACGACGGGCCACTAGCGACGGACCATGTTGACGATCCGCCACCGATCCCACCCGGGAACAGTGACACCCCCGAGTCCAACCAGCCGCCGCGCAGTTCTGCCGGCGGCTTTCTTGTACCCGACAACACTTCCAAGGAGACACCATGAGCTACCAGCAGTCTTTCATCCCCGCCAACCCGTCGAACTACACCAAGGGTCGTGGCGGTAAGCGCATCACCACTATCGTTATCCACCACTGGGACGACCCCGCGAAGAACCCGCAACTGTCCGGGGTGATCGCCACCTTCCAAAACCCCGGCCGAGGCGCGTCCGCGCATTTCGTGGTCGAAGCAGGCCGGGTGGTGCAGATGGTGGACCTGGCTAACACCGCCTGGCATGCCGGCAACTGGCCGATCAACCAGTGCTCGATCGGCATCGAGTGCAACCCGCGCTGCTCGGATGCCGACAAGGCAACCATCGGCGAGCTGATCCGAAACCTGCAGGCCACCTACGGGCCGCTCAAGATCATCGGCCACAAGGACGCTTCATCCACCGCTTGTCCTGGCCGCTACTATCCGCCCGCCAGCGTGCTTGGCCCTTACATCACCGGCGGCGGCAGCCCGGCTGCTCCCGCACCCAGTGTGGGCGGGGACATTGAGGCCCTCGCTCAGGCGGTCATCTGCGGCGAGTACGGCAATGGTGAGGACCGCAAGGCCCGCCTAGGACACCTGTATGACGCGGTCCAGGCCAGGGTGAACGCCAAGCTCAGTGGCAGCGCCCCTGCTCCTGCGCCGGGTCCGAACTTGGATGCCCTGGCGGACGCGGTGATCCGCGGAGACTACGGAAACGGGGCTGAGCGCCGCAACCGGCTGGGCCATCTCTACGACGCCGTTCAGGCGATCGTCAACCGCAAGCTGTCCTGATCTCTAGCCTTTTCTGGCACTGCGCCCCTACCCACCAACACCGGTGGGTGGGGGCGCTTTTGCCGTCTCCGGGGGTTATCACCACCAACCTGCCGCCGCCTAGAGCGTGGCAGCACCCCGCTGCCCGTGAAGGCAACGCGTCATGTCCGGTTTACGTGCCGGCCAAGGACGCATGGGTGAAAGGACGGTGACAAGACCATGGAGCCACACGTGCAGCGAAAGATCATCACGCTTCGGGAAGGAGGAGCCAGCTTCGGGCAGATCGCAGCAATAACCGGGGTTGGGCGAGAGACGATCAAGTCATGGTGCAGGCGCAACAACATCACCCCACACGCCAGACGCACACCCACGGATGGGGTCTGCGAGCACTGCGGACAAGCTATTAACCAGCCTCGGCGTGGGCAGAGGTTTTGCAGCCGGCCCTGCCGCATGTCCTGGTGGCACACCCACCCGATGATGCTGGAGCGGCGCGCCATCACTACCCACACCTGCGCCGGCTGCAGGGCCACCTTCGAGGCGTATGGCAACAAGCACCGCAAGTACTGCACGCACGCCTGCTATATCCGCACCCGTTTCGGAACCCGAGGCGGACGCCCATGACCAGCCGCACCACGGGCGCGTGCTGGCGGGCAGAAACCCAGACGGCAGCAGACCTGGACTTCCTAGATGCCCTTGCCTCCCGAGGGCTACTGACCCCCAGTCAGGTACGCGCCATTCACCGTCAGCTCGCCGCCTCCTGGGATGGGACCAGGGTGGGATTTACTCGCGCCAGGACTTGATAAACCTGGCCTGTAGAGCGTTCATGTCACACACGAGACCACCATCGGCGAGACCCACGCGGGCAGAAAGGAGCAGTAGATGAGCCCAGATTTTAAGACCATCACACCACGACGCACACCCACCAGCCGTATCCGCGTGGCCGCCTACTGCCGGGTCTCAACCATGTCGGAGACCCAAGCAGGATCCCTCGCCGCCCAAGTCTCGGCCTACTCCAAGCTCATCTGCTCCAACCCTGCCTGGCAGTTCGCCGGGATCTACACCGACCAAGGCATCTCAGGAACCGCCAGCAACAGGCCCGGGTTTGTCGACATGATGGACCACGCCAGAGCCGGCGACTTCCAGATCCTGCTGGTCAAGTCCATCTCCCGTCTAGCCCGCAACACCGTCGACCTGCTCTCATGCGTGCGCGAGCTCGCCACGCTCGGGGTGGCGGTACGGTTCGAGAGAGAAAACATTGACACCTCCAGCGCGGAAGGTGAGCTCATGCTCACCCTGTTGGCCTCCTTCACCCAGGAAGAATCCCGCTCCCTGTCACAGAACGTAAAGTGGGCGATCCGCAACCGCTACAAGGCCGGTCGCACCAACTCCCACCGCATCTACGGCTACACCTGGGTACGCGGAAGCCTGCACATCAACGATGATGAGGCCCAGGTTGTGCGCCGCGTCTTTGACGAGTACCTCGCCGGGGTGAGCCCCGAGGCTATTGCTGACCGCCTCAACACCGAGGGGCTGCGCGCACGAGGAGGAGGAAACTTCCTCGGCTCGGTGATCCGCACCTGGCTGGAAAACCCCCGCTACGTGGGCAACGAAATGCTGCAAGCCACCTACACCGATGGTCCTGGAGGAAAGCTCGTCGTCAACGACGGGGCACTACCCAAGTACTGGGTGGAGGGAGCAAACCCTCCCATCATCGACCAGGACACCTGGAGGCGGGTCCAAGACGAGCTCGCCCGCAGACGCCAATACGGCGGCAGGGCTCTAACCCCTAGCGGTGGGACGTGTGCTCTCACTCACCGGGTGGTGTGCAGCCAGTGCGGGCGGCGCTTTCAGCAAAACCCTACGAGGTATTGGATATTTAACAAGCAAGGATTTGCCTGGGCCTCCAATTACTTGGATTGGTATGTTTATCTTCCTGGCATATGCACTCTGCCGGGCTATGGCGCCCACGATGCCGAACCTTGCACCCAGCGGCCTCGTACTGCACCCACCCCAGCCTTTGTATCCATCGTGACCACCTTTGGTCCGTGCGTGAGCGCACGCTAAGCGCTCAAACTAAATGAAGCACGACGCCCGCCACGTGCTCAATGTATGTAGAGACATCAATCACTCAACATCTTGCATCATGCTATAAGATGGTTCTATCTAACAGTGAAGCTAAGTCTGGAAGAGACTAATCTGATGGATGCGCTCATCTCATTTGGTCTAGGACTCTTAGCGTTTGTTAGCGCTTTCTGCTTGGCTGGTCTAGCGCGAGCTATGCGAAATGACAAGTTGCCTCCGAATATGTGGGCTGGAATCAGGACGAGGGCAGCATTAGAGTCAGAGTCGTCCTGGTATCAGGTTCAACGAGCGGGTTCAGTACCAGTCATTTACTTAGCCACTGCTTATGCAGATTCAGGTTTACTCTTTATCCTTCAAGGAATCTACCACGAGACTATTTCTGTACTTATTCCGGTAATTGTGTTTAGCGTACAAAGTCTGGTCGGAATTATATGGATGTACAAGACGAGCTATAACTCCAATCCATCACAAAACCCAGAGTAGAACCAGTGAGTTCTCTACGCCTGTGCGCAGCTTATGGCGACGACACCGTTCCCGTAGCGGGCTCGACTATGCCCCTGACTGGCTCGACGCCGTCGCCAACTCCCGCCCCCTAGAACCTGGCCCGCCGCTCAGACTGTGCCCCCACATTTTCACCAAAATCTGAAAAATTCCCGCAAAATCAGCTACCATATTTTTAACCTAGATCACAAAGACGTTAGTGCTGCGAGCTGACGCAGGCAGACCTACCCAGCACCGCAGCTACTGGTTACGAGTTTTGGTATGACACAAATTGCTGCTCTTAGTGGTGTAGATAAGGCTTTCGGCGATCGCCTGGTTTTATCGATTGATGCATTGACGCTTGAAACCGGTCAGGTTGTAGCCCTGATTGGCCCAAATGGTGCCGGCAAGACAACACTGCTACGCATCATTAGTGGGCTATGGGTACCAACCCGAGCTAAGCGTTTAGAGGTTCTTGGCGCTGACCTGCTCAAGCCTTTACCCAGAAAAAAGTCCAAGCAGTGGAGTCAACAGCTGGGTTTTGCCAGTAATTCAAGCCAGTTGTTTGGCCTGTTAACAGTGCGAGAGAACCTGGAGTATGTCTGCCGCCTGTACGGCGTCCACAAGGCACAGCGGGCTGAGCGGATCAACCGTTCTATGGAGCTTTGTAATGTGGCTGATCGCAGCGGGGATCAGGTGTGGACTTTGTCGACGGGACTTAAGCAGCGCGTCAACATTGCCCGAGCCATGGTCACCAACCCGAAGCTCATTTTCCTTGATGAACCCACTTCTGGTTTAGACCCGCTGGCAGCAAATGACGTGTACGGAGTAATACGACGCCTGCAAAACAGTGGAGTAACCGTGCTGCTGAGCACCCACATCATGACTGAGGTTAATGATCTATGCGATCGGGTGCTGTTTCTATCTAAGGGCCGCATAATGGCTGACGCCTCGCCTGAGCAGTTACGTATGCGTGCTGGAGAGGTGGTTTACCAGCTGCAAGTACCAACTAGCCAGAAGCAGAGCGTTATTACTCGCTTAAATGATGAGCTTGGGGCGCGCACCGTTATTCGTCAGGACGACGGAGTTGAAGTTGACGTGCTTGCTTTTGGTTTATCCAACTCGAATCTGCTTGACCTGATGAGGCTAACTTACACTCGCCGGGACGCTCAGCTTGCTGATACTTTCTGGCTTTTGGGCGGTGCTGAGTGAGAAGTTTATTTGCGCATATGCGCTACAGCCTGACCATGAATGCTCGTCAGCCGGGAATTTGGTTGCGGGTTTTAGTGGTGGTGCCGCTCATGGAAGTGCTTCCGTTGTTGTTTCTTGGACGCGCTTATCTTGAGTCTGACACGCAAAACTTTTTCTTGTACACCAATATGGTTTGGGCATTTTTTACTGCCGTCGTAATCCAATGCTTGGTGTCTATCCAGGGTTTGGCTGGCGGGGGCCGCTTGGATACTTTCTTACATTCAGAGGGCTCAGTTATCCCTTGGCTGTCTGGCTACACTGGTGGGGTTTGCTGTTTTTACCTGTTTTCGTCACTAGTTTCTGTGTTTGCCTTGGGGTTCGCTTTAGGGTTCCCGGTGGTTGTGTGGCAGATGCTGGGCTATGCGCTGCTCGCTGTTCCCACCTCACTAGGCTGCGTGTATTTGGTGTATGGATTTGAGGTTCGTTTTAACCGGACCTTTCACTTCATAAATCTTCTTCTTGACGCACTAGTAATATTTTCTTGTGTGTTGTGGCCGCTGAATACTTTTGCGGGTATTACTCGGATTGCAGCTCAAATGTCACCGCTGACGCATTTAAACGAGTTTATTCGCACTTCTAACCCGAGCCATGCTTTGCTAGGAATTTTGGTTAGTTTTATTTTCCTGCTGTTTGGTGTTGCGTGGGTGAAGCGCTCAACTAAAAAGTATCAGGTCGACGGCGCATTTGGAGGTTCGCTTTGATTAGTGCTACTGCTTACCGCTATTACCAAACCTTGCGACGCAACCCTACCGATACGTTTTCAATGTTGGCTCGCCCACTGCTTTCTACTGCACTTTTCGCAATCTTTGCAGCAACTTACCTAGCACCTAGCTATGGCGTTGCGTTCATGATTATCTCAGTGGCTGTTGTAAACGTTTTTACTAACGCTATACAGGGTGCAAGCTATGAGGCCCGCGAGGAAATCCAGGGGCTTCGCTTGGATGTGGTGCGTCTGTCTCCCGGTGGTTTTCCTGCATTCGTGAATGCACACGCTCTTATTCAGACTTTCTTAGCAGCGATGCAAAGCCTGGTGATTATTGTTATCTCTATACCCTTTGTTAGCTATACGCCAATAGGTCAGCCAATGTATCTGCTTGCAGGTGTGGGGTTACTTTTAGGTACTAGTTTTCTGGCAGCTATGCTGGGCACTCAGGTAACAATTAGGCGCAATAATTTTTTGGCTGTGTCTTTTACTAGCGTCTTGCTGATTACTTTTGCTGGCGCGTTTTACCCTATTGAGGCTTTCCCTAGTTGGGCTGCCACAATTGCTAGGTGTAATCCAGTCACTTACCTGGTTGACTTGATCCGAGTGAGCTTGTTTAACAGCAAGCCACTACTCGCCCCCAGCTGGGAAATCTGCATATGTGTAGCGTTCCTAGCTGTTTTAAGCCTTGGAGCTGTTACTTTTTCACGCCAACCATTTGGCACCTCCGCCGAAAAGCAACGCTAAGCAGCCCATCCGCAAAACTGGGGCAAGTTGCAGTAACTAGTGGCAGCACTTGCTTCGCCCTACACTCCGCGCTTCCGCAGAGTCGGTAGAGCTTATTCCTCACCCGTTTCTGGTGATGGCGTATCTGGCGGGTTCATCTTGCGTTTAGCCGCTTCAAGGTTTTTCTGCACTAGCTTGGTTAGTGGATGCTCTAGCCCTAACACACGCTCACGCTCAGCCAACACCTGCTCAAACAGCTCAATGGCCTCACCAAAACGACCAACAGAGAGATAAGCAAGAGCCAGGTTATTGCAGACGCCTAACGTAACAGGGTGTTCAGACTCTAACACCCGCTGACAGTCCGGCAGCAGTTTCTCCCATGCATCGATCGCCTCATCAAGACGCCCAACAGACCTATAAGCGACCGCCAGGTTGTTGCGGACGCCTAACGTATCAGGGTGATCAGCCCCCAACAGCCTCTTACGCTTAGCCAACACCTGCTCAGACAGCTCAATGGCCTCACCAAAACGACCAACAGAGAGATAAGCGCCAGCCAGGTTATTGCGGACGCCTAACGTATCAGGGTGATCAGCCCCCAACAGCTTCTCACGCTTAGCCAACACCTGCTCAAACAGCTCAATCGCCTCACCAAAACGACCAACAGAGAGATAAGCAAAAGCCAGGTTATTGCGGGTGGTCAACGTGTCAGGATGGTCAGGACCCAAAAGCTTCTCACGCTTAGCCAACACCTGCTCAAACAGCTCAATGGCCTCACCAAAACGATCAACAGAGCGATAAGCGACAGCCAGGTTGTTGCGGGCGTGCAACGTATCAGGGTGATCAGGCCCCAAAACATCTTCAACAACCGCAACAGCCACCTCAAGCTCAACTGCTTCATATACAAGCCCAAGATCATAGGCATAGTTGAAAGCGCGATTCAGGTAACCTCTAACCTGTTCACGCTCAAACAAAAGGCGAGAGTAATCCTGAGCAGCGATAGCGCTAAGCTGCACAATAAGATCACTAACCTCACGACGCCTAGCATCACCATCATTAGACGGTAACTGTTCATATTTTGTGCGGACGAGTATTTCTACCGCAGCATCAAATGCTTCCTCGCAAGTAGCAGTTTCCGCATCCCATTTTTCCCGCAACACCTGGGCTTGCAACCGGTGCAGCATAGTTATGGTTTTATCAGCAGATTGCTGAACCACGCTCATCTTCACAAGAGCAGTCAACGCATTATGGGCATTCTCGTCAGCAATATCAGGAACGTTCTCTTCCCGGTCAGCGTTATATGCATCCGGTGATAACTGGTCTATCCAGCGCGTTGGCACACCTGATTGAGCAAGCACCGCAAGCCCGTCAAGCTGACGACGCGCAACTTCACGCTCATCACCCCCAAGCTTATCAAGCGCTGCATCCACAGCC
>ERZ773207.255-NODE-255-length-20027-cov-5.167885_pt1 | contig 20027 bp, 12 predicted proteins | sample MGYA00580997_ERZ773207 | MGnify/ENA primary metagenome ERZ773207 (study PRJEB29015, sample SAMEA2738170) | human oral metagenome | biome: human oral; feature: human-associated habitat; material: saliva | place: China | collected 2239 ... | reverse complement strand
ACACTAACGAAAGAGAGTGCGCCCCAAATCAATGTTTGGAGCGCACTATTTTGTTTGTTAGGGTATGACCTTCGGTAGATAGCTGGTAAACTCTGTGCCCTATCAAGTGGGCTACCGCCTTAGACGCTGTGATCGGATGGGAAAGAAAAAGGCGGTCACTAAAAGCCAAAGCCATGCTTGAGGGGGGAAGTTATTCGAAGTCTTCCGTAAACAAGCGGCGGATGCGAAGTCGGCTGCGATAGGGTTGAATCATCACCAGCAAGAAGAAGAGCAAGGGCAAAGCATCCCAAAGTATTTGCCAATAGTCGTAGGACACGAAGGGCAAGGGAGCAATCGTTTGGTTGAACCAGATATTCGCGTCTTCCCAGCTTTGGAGCGTGCGCAACGTAGTAGCAACCACAAACAGGGCGATGCTTAGATAGAAAAAAGTGGTGGCTATCTTTTTGCTTCGGAGAGGATGGATGCCGCGTTGTGCCAGGCGACGACGCATTGTGCGCTGTTCTCTTTGCAAAGTTTCCTTCGCCATCGGTTCATCGGGGAGAGGTTGCTGCACAAAACTGTCTGGGTGCAATGCCAATGCCACGCGATTCGTATCAGCACGGCTCGTCAAAAGCGCACATTCCCCATAAGGGAGGTCCAGACTGTCGGTGAAGAGCCCTTGTTCCACCGCCCAAGTTTTGCGCAGTGCCACATTCGTCGCCCCACTCGTTGCCACATGATTTTTGAGCCAGAGGCGGAAGTTGCAAGCCTGCCATTCCATCGATTTCAGTTGTGCACTGGGTTGTTCCCAATCACTGGTGGGAGCTACATATCCCACCACCACGTCACGATCTTCAGTGCATTGTTGTTTCATGCGTTCGAGCCATTGCGGAGAAGCTGGAAGGCTGTGGGTTGTCACCACTACCACCCAAGGGGCACGTGCCGAGCGCACCCCGAGTGTCAGTGCTAGTTTGCGCGGATAGAGGTTGCGATGCGTAAGTGGCACAAAGGTGAAACGCAAATTCGGGTAGTCGTTTTGCAGTCGCTGCACGATGTTGCGCGTTTCGTCTTCACCGTCCGAAGCATCTGCCACCACCACCTCAAAGGGAAAAGTCGTTTCTTGCTGCAACCACAGTGGAAGATGGCGTTCCACCCACCAATCATCGTTTTCGGTGGCAAGGACTATCGACATCTCCGGACGCGTGGCGCGAGAGGACGGCTGTGCGTCAGCTATGCCCGCAGAGGGAGTCACGAAGGGAAGTGCCTCGTCCCTTTGTTGGCGCGCCAAACGTGCGAGTTTGCGAAAACTCCACGTGCGACACAGTCCATAGATCAGCGCACAACCGATGAAGAGTAGAGAAAAGAGGACAGAAATGATGATTTGCAACATAGAAGTCTACAGAGGAAGAGAGAAATGAGAAGGGCAGGAGAGCAAGCACGCTTGTAGAGTGAGCTAGGCAAGTTCAGCTAAAAAACTGTGCAGACTAGCCTTGTTGTCTGCGAAACTCAGCCACGGCAACGGCAGTGGCGATGGCAACATTCAGACTCTCGCTAGTGGGGCGATGAGCAGGGAAACTAGGGATGAGTAAACGGTGATTCACCGTAGCTTCTACGTCAGCACTGATGCCCTTGCCCTCGTTGCCCATGACCAAAACCCCAGAGTGGGGCAGGGGAGCCGCATAGATGTTGTCGCCATCTAAGAAAGTGCCGCACACAGCCACCTCGTTGGGCAGGCTTTCGAGCCATTGGGGCAAATCGACATACGACACTTTGACGCGGGCTATCGCGCCCATCGTGGCTTGCACCACTTTAGGGGCAAACACATCGGCAGTGTCGTGCGAGCACACCACGTGGTCGATGCCCCACCAGTCGGCAATGCGGACAATGGTGCCCAAGTTGCCAGGGTCTTGCACGCCATCGAGTGCCAGCACCATTTGTTGTTCGGTGGCAGCAGTCAACGTCTTTGGTTCTACTGCTGGAGGCAGGTGGAAAAGCGCAAGCCCATGTCGTGGCGTCTTGAGCTGCGACATCTGTTCCAGTTCACGCTGGTTAATCACCACTATTTCCTCCACGCGCCTCAGAAGTTGGTCCTCACAAGTATCGAGAAAGTCTTCTGTGGCACACAACAGCTGGCAGGAGAGCAAAGGCAGCAGTTCGCGCAGCACTTTTGCCCCTTCGGCAAGGAAGAGACCCTCAGCGTCACGGTGTTTTTTTTGCGCTAATTGTCGAATCTGTTTGATGCGATTTTTGCCAATCATGTTGTTGCGTGGGAATTTAGATGAAAAAGATGTTGCAAAAGTACGCGCTTTTTCTGAAAAGAACTATCTTTGCAAATTAAAAATAGACTATCTTCGTGAAGTTCTTTGATATATCCTCATATATATATAGGTGCTGTGCGCAAATCAGGGCGTATCAGTGCTTTCTTTTGCTTTGCATCGCGGTGATATTGTCGTCTTGTTCTGCCACACGTTTTGTGCCCAACGACCGATATTTGCTTTCTAGCGTGCAATTGCGCAGCGATCAGCCCGAGGTGGTGCCTTCCGACTTTCGCACCTATGTGCGACAAGAGCCCAATTCTCGTTGGCTCAGCACTGCCAAAGTGCCGTTGGGCATCTATTGTATGTCGGGCACCAACGAGAAGTGGTTGTTCAATCGCCTCATGCACCGCATCGGAGAAGCTCCCGTGGTCTATGATCCTGTCTTGATGGAGTATTCCCAAAGTTCCCTCACCTCTGCTCTTCGTGCTAAGGGTTATTTGCAGGCGACCGTGACCGTGGATTCCACGCTGAAGAAACAACGAATGCACCTGCGCTACACCATGCACCCTCGCCAACGTGCCTATGTGGTCAATGTCTATCGCGAATTTGACAACGAAGCCGTGCGTCAAGAGGTGGAGCGCGACTCTGCTGCCTCATTGCTCTACAAGGGCATGCCCCTCGATTTGGGAGTGCTCAACGAAGAAAGAGCCAGAATCGTGCATCGCTTGCAGAATGCTGGTTTCATGAATGTCAACAATGAGTTCATCTTCTTCACCGCCGACACCACCGCACAGAGTCATGCAGTCGATTTGACCATGCACGTCATGCTCCCTCCCAAGGCAGATGTGAGAGTGGGCTATCAGCGTTACCGCATTGGCAAAGTGACGGTGCAAGAAAATGTGTTGGATGAGGCTCCTGCCGACACCACTTATTATCGAAATATCTGCTTCGTGTCGCACGGCGAACAACAAATCAACCGCCGTGTCTATATGCGCCATCTCTTCATTGAGCCCGATAGCCTTTACCGAGATGTAGCGACACAATATTCTTACCAAAACTTGAACAGTTTAGGGGCAATCAGTTTCTCTACCATCCACTATACGTCACCCGAGGTGGGTGATAGCACCGTCGACGTCAATGTGTCGGTGCAGTTGGCAAAATCGCATGGCATCAGTTTTGACATCGAAGGCACAAACACGGCAGGCGATTTGGGAGGAGCAGCGTCTTTCACCTACACCCACCGCAATCTCTTCAAGGGGGCAGAAAATTTATCCCTCAAACTGCGTGGTGCCTACGAGACCATCAGCCGATTGCAAGGCTATGCCAACCAGAACTACATCGAATATGGCGCTGAGGCTGCACTGAGGTTTCCTTCTTTGCCCCTCTCGTTTGGAGAGCGGATGTTTCGTTCCTATCGAGGCGTCACGGAGTTCTCCTTGCTCTACAACTCTCAAAACCGTCCAGAGTTCTATCGTCGCTTGCTCACCGGCACTTGGTCCACCACGTGGAATGCCCACCGCAAGCCTAATCTCCAGCATCGCTACGACATTGTTTCGCTCAACTATGTCTTTATGCCCTGGATTTCTTCCACCTTCCGCCGTGAATATCTAGAAGGCGACAATCCTCGTTATGCCGTCTTGCGCAATTCTTATGAGAATTTGTTCATCATGCGCTCCGCCTATGGCATCGTTTACAATTCGTTGCGCGGACGAAATGGCGGTTCGCTCAACCAAACCAATGGTTATCAAATCAAGGCGAGTATCGAAACAGCAGGCAATGTGCTCTATGGGGTGGCAAAGCTGCTCAATATGCGTCGCAATACCAACAACGACTATGCCATCTTGAACATCCCCTTCTCGCAATATGTGAAGTTCGACTTCGACTATTCCAAATCGTTCCGTCTCACAGAAGCAAGTTCGCTCGCTGCCCATGCCACTTTGGGCGTCGCCATCCCCTATGGCAATTCCTCCGTTATTCCCTACGAAAAGCGCTATTTTTCTGGTGGTGCCAACTCCGTGCGCGGCTGGAATGTCCGCACCTTAGGACCTGGTGGCTATGTGGGACGCGATGGCAACATCGACTTCATCAACCAGACGGGTAACTTGAAGTTGGATCTCTCTGTGGAATATCGTGCCGCCCTCTTCTGGAAGTTTGAAGGAGCAGCCTTTGTCGATGCTGGCAATGTGTGGAGCACAAACACGCATGCCGATTTGACCAATGGACAATTTCATTTTAATACCTTCTATCGTCAAATCGCTGTGGCGTATGGTTTGGGCTTGAGATTAAATCTCAACTATTTCATCCTCCGTTTTGATGGAGGTATGAAAGCCATCAATCCAGCCGTGATGAGCGGTAGTGGACATTATCCCATCTTCTCCCCCAAGTTGTCGCGCGACTTAGCCCTCCACTTTGCTGTGGGCTTGCCTTTCTAAAGCGACATCCTCCCTTTTCCCTCTCCGCCACTTCCTAGCTCTCCAGTGCTCGCTGCACATGGGAGGAGTGAGGGGTGGCTTATCTACAGACGCATTCCGACAGATTCGCGGATTCATCCGTGTAGTCGAAAGTCGCAGCACGAGGGAGCTGTCCCAACGTCTTGTCATTGCAATCATCTTGTTCAATAATACACTATGAAATTTATCTGCTTCGGTAGCGGAAGCTCCGGCAACTGTTATTATTTGGAATCATGTGGCACTGCCATTCTCATTGACTTGGGCATCGGCATCCGTGCTTTCAAACGCTATATGAGCAACTATGGGCTCACCATTCCCAAGATTGCTGCTATCATCGTCACCCACGATCACACCGACCACATCAAGGCTGTAGGGCCGATGGCGATTACCTATCGCACCCCCGTCTATGCTTCACAGCGTGTGCACGAGGGTATCGACCGCAACCGCTTCATGACCAAAAAGATTCCGGCAGAACTAAAGCAACTCACCGAACTCAATACTCCCTTTGAGGTGGGCAATTTCCGCATCACGCCATTTGCCGTGCCTCACGACTCCAACGATAACAATGGCTATTTCATCGAACTCATTCAGGCTGAGCCTGCTGAGGAAAAGATGTTCGGCAGTCTGTTTGACACGGTGGACGCTCCGCACATAAGAATCGGAGAACCTCAAAAAAATGTCGGAGTTTCTTCAGAAAACGTGGGAGATTTTTCCAAAAATGTCGGAGAAAATTCAGAAAACGTGGGAGTTTTTTCTACAAACGTGGGAGAAAATCCCCAAGACACTCCAGTTGCCTTGCCCACCTTCTGTCTCATCACCGACGCGGGACAGTTCACCGACGATATGATACCCTATGTGAAGCGTGCAAAATACCTGGTCATCGAAGCCAACTACGACACCGATATGTTGGCAAACGGACCCTATCCCAAATATCTCCAAGATCGCATCTCGAGTGGACGTGGACACTTGGCGAATGTGCTCACTGCTGCAGCTTTGCGCACGCACCTCACCCCTGTGACGAAGCGCATTTGGTTGTGCCATCTCAGTGCGGAAAACAATCATCCCGACACGGCGGCTGCCACGGTGCGCGAAGCCGTTGAAGCTCTTCCCTTTGACCCCAAACCCACTGTCGAAGTGCTCCGTCGCACAGTGCCTTCCGAGTTGATGGAATTGCGCTAGTGTCATCGTTCGCAACGATTTTGGCACACTTCCAGCACAATAGAGCCCCTAGAAAGTGCACAAAACTCTAAGTAGCAACATTATTTTTGCACTCAATCTGCCGCTATTTGAGGTTTTTTGTGTAACTTTGTCGCCAAATCTGTGCCCTTTTCCTTAAGGGCAATACTAATGTACTGAGAATAAAAACAATAAACACAATAGATAATGGCAGCATTACAAAAAATCAGAAGCAGTTCATGGATCATTGGTCTCATGGGTGTGGGCATGTTTCTTTTCATCCTCACCATGGTGCTCGACCAAAACACCTTGTCTGTGCTGAGAAACTCCAGCAATAACGCTGGTTCTGTGTATGGCAAGAGCCTTTCGCAGCAAGACTTCTATGAAATGGTCAATGAAGCTAGCGAGGCAGCAAAACTTCGCTTCGGTGGTAACCTCACCGATGAGCAACAAGACCAAGTGCGCGACATGGTTTGGCAGCAATATGTCCAATTCCAACTCGTGAAGCACGAAGCTGACAAGCTCGGTCTTGAAGTGACAGAGAAGGAAGTGGAGCAAGCTATCAAAGAAGGTACAGCTCAGGCTTTCCAAAATGTTCCTATGTTCATGGGACAAAGCGGACGTTTTGACTACACTGCTTTGCAAGAGTTCTTGAAACAAGCTAAGTCTATGCAAAGCCAACAAACTTCTCCCGAAGTGGCTGAGCAAGTGGCTATGATCAATAAGCTCTGGTCATACACCGAAAAGCAGTTGCGTCAAGAATTGTTGTTGAACAAGTACCAAACGCTCTTCATGACGTCTTTCACTTCGAACCCCGTAGCTGCAAAGATGCAATATGATGCTACTTCTGTGGCTTCTAGCGCTGAAGTGGCTGCGTTCCCTTATCGTGCCATTTCCGACAAGGAAGTTAAGGTGACTGACGATGATTTGAAGGCTGCCTATAAGGCTCGCAAAGAGATCTTCCGTCTTGAAGGCGAAACTCGCGACATCAAGTACATTGACGTTGAAGTGATGGCTAGCGAAGCTGACCGTAAGGCGCTCGAAGGCGACATGCAAGCTCTTTATGAAAAGATGCAAGCTGGGGGCGACCTCGCTGCACTCGTCAATGCTTCAAAGAGTGTGATGCACTATGTGAACATCCCCCTCTCTGAAAACCTCTTCCCTACTGACATAAAGGCAGAGTTGGACAAGATGGCTCCTGGTCAGTTGAATGCACCTCAATACAATGCACAAGATAACACGATGAACATCGTGAAACTTGTGGCGAAGACGCAATCTCCCGACTCTATCTTGTATCGTGTGATTCCTGCACAAGCTGCTGACGCTGCTGCATCTGCCACTCGTGCAGACTCTATGCTCAAGGCGCTCAACGGAGGTGCTAGCGTGGCTGAAGTTGCCAAGAAGGTTGGTGTGCCTAGCGATTCTATGTGGGTGACTCCTCAACAATTTGAAAGCCCTCAATTATCTGGCGACAACCTCAAGTTTGTGCAAACTTTGCTCAACTCTCCCCTCAAGCAGTTCACCATCATGGACATGCAAGGTATGAAGGTGCTTGTACAAGTGCTCGACCGCAAGGCCATGAAGACAAAGTACAACGCTGCAGTGGTGAAGGTTCCTGTAGACTTCTCTAGAGCTACCTACGATGCGGCTGTGAGCAAGATGAATCGTTTCCTCGCTGCTAACCGCACTCTCGCTGATCTCGAAAAGAATGCAGCTAAGGAAGGTTATCGCGTGGTAGAACAAACCAACTTCCAAACTTCTGATCGCAACATCGGTGCCGATGGCATGTACAATCCTGGCGTTCGTGGTTCTAAGGTTGCCGTGAAGTGGGTGTTCGACGAAGCTAAGCCCGGTGAAATCTCTGGTCTTTACCAAGTGGGTGAAGCCAACAATCACCTCCTCGTGGTTGGTCTTTCTAAGGTGAACGACGAAGGTTACTACGCTTGGGACGACAAGCAAGTGAAAGACTATCTCACTGCTATCGTGAAAAGTGAGAAGAAGGCTGCAGTAGCTGCCCAAAAGTATGCTGGTGTGAAGACCATCGCTGAAGCAAAAGCCAAGGGTGCTATCGTGGAAAACCTCGAAAATGTCACCTTCGCTGGACTTGCTAACGTGGCTGCAGTAAATGTACCTGACCCCGCTCTCACTGGCGCTATCACAGCTGCTAAGAAGGGTGCTACCACTCCCCTCGTTGTGGGTGCTGCTGGTGCTTACATCGCTCGCGTTACTGATCGCAAGAATATCTCTACCGAGAAGTTTGACGCTAAGACCGTGATGCAACAGCAACAACAAGCTATGATGCAACAATTGGGTCAATCTACAATGCAAGTGCTCCGTCAAAATGCTAAGGTGGAGGACAACCGCTACAAGTTCTAAACGAAGACACTGTGCATAGACACAGACTTGTTATTTGATTTAACCCAAATCGGTCATTAGATTCTGAACAGATTTTATTGATTTGTTGAGCAGATGGCTTGTCGTTGGTTTGAAGGCGTAGCGGGCTACGTCGAGAACGAACGAGAAACGAGATGCCAACAAGAAAATGAAAGATGACAGGAAGTAATCTTTTCCATTACCAGTAACGCTTTACGGTCTAATGACCAATTTGGGTTTAACGGAGTTGAGAGTGATAACCTCTCGACTCCGTTGCGCTATATGCCTATTTCTTTATGCAACTCTCTGAATTGATTCAGCTTTTTCAGCACCATCCTGGGGTGAAAGCCCTGGAGCGCTGTTGGACGGAACAGAGTCCCCTTGTCTTTCTCGACGGACTGCAGGGCTCTGCTGCCCCTGTCATGCTTGCTGCCACTGCGCAGACGGCGCAAGGACTCTATATGGTGGTGATGAACGATGAGGAAGAAGCTGGATATTTCTACAATGATTTGCGACAACTCTTGGGCGATGCCGCTGTGCTCTTCCTTCCCTCTTCTTATCGTCGTGCCGTGAAATACGGACACCGCGATGCTGCCAACGAGATTCTCCGCACAGATGTGTTGTCGAAGCTCACTCGCTTGATGGCGAAGTCAGAAAAAGGGGACCAAGTCTCAGCTCTGTTTGTCGTCACCTTCCCTGCGGCTCTAGCGGAAAAGGTGGCTTCGCCCAAGGCCATGGACGAACAAACGCTCACACTCAGCGTGGGGCAAGAACAAGATGTCACCGTCTTTGTCAAGGCATTGGAAGAGTTAGGATTCAAACGCCGTGATTATGTCTACGAACCTGGAGAATATGCCCTCCGTGGTTCGATTCTCGACATCTTTAGTTTCGCTTCTGAATATCCTTTCCGTGTAGACTTCTTTGGGGACGACATCGAAAGCATCCGCACCTTTGAGGTGCAAACTCAGCTTTCGCAAGAGGTGTGTAGCACCATTAGCATTGTGCCCGATGTGGAGTCGGAGACCGCTGTCGGAAGTCTTGTGCCCATCACCAACTATTTGCCACCACACACCACCATTGTGGCTAAAGACTTGCCCTTTGTGGGAGAGGTCGTTAATCGCATCTTTGAAGAAGGTTTCGCTCAACAAGCGGTGGCAGAACAAGCCGCGACTTCCGAGATGGAGCTAGCTGAAGTGCACGAACGCTTCTCCGCAGTTCATCAACTCGTGAAGGGAGATGCGCTATTGCGCGCCTTCGATGTTTTGCCACAGTGGGTCATCGCGAGCAATACCAACAAAGCTACGGAAGAAGCTCTCGCTAAGAAATGGGTGAAGGTGGGATTTCATACCCGTGCCCAGCCCTTATTTCACAAGAATTTCGACCTCGTATTGGAGCAATTTGAGCGTCATGCAGCTGAGGGAATACATACGTATGTGTTGGCAGATAGCGACAAACAGAATGAGCGTTTGCAAGACATCCTCACCGAACTCCAACAGCGCACGCGTAAGTCTGCATCGGCTGCGATGGCAGCTGAAGAAGGTGGCGATGATCGTGCAGCAGTTGCAAACGAAGTTGCGGAGCATTTCCCAAAACTCTTCACACCTGTGCACCTGACGCTCCATGCCGGTTTTGAAGACGAAACAGGAAAGATTGCACTCTTCACAGATCACCAGATTTTCGACCGTTTCCACAAATATGCGCTCCGTTCTGATCATGCGCGCAATGCGAAGATAGCTTTGACGCTCAAGGAAATCATGCTCTTTGAACCTGGAGATTATGTGGTGCATGTGGATCATGGTGTCGGACAATTCGCAGGTTTGGTGCGCATCCCCGGAGCTGATGGCGCGATGCAGGAGGTCATCAAAATCACCTATCAAAAGGGCGATGCCATCTTCGTGTCGATTCATGCCCTCCACAAGGTGTCGAAATACAAAGGCAAGGAGGGTGAGCCTCCTCGTCTCTCTAGTTTGGGCACGGGAGCTTGGGAAAAGCTCAAGGGACGCACGAAGGAGAAGCTCAAAGACATAGCGCGCGACTTGATTTTACTCTACAGTCGTCGCCGCCAAGAGCAAGGTTTTGCCTTCTCTCCCGATGGATTTATGCAGCACGAACTAGAAGGTTCGTTCCCCTACGAAGATACGCCCGATCAACTCAAGGTGACGCAGCAGGTGAAAGCTGACATGGAGCGTCCGCGTCCCATGGACCGTTTGGTGTGTGGCGATGTAGGATTCGGAAAGACGGAAATTGCCGTGCGCGCTGCCTTCAAAGCCGCTGCCGACAGCAAGCAAGTGGCAGTGATGGTGCCTACCACCGTGTTGGCGCTCCAGCATTACAAGACCTTTGTCAAGCGTTTGAAGGATTTTCCCGTGAGAGTGGACTACCTCTCTCGCGCTCGCACCCCAGCCCAAACGAAGGCTTTGCTTAAGGACTTGGCAGAAGGAAAGATTGATATCGTGGTGGGTACGCACAAACTCATCGGAAAATCGGTGAAGTTCAAAGATTTGGGACTGCTCATCATTGACGAAGAACAGAAATTTGGCGTGAGTGTCAAGGAAAAACTCCGTCAGCTCAAGGTGAATGTCGATACGCTCACCATGTCGGCTACGCCTATTCCGCGCACGCTTCAATTTTCCCTCATGGGCGCACGAGATTTGAGCGTGATCAACACACCACCTCCCAGCCGACATCCCATTCAGACGGAGATTCACACCTTTGGTCATGAGATCATTGCCGATGCCATCAACTTTGAACTGAGTCGAAATGGACAGGTATATATCGTGACGCATCGCATCTCCTCGTTGAGCAACATCGAGTCGCTCATTCGTAAGCACGTGCCCGACGCTAGAGTGGTGGTGGGACATGGGCAGATGGAGCCCTCGAAGTTGGAGCAGGTGATTGTGGACTTCGTGAATCATGAATACGATGTCCTACTTTCGACAACCATCATTGAGAATGGCATTGACGTCCCTAACGCTAACACCATTCTCATCGACAATGCTCACCACTTCGGTCTCTCTGATCTTCACCAGATGCGTGGACGTGTGGGGCGCGGCAGTCGCAAGGCCTTCTGCTATCTCATGGCACCGCCTTTGAGTTTGTTGCCCGATGACAGCCGCCGCCGTTTGCAAGCCATTGAGAACTTCTCCGATTTGGGCAGCGGTATCCACATCGCCATGCAAGATCTCGACATTCGCGGGGCTGGTAATCTCCTAGGCGCCGAACAAAGTGGCTTTGTGGCTGACTTGGGCTATGAGACTTATCAGAAGATTCTCGCCGAAGCTGTGGCAGAACTGAAGAATGAGGAATTCGGAGATCTCTTTGCAGAGGAACTGGCGCAACAGAATTCTGCTGAGCTTGGCGATAGTTTTGTGGCAGAGTGCAATGTAGATTGTGACCTTCGTGCCTACTTCCCCGAAACTTATGTGCCTGGTGCTAGCGAGCGCATGCTGCTCTATCGTGAGTTGGATGGGCTGTCGAGTGATGATGAAATCGCAGCTTTCCGCCAGCGTCTGCTCGATCGCTTCGGTGTGCTTCCGGCAGAAGCCGAGGAACTCCTTCGCGTGGTGCCCTTGCGTCGCTTAGGGCGTCGTTGCGGTGCCGAACGTTTGGTGCTGAAAGCTGGCAATATGACCCTCTATTTTGTGCCCAATGCAGAGAGTCCTTTCTACAAAAGCCAAGTGTTCCAGCGTATGATCGACTTTGCGCTCCATCCTGCGCAGATGCGTCGATGCGAACTGGGTGAAAAGAAAGGAAAGCGATTCCTTCGCATCAAGCAGGTGCCCAGTGTAGAAGCTGCAGTGAAGGTGCTCGAACATCTCGTCAAACCTGCAATTCAGTCCTAAATCCTATCCATTATCTTGTTTCTTAGCGAGGTACACTTCCTGTGTATCTCGCTTTTTTTTGAGAAAAAATCAAGAAACATTGTTTATTATCGGAATTATCCCTATATTCGTAGTCACAAACCCGTGCTATAATTCATAGCCTATAGCAGAACCCTTACTCAAATACCATTACCATGTCACAAACAACACCTTTCTATCATGCCAATGCTTTGGTGGCTTATCTTCAGAAGCCGACCAGTGCGTTCACAAAGGCAGACATCCTTCGCTTTGTCGCGGAGAATGGCATCCGAATGGTCAACTTTCTCTATCCCGGAGGAGATGGTCGTTTGAAGACACTCAACTTTGTCATCACCGACTACGCCTATCTTGATACGGTGCTCACCTGTGGTGAGCGTGTAGATGGCTCTAGTCTTTTCCGTTTCATCGAAGCTGGCAGCAGCGACCTCTATGTGGTGCCTCGTTTCTCCACAGCTTTTGTAGACCCCTTTGCAGAAATCCCCACGCTTTGCCTGCTTTGCTCCTATTTCGACAAAGATGGTCAACCACTTTCTTCGTCTCCCGAGCAAACTTTGGTCAAAGCCGCACGCGCTTTCACGGAGACTACGGGCTTGGAGTTTGAAGCTATGGGAGAACTCGAGTACTATGTCATCAAACCCAACGAAGAGCGCTATCCTGCCGTTGACCAACGTGCGTATCATGAGTCGGCTCCCTTTGCTAAAACCAATGATTTCCGCGTGAAGTGCATGGACTATATTGCCAGAGCGGGTGGACAAATCAAATATGGTCACTCTGAAGTGGGCAACTTCGTGCAAGACGATTTGGTCTACGAACAGGGTGAAATTGAATTCCTTCCCGTACCTGTGTGCCAAGCTGCCGACCAACTTGTTGTTGCCAAGTGGATCATTCGCAATTTGGCTTACCAAGAAGGCCTAGATGTCACCTTTTCGCCAAAGATTACCACGGGCAAGGCGGGCTCAGGATTGCATATTCACATGCGCATCATGCAGGAAGGTCACAACAAGATGTTGGGCAGTGATGGCAAGTTGAGCAGTGATGCACGTCGCATGATCGCAGGGCTCATTGACCTCGCACCAAGTCTTACGGCTTTCGGCAACAAGAACCCAACGTCCTACTTCCGTTTGGTGCCCCATCAAGAAGCACCTACGAACGTGTGCTGGGGCGATCGCAACCGTTCTGTGCTGGTGCGCGTTCCTCTCGGTTGGACAGCGCAAACAGATATGTGCCATCTTGCCAATCCTCTCGAACCACAACAGCGTCTGGACACTTCGCTCAAACAGACCGTGGAAATCCGAAATGGCGATGGTTCTGCCGACGTTTATCAGTTGCTTGCTGGTATTTGCGTGGCTGCTCGTCATGGATTTGAAATGCCCGATGCCCTTGAAGTGGCAGAGCGCACGTATGTTGATGTCAACATCCATGCTGCAGAGCATGCCGACCGCCTGCAAGGCCTTGCCACCTTGCCCGATAGTTGCGTAGCTTCTGCTGACTGTCTGTTGGCACAACGCGCAGTCTACGAAGCGCAAGGCGTCTTCTCGCCTGCCATGATTGACGGTATTGCCAAAGAACTCCGTGACTTCGACGACCTCACTTTGCGTGCCGATCTCGAAGGTAAGCCCAGAGAAATGGCGCGCCTCGTTGAGCAATTCTTCCATTGCGGATAAGAAAGTATTTCTCACAAGATGGGAACCTGTAGAGTTCTTCATCACATATTCTCTCCGAACAGCGCATCACCGTTGTTCGGAGATTTTGTTTTGGCACTAAATGCAATAAGCAAGTCAAAAGGGAATAAAGAAAAGCGTCCTCGCGAAATGTTAATTCGCGAGGACGCTTTGAATAATAATAGAATGGTGTAGGTGATTATTTCACCAAGATTTTACCATTTTGGATGAGGACACCGTGTTGTGTCTTTTCAGCTTTGCGGCCAGTGAGGTCGTAAACTTCGCCAGTCTTTTCAGCCTTGTCGGCAGTAACAGCTGCAACACCGGTGAGCAAGCGTTCTTCAGAAACGAAGTTCTTGGCTACATTGTTGGGGTCGAGAGCGATAGACTCCTTACCGTTACCGTGAGCAATGGTCATGTAGTAACCATTCTTTACGAGTTCTGAAGGAATGGAGAAGCTGAAAGTGTTGGACACGCGCACCAAATTTCCCTTGAGATCATAGACCTTGAAGCCTACAGCACCCTTACCGCTTTTGCGGTCTACGGTGATGTTATTGCCACTGATCTTAGTTTCGTAGACCTTAGCTTCATTGTCGTTGGTGTAATCCAACAAGAAACCAACGTCACCTACTTCCTTAGCATCGCCAGGAGTGGCATCAGGAGAAGTCGCTACGCGGAAAGCTCCCTTAGGTGCACCAGGATAAATGGCAGGAAGTTTCTCGATACGCTCGTCGATGAAGAAGATACCAGGGTGAGCCTTGGGATATTGCTTCATGTGTGCGATGGCTTTGTTGATGTCAGCTTGGGTGGTGGTGAACCAGTTGTCGTGGTAGTCACCGGTGTTGTGGTTCTTCACAGGCTTGAAGAAGCCATAGAATTGGAAGAACTCGCTGAGGTCTTCTTGTGCCACATCGGAGCAAACCATAGCAAAGCGGAGGTAGTTTTCAAGACCGCTGATGGGTTGGCTTGCGTTGGTGGAGTAGCGCATAGGAGTCTTGCGAAGGCGTGCGAAAACTTCGGGGAAGAAGTTGGGGCGATGGCCTTGGAGCTGATAGTACATCCAGAGTTGGAAGTACAAACGTGAGCGAATCCAGATTTCGTATTCGTCGCGATACTTGCCAGCGTGGAAAGACTCAATGGGATTAGAGAGCGGACGACCACGACCCACGTTGCTACCGCGATACCAAGAGTACACTTGTGAGAAGAAGTTCACAGACATTTCTGTGTCACCCGCCATGTTGATGGCCTTTTGATGGATGTGACCAGTTTCGTGAGCCACAACCCAGATGGGAGCTCCTTCGTCGTTTTCCCAACCTTTGGTAAACTTAGCCTGGTTGAGGTAGTCGCCTGTGCCAGGATAGTAAGTACCGTAGGTAGAAGCGTAGGGGTTGCCGGTAGAAGAGGCAGAAGCCGAGAGCATGCAGTTGAAGCGATCGAGGTATTCATTGATACCCATGAGGTCGCGTTCCACTTTCACGAGGGTATCCCAGCGTTGGAGTACACCCTGAATGCCGGCAGCTACACCGTCTGCGTAGACGAAGCTAGAGCCGCCCTTCAAACCTTGAATGCCTTCTTGGTGTTGTTGCTTCACACCGTCCAAGTGCATGTTGAACTGATAGTATTGGTTCTTCATGTGGAGGATGGGATCTTTGAAGAGCTTCTTAGCCATTTCTTCAAAATCCTTGTTGGTGTGGCCGCGCGTGATGTCGAAGTAGCCATTGACACGTCCGCCTTCGATGTGGATGGGGAGTGAAGGAATAGTTGCCAACTTCACGCTAGGATTGGTGATGCGATAGTCGATGAAAAGATGACCTTCGACGTCGGAGATAATGGTGTTGAAGCCTGCCTTCAAATCGTAGGAGGTTCCGTTCACATCCATGTTGTTGCATACCATGGCTCTGAGGCTAGTGTTGGCCTTCATGCTGGTGGCACCAACGAAAATCAACAACTGTTCGCCACGCTTCACGCTGATACCAGTGGGACCTGTTTGAGGGCTGAACTGATAACCTGTGCCCACGTATTGGTCTTCATTCCACTTGGTGGGATCGGAGTAGGGCTTATAGTCGTAGAAACGGAATTCCTTTTCGCGGTAAGACCAAGAATTGTTCTTCACCTTGAGCACCATGTCGGTGAGTACTGCAGGGAATTCTTCGGGCGCACCAGACTTACCCGTGAATTCGGTGGTGCCCGCCTTGTTGAGCTCAGCTTTCAACTGGTCGTCGGTGAGCGATTTGTATTCGTCTTTCAGTTCGGTGAAAGCGAGATCGTTGAAGAACTTCTTGAGGACGTTGTTGTAGCTGGTACGGTATTGGTTCAAAAATTTAGCTTCCACGCCTTGAGTGCGTGCAGTTGCCAATTCCGCTTCATCCACCTTGGCAGGGATGAAATACCACTCAGAGGCGGGATCGTTTTCATACCAACTGAGGAGGAGCTTAGAGCCACCATTGATGTTGAAACCTACACTACCTTGGTCTTTGATGTAGTATGAGGGCACATAAAGGTTGCCAGTAGATTTTGGAGTGAAGCTAGACTTCGTGCCGCCCGTCTGATAGTTTTGACTAGCCGAACTACCTACGCTGATGATGTAGCGTTGGTTGAGGGCATTTTGGATTTGGTATTTACCGTTGACATTGGTGAGATACCAGATTTGAGAGTAGTCTTTGTCGTCGTGTGGCGCACCTGTGATGCTAGGAGTTGTGACACTACCAGCGGCATTTAGGTTGAGACCGATGTTGCGGAGGAAGAACCATCCTTCTTTTGGCTCACTAGCACCAATGACTTTGCTCGCATTTTCACGGATTTGAGCGTCGGTGACGCTAGGTTCTGCTTCGAGTTCCCAGTCCGAACCCTGGTCGGGCGTACCTTTGCGGTTTGCATGCCAACCTGCCATGTTGTGGCTGGGGTCTTCGTTGAGACTGGTCTTATCGCCGGCGTTGCTATAGTTGATGTCCTTATACTTTTCTGGCTCTTTCGTCCAGGAGATAGTGACATAGTTGGTCGAAGCACTCTCACTGGCATTGCCTCCACTGTAGAAGATGCTCAAGGGGAACATCGCGTTCTTTGTGATATGAGGTTTTTCGGTGAGGTAGTTCAGATCGAGAGCACTACGCAGGGTGAAGCGATCGCCCATAGGAGCGATGATCCAGAGCTGGCTAAACGCACTCTTACCTGTGCGCTTTGTAGCACCGGTAACTGCATTGTTGCTGGCATTGACCGTGGCATAATAACCCGAGCGGCGGTTTTTCAAGCGAAAAACGCCCCCCTTTTTCAAGAGCGCATCGACTGTTGCCTTGTTGGCAAAGGTCGAAACGGGAACCGCTGCTCCCGAGAGCAGGAAAGCGGAGAGGAGAAGTTTAGCAGAAAATTTCATTAAATGGGGTTGTTTGTTTCGAACGAAATGTCTCATTGTCAATAGCCCACCAGCAACTATCGCGTAGTAAGCAGGAGTTCGGCACTATTATGTTGAGGAAAAACTCTATGCTGTGCGTTGCGTCGCGCCATGTCTGTGTCTTAACAACATTTGGTTTGCGGGTTTTGACGAGCTGTCAGAAGAAAAAGAGCAATGATGGTTCTGCTGTATCGCATGGTGGCGAAACTTACATCAAGCCTTTGAAAGGCAAAAGTAATGATTCTCCTTGATTTGTGCAAGTAGAGTTGACATTTTTAGCAGTCGAAATGCTATATTCTGCATGACTACTCATCTTTTTGTTGATTTTGATGCAGAAAAGGCGGAAGTTCGTCGTTGAACTTCCGCCTTTTTCGTGCTATTGTTTACTTTCCGTCTAGAAAGTAGACCTTTATCAGGAGAGAAATTAGTTTTCTTCTTCCACTTCGGGTGCAATGAGCTTGTAGCCTTTACCGTGGATGTTGATGATTTGCACATCGGGATCGCCAGTGAGGTGCTTACGGAGCTTAGTGATATAAACGTCCATAGAGCGAGCGTTGAAGTAGTTATCGTCGATCCAAATCTTCTTGAGAGCGTAGTCGCGCTGCAAGATTTCGTTCATGTGTGCGCAGAGCAAACCGAGAAGTTCGCTTTCCTTGGTGGTCAGCTTCTTGGTTTCACCATTTTGGGTGAGGGTTTGCTTTTGGGCATCGAAGAAGAAAGAGCCAATTTGGTATTGTGTGCGTTCGCGGTTGCGCTTTCCACGCACGCGGCGCAAGATTGCTTCAATGCGGAAGGTCAATTCTTCCATAGAGAAGGGCTTAGTGAGGTAGTCGTCTGCACCAATCTTGAAGCCTTCAAATACATCTTCCTTGAGCGTTTTGGCAGTCAAGAACACGATGGGCACTTCTGAGTTGGTCATGCGGATTTCCTTCGCCAAGGTGAAGCCGTCTTTCTTGGGCATCATTACGTCGAAGACGCAAAGATTATATTTGCTACGCAAGAATTCGCGATAGCCTTCTTCACCGTCGCTGCACAGCACGGTGTCGTAGCCCTTGGCTTGAAGATATTCGCGGAGGAGCATACCGAGGTTTTCGTCGTCCTCACAAAGCAGGATTCTCATTTTTCCGTCCAGTGTCATAGTCGTATGGTTTTAATTTGGTGAATAAATGCGAGTGTGTTGTGACATCGAGGTCACAGGGTGGAGTCTTTGTCCACCAGTTGAATTTAAATTGTAGTAGTGAGTGTAAGTTTTTGTATTGACAAGCGCGAAGTTTGCGCTCCGTCTAGCGTGCCCCAAGAGGTTTAGGGGCTGAGCAGTGGGATGGTAATGGTGAAGGTGGTGCCTTTGCCATATTCGCTGTCCACGGTGATGGTTCCGTTGTGGGCTTTCACCACGCCTGCCACATAGGCTAGTCCGATGCCCACGCCGCGCACATTGTGCACATTACCCGTGTGTACGCGGTAGAATCGTTCGAAAATGCGTTTCAGATTCTCTTTCTTAATACCTAGTCCGTTGTCCGAAATACTTATTTTCAGCGCCTTCCCTTCGTTGCGCGTGCTCACCACCAAGTGAGGGGCAACGTCGGGGCGCCTGTATTTAAGGGCATTTTCGAGGAGATTGTTGATCAAGTTGGTGAAGTGCATGGAGTCCGCCAAAATGATAGGGTCTTCTGCTTCGAGTTGGGTTTCCAACTCTCCCCCTGCCGCTTCCACCTTTAGTTGGAAGGTTGATGCCACTTCTGCCACCACGACATCGGCATCAAGTTCGTCAAACTTGAAATTGGCAGCTTGCGCGTTGTCAAACATGGAGAGTTGCAGCACTTTTTCCACCAGCAAGCGCAAACGCTTGGTCTCGTCGGCAATAACTTTGTAGTTGCGTCGCAAAGAGGCTTCGCTGAATTGTACACTCTCGTCTGACAACATTTGCGACACCAGCGAAATCGAGGCGATGGGTGTCTTGAGTTCGTGGGTCATGTTGTTGATGAAATCCGTCTTCATCTGCGAGAGTCTCTTTTGTCGGAAGAAACTGTAGATGGTAAAGATGAAGATGCCCAGTACCAAGATGCTGAAGATGATGGAGGGTAGCGCAAACTTGATGGAACTTCTGACATAATCGTTGGCTCCAGGGAATCGCACTTTCAGAAATCCCATGTGCGCTGGTGATCCATGCTCGAAGATGGGTTCCCGATAGACCGCCTCATCGGCTGATGTGTGAAAGTCGGGGCAGCGTTCCACTTCTCTGCCATCGACTGTGAGCACTTGGAAGTGATAGCCCACCTTGCGCAGGTCAATGCCGTTGTGTTGAAGTTCTGTTTTGAGTGCATTGTCCACGTCCGCTCGACGGATGCGCTGTTCTAATGGTCGGTCTTCGGGTAAATAGAGACTCTTATAGATAACCTCATTGAGTAGTTCTTTCTGGTGTAGCAGCTTTTGTCGCGTCTTCTCGCTCATCATCGAGGAGAGCGGAGCATTTTCCGACAAGCGAATCGGAGTGGGGTAGGTGGCACCGTTGACGGTGACGTCGCTATCGGCATCTGCTCTCTTGAGCGCCTCTGCAGTTTCTGCTGCAGCCATCTGTTGGCGGTGCATGTTCTCGTTGGCTAGTAATTCCTTTTCGAGATTGTTTTGCACCTCTTGGAGTTCCAAATTGCGAGCCGCTTGATATAGGGCACGTTTGACATTTTCGTCAAACTGCTTCTGGCGCGATTCTACCATCTCTTTTAGATAGTAGAACTGCGTGCCAATGAGTGCAAGAAGTGCAATACCCATGGCAATAGCAATGCTCCAAATGGTACTCTTTTTCATACCTGCAAAAATAGTGTATTTAATGCAAGAAACCTATTCTAATACTTTTGAATATTTATCTTATCAATGATTTTAAC
>ERZ773207.248-NODE-248-length-20190-cov-2.744028_pt1 | contig 20190 bp, 14 predicted proteins | sample MGYA00580997_ERZ773207 | MGnify/ENA primary metagenome ERZ773207 (study PRJEB29015, sample SAMEA2738170) | human oral metagenome | biome: human oral; feature: human-associated habitat; material: saliva | place: China | collected 2239 ... | reverse complement strand
TTCTATCAAGAATTCCTTACGCTTCCGATTAAGAATGGCGACATCTGCAACATCACCGTCTGTGGGATGCGTTCTAAAGAGAAATGTATCATCTTTAGAGAGGTATTCTCCGAAATCTGCAAGTCTGTCAATGAATCTTTCATCTTCCTCTTCAACGAAGATTTGTGCAGTGAGTTCGATCGCTATTTCTCCGTCAAGTTCAATAACAAGAATATCTTCAATAAAGCCACCTTCGGAAGATGATGCCGAGATCTGTAAGCACTTTGGTGTTGCAAAAATGTCACGAATCTCGACAATGTCGTCCTTATAAGTTGCAGTTTTGTCTTCCTTAAAATCTGCTTCAAAGGTGTCGAAAAGTCTTATCTCTGGTTCCGATTCATAAGGTGATCCAACATCGAAGAACTTGAATTTGCCTTCGTGCATATGGCACTTCGCATGTCTAAACGAACGAACATCGTCATATTCGATCTCATCATAGAGCTTGACTTTTTCCATGAAATACAAGCTTTGAGTTTCAATAAGTCCTGCGCTTGTCTTGGAAAATACAAGATCACCTTGAAGAAGATCAAGTTCTTCATTGTACTCAAGATCTATGATTTCTCCGTTTTTTTGGAATAACGATATGTTCTTTAATCGATTCAGAGACATTTTTTCGGAAGTATTTGCTTATTTACCGACCTATATAAACGGAAATAGAAAGGAAAACAAAAAAGAACCGCTATGAAGTACGATATGATGACTATAATCCGTGCCGTAGAGAAAGTAGGTGGTGAAATCGATCGAACACCTGTCTTTCTCAACATTGTCGGCATCCGTGATTTATCGAATCCTAACACATGGAACGATACCTGTGTTTACTTTAGATTTAACGAGAAGGGTGAAATAGAAATCCGTGAGATTCTTGAGTTCACGACAGACCCAGGTATTGACAATCTCCAAAAGCCAGTAAGCCCTCAAGGATGCGCTATTCTTCGTCGAGGTTATCATAAGAACCTGTGGCAGATTGGTCTTCATCAAGGAAAGTACGAAGCACTTCGACAGGCAACGCCAACTCACGTCCACCGAGACAACAATAAAGATTCTCGTCATGATCTCGTAGGGGATGACTTCGGGGTATTTGGTATAAACTTCCATCGAGCATCATCCCAGAAGCTTGTACCAGTTGTTGGTCTCTATTCTGCAGGTTGTCAAGTTGTGAGAAACATCAACGATTTCTCCAAGTTCATGCAGTGGGCAAATCAAGCCAAGAAAGCAGGACAGAAGTTCTTCAGCTACACTCTCCTCACTGTAGAAGATATCAACGCTGTAGAAAGCATTAAGCCAGAATAACGATTATTGTTGCTGTTGCTATACAGAGAAAGCCCCGATCATCTTCATTATGGATGATCGGGGCTTTCTCTTATTTCTCTAATACTTCTCCGAATTCAAGGAAGGTACTTTCCTTGGTCTTCTTCGCTTTCTCTCGGTTGTTTATACCAAAGAACTTCTCAGAGCGCAAGGAAAGTACCTCGTCTTTATTTCTGAGATTTTGCGAAGATCACTCTCATAGAAATTATCGGTAAAACAATGAACACGAGAAGAGTAAACCTTAATATCGTCAGCATTCTTCTTTTTATTAGAAAAGTCGTTCGTCTACAGAATCTACAACTTCTTCGTCTCCTTCTACATTCACCTCTTCCTTGATGACTGATATCTTTTCCATGAATTCGAGAGCTATCTCCTCTGCAACTTGCCAATCAGTCTTCCAAGGATGTTTCGCAAATCCATTGAAGAAGACATAAACGTGATCGTCTTTATCTTCTGGTTTTACTTTTTCGACATAGTTCTTCAAGATATAAAGCGCAAGTTCACGAGATTTACCCTCTTCCACGAGTTCATCTATCTCCTTGAAAAAATCAAGATGGAACATCACATCCTCGGGTTCGAGTTCTTTATCACGTGTGTAGAAAACTACAGATTTCCGTGTTTCTCTGTAAAGTTCAAACACGTATCTTTCTTCGATGTCTCCATCTATGAGCGTCGATTTGTCAACTCGTCGGTAGTATTTGTTGATATAGGAGCAAATGATGTCGATTCCTCGGTCTGTAGGATTGAACCTCTGTCTCAAGAAATCTTCAAGTCTTATGCCTTTACTTTGGACGATAGAGTTGTAACCTTTGACGATCCTTTTTATGAGTTTCTCTGCCTTGTTCATAATTAGTTATGATTAAAAATATGCCGAGGGCTTTGTATGGGAAGTAAAAATCTCGTACAAAGCCCTCAGCGAATCGATTATTAATTAATAGCGGTATCTGTAAGACTTCTTTGAGACTTGTGGATACTTGCCTTCCATTGCAGAAGTTATCTCATCAAACAGTTCCTTCATGTTCTTCGAGAAATCTAACTTACAGAAAGCCCAGATTATTCTCCCACCTTCAAACTTCGATTCTACGAAATCAAAGAGTTCATCCCAGAAGTATTGTCCGATATCTTCACGTGAGTAGTTCGATTCATCTACCATCATTCTGAAGATCGACATTTTTTCAAGTGTAGGATAGAAGGTAGCACCAGGATTTTTCATGTTGATATCGAGACTTCCAACAACACCCATGAATGACTGGTTGAACTTTTCCATAAGTTCTCTCACGTCATAACCAGCAACATTTCCATCTATGACTTCAGATTTTTCTCCGACTTTTACGTCATATCTTAACGACATCCAATCGTAGAATGCTGATCTTCTATAATGAGTGTAATCACCACGCATCTGTAAGAAGTCTTCGAGGAATTCTGCTTCCGATTCAAAAATTCTTAGTTTCTTCATTATCCTTTGTAGTATTCTTTAATGATCTCACGACAGATGTCCTTGATACCAAGATTGGGGTACTTTCTGTAGACATTAACGAAGATGTCCTTCGTTTCACGACCATTTTCATGAGTGTAACTGAGGATATCAACGTAGTGATTGATGAAGAAGTTCACCATCTGTTGCTTGTCGATAGAAGGGTCTATTTCCAAGATGTAACTGATGTAGCGACCAGATGAGATGACATAGACGAGATCGTCATAGCTGTTGTATGTCCATTCATAAGCTTGGTTGACCTCATCGATGAGATTTCTGAAGTACTCTGTGCTTTTTTCTATTCCATCTACGATAGTGTCATCTTCCACAAAGTTCTCTTCATAGAAGAGGAGGTACTCATAAACGAGAGGTCTGGTCTCTTTACCCATGCCGAACTTCTGTTCAAGAAGATCACCGACGTACATCCAGTCATCTTCTTGGTGTTCGAATATTTTCAATTGTTTCATTTATCTTTCGTGATTTCTATTTCTTTATATAACTCTTGATGAATACTGATTGGGCTACAGAACTCTTGAGAGATCCATAGCCCAACAACCCTTATAAAAGTAATCAACAAATCGTACCCCAGCCAAGAATCGAACTTGGATTGTCGGTTTAGAAGACCGATGTTCTATCCATTGAACTACTAGGGCGTTCGTGGAGGTGAGGAAAGCTATGAGGAATTCTCCTCACCTCCTTTGAGAATCAGTTTTATCTGACACTTCGTTCATCTATCGTTTTTATAATGGCGGAGAAGATGTCAGTTTCTGAAAGCTTATTTCCTCGTTTCTCTCATAGATCTTATAAATCCTGTGAGAGAGGAGGTTTCTACTTGTACATTGAGATATCGTAACCTCTCTCTTCAAGGAACGATATCACGAAGTTGATGTAGTTATCAACATCCTGCTCGATGAACCATTCCGATGTGGTAAATGAACAGAACGCATCAACATCTTCATCCGTGAGACTTACAGAAAGCTGATCATAAACGTCGGGGATTATCTGACAGATGTTGTAGATAACACTCGTTCGAAGCTGGTTTCTATCAACCCCTTCTTCCGCCTTACTTGCATCAAGGGAAATCGATGAATCGACAAGGAGCTGGTTTATACCATAACAGAACGAAAGATCTATGAGATTTTCTTGTAGATAAACATTATAGTTCGGTGCAATTCTTGCTTCTCTATAAATTCTGTCGAGATCTGCGAGGAAATCTGTGTAAAGCTGAGGATCAAGATGCTCCGATGCAAGTCTTCGGAACTCTTCGGAATCAATGATTATACTCTCGTTGTACTTGAAATCACGGATTTCGGAGATTCCGTATGGACTTTTATTATCCGACGCACACGTGGACAAAGATCTAAAGTAGAGAATCGTTACCAACACCACGAAGTCACGATCTTTTACCTGCTTGACAGTGTCTCCAAGTTCATCAATGTATTCAAGGATGAACTTACCATCTTCCCATTTCAAGACAGATCCATTGGCAAGAGTGTACTGTTTCCCGAGTTGGATCATGTCTTGGATATGTGCTTCGATGAACTCATGGTCGTATTCAGAGGAGAGAATATCGGTGACGAAGCCGTTTTCCTTTGCACATGTCACTATATCGTTACATTCGAATACTTCTTGAAGCTCTTCATTATTGATAACAAGAACTTTTCGTGCTTCATCTATGTGGAGCTTGATCGACTTCTGATTTTCCAACTTACAGAGAACGTGGTCATCAGTCACTTCATAAACGACGATTTCGTCAAACTCTGAGAGGTACTTTGAATCAGAATCAACAACGATGAATTTCCCAGGTTTCACGTCACTTAGACGAATATCCCCGATCAGTTCTTCATCTTCCTCGTCTTCGGTGATTAACACGTCAGTGAACGTTTCGTGATATGTCTTGATGAGTTCTTCAACCTCCTGCTTGTTTTCAAGGGTGGATTCGTTTTCGTGAATATCCACGTGAACCTCGAAGCCAGTTTCGGTGTCTCCTGCGGATACTACAAAAGTGATGAAGTTGTCACCACTCGAGAGGAAATCTACAACAGGTTCGAATACACTCTTATTTCTTTCGACGTATTCGTAGGTGAAGTAGAACTCGAAATCGATGTAATCAGAAAAAACATAAGTACCTTCTTCAATGTTAACAGATGAGTTTTCAAGTGATTCATTGATCTTTGCTTTATATGATTCTTCGATGAAGGCAATCCCACTATTGATCTTGCCGATAGATTTCTTATCGAAAAGTCTCGTATTCCCCACCATGAGGGTGTTATCTTCGACGATCTGCTTGAACGATTCATAGATCTTTGAAGAAATCTTTCTGTATCTGCGAAGATAAGTCTTCACATCCTCAGGTTTTTGGATGTACTTCTTTTCGTTGATGATCTGTAAGGCATTCGACATTATGCCGTTTTTATCGAGTATGTCTTGAACACGACGAGCGATCACAGATTCATTGACCGATCCTGCGATCATGTCTTCTACCACCTTGTTGAGTTCTTGCTCTACGTGGGGGAGATTCTCTTTTCGACAATGTTCGAAGATCTTTGTTATTTTTTCTCTAAACATTTTCTTAATCCAGATTAATATTTTCTTAAAACGTTTGCTTATTTACCGACCCGTAAAAGACGAGTGGAGAGCGATCTCGAAATTGATCGCTCTCCACTCGACAACATTAACAACAACAAAAAATCAGAATTACAGCCTTTCGTAATTCTCACAAATAGACCCCCAGATCTTGTAACGAGATCCATCAATTCCTTCGGCTACCATAACTGGGGATGTTGAATAGACAAGATTTCGAAAATCTTCGATCTTCACAACTGATCGGAGATTTTCGAGTGATTCGTTTATGCTTTTTATGCTGAACTCTTTCTCTGATGAATAAGTATCCTTGAAAATTGAGCAAACTTCGCCATCTGGATTCTCACAAACGTCTCTAAGGATTATCTCTCTCGAGTTTCTTGGAGGTTCTGATCCATAAAGCGTTCTATAAATGTGGTCGGCTTCATCTTTCGTGAGAGATTTTGCCCAATAGATGATTTCTTCTCTGGAAAGTGTTCCATTTTCATAAATCGATCTTTTATATGATGCAAATGCAGCTTCATTGATCGATTTGTTATAAACACCGACCTCTTGAAGAACATCAATGATCACCGATGCAACAAAACCTGGGTTTTCATATTCTACTTCGAGAAGATCTTGATAGGAGACAGTTCCGAAAGTGGAGAAGAGTGCTTCGGATATCTTTGCAAGGATATGTTCGTCGATGATGTAATAGTTAATCGATGAAATGTCAATAGGTTGAAGGAGAGTATCAGTGAGCGAGAGGAATTCATCTTCGGAGATAATGTCCGCTTCTTCAATATCTCCCACAACGCTGTCAAGAAGAGTGATATCCTTTTCAGAGAGGTGACTAATGTAAGACGGATTTTCTGCGAGAAGATTAGACATAAAAGCCATCTTCTCATATTGCTCTGTTGTAAAGTGGGATGCGTATTCATCAATTCTCTGACGGATACGTGCAGGATTTGTGCTTTCGAAAATCGATTTTAATCTCTCAGATTTCTCGACCTTGTTCATGATTTCTTAAAAATGCTTTGTCTTATTTAAGAAATGCGCATTCGTTGCGTTTGAAAATATCCAAGAATAGTTTCGTACCATCAACCTCCACAGAGTGCAAGGAAAGTACCTTTCTTTAAACAGAAAGAGGGTGACACGCTTTCAATGTCACCCTCTTCTTAATTGTTATTATTCGTTATTGTTCACCAAGAGACTTCGGTGTGAATGATTCGAACTTCGGCATCTGTTGCTCATACTCTTGTTGTTGCAGAGCTTCTCGCCTTAGTCTTTCTTCCTCTTCTTCCTCGAGTCTCTTCTTGTAAGCGAGTATCAGAGATTGCAGTTCAACATATGGCATCTGATGAATCTCTGACCACGACATTATCTTATCAAAGATCAGCCGATGAACTATCTCCGAAAAGTTCTCCAATGATACTTTCATCAGAGAGTAGAGTTGACCACTCTGGAAATCGGACTGGTACCCTGTTCTCCTTTCCACACTTCTGGCAGTGTACTTCCATCATAGGATCAACACCAACTTTGAGTGTTTTAGTGACGTGAGTGGCGACCTTGTATTTGTCGACTGACCAACGCTTGATTTCTTCGAGTTTTCGCTTGATGTACTTACCGCCATCGTCGATATCTCTCCAATCCTTGGTAATGTACATGATGATCGTAAGATCAGCAAGGTCGTAATAACCACCTTCACCTCTCTGCTTCTTGATCTCTGCTTCCTTGATATATTGGAAGATCTTCTCCGTCACCCCAACAGTAGGCACGAAGATTTCAAGAGGAGATTCGAATTTCGAATGATTAATAACGAATGATCTCTGTTCATCATCATAGAACTTCATTATAGAATCGGGGATGCTGTAATAGCCAAGATTCCCCTTTTCGATTTCTACCGAGATTTCGTCCCCACAACTGGGGCATGGAGACTTGTGAGAAATCGTGGACTGGCGACCGTCAGCAAGGAAAGTTCTCTCACGAACAGCAAAGAAGACAAAGATCTTGTCGAATTCGGAAAGATCTCTGTAACTTACAGGATTTCCATTCTTTGAGATTCTCACACAAACGTTGAAGAGCGTGGACATCTTGTCTTGAATGTCAAAGAAATCTTCATCATTGATCGATGAGAAATGCTTGACTTCTTGAACGCTTGCAGATTTGACCAGAACTTGAGTGCCCTTATCATAGAAGAAAGACCTTGACGGCAGTTCATCTGAAGGAATAGGCACGAAGTTATGCTTTGTCACAAACTCTGATTCGAGCTGTTCTCTATCCATCATCGGTTTAAATCCACCAAAAGGTGTTCCTTCTGTCTCTCGGAGGAGATTTTCTTTTGCTTTTTCTTCTAATTCGTCGTAGCTACTCATTATACAAAAATGTTATAATCCACCTTTCTTATATCTTTACTCATTATCGAGATACTTCTTCATCTGCTTGTACATTTCAAGACCGTAGATCTTCTGGGTTTCAACTGAGATTTCGTTATTAAGTGAGAATCCACCAGTTCTTGTTCTATCGGACATTTGCATTCTTTCAAGCATTTCAGAAATACCAGGTTTTACCCACGTCAAGGATATCTTCTTGAATTTCACACCGCTCTGTGGTTCTACAAGATTCGACGTTAGAGAATACTTATCGATGAAGTTAGGGTTGTTAAACTCTACAACTATCGAGGTGTAAGATTGCTTGTTTGGAGCATATCCACAATCGGCAGAGTATCCTTGTGTGTAGCCAACACCTTTCTTATAGAGTGACGTGTAACCACTGAACTCAAGAAGTCTATCATCAAACGTTATGTTGCTATAAGGACGATTTGAATCAATGTTCGCTCTTCTGTTCTGGATAACATCTTTGAGCATTGCACCATTTATAAATTCTCTTTCTTCTCTAAATGGTGTTATGGACACTTTGCACATACCATCCGTGTAGAGAGTTGTGTTATCAGAGAACATGATATCGGTCACTGGCATAAACACAGAAGGAATCAACATAGACATCGAGAACCCATACGATTCTTGTAGAGGATTTTGATTTATCTGCCCTTGTCTTACATTGTTCGCAAACAACTTCCTATAAACTGCCTTATGACCTTCATTGAAGGGAAGTATCTGATTTCTCCATGAATCCAGAGAACTCGTTATTATCTGATCATCTAAGCACTCAGTAAGTTTTGCATTAGTAAGAATGGTTTTCAAAGCCGTAGATGAATCCGTACCAGGTTCGTATGCATCGGTGTGGTAAACATGTCTTTGATATGCATAGAAGTCAGATCTTATTGGTCTCCTTACCTGCAACACTGAACATTCAACGTAAATGTCCATATGAACAACATCACCAACAACTTTGAGAGAGAACATGTCGTTCGACAAGAGTTCCTGTGATTCATCGGTCACGCTATGGTTATTGATGAACGTCGTCATCACGCACGGAACGTGATTGAGAGATCTATCAGAGAATGGCGACAGCTTTACAATCGATCTCGTCTTAATAGGAGAGAACACAAATGCTGTCTTCCTCGCTCTGTTATTATTCTTTTTCGATTCGACATATGAATCGAACGTTTCACACTTAGTACCACCATTAGTGAGCACTCTTTGGAACTTCTCGGGTGTTATTCTGTTAGAACCCGAATTCATACCCTCTGCTATCAAGTCCATAGCGTTCATGTAGTAGAAATTCCTCTGAACCTCGTGTACAAAGTCTTGGTAAACTGCAGGTTGTATGTCTTCATATTCCAGAAGTTCAGAACCATGACCTTTCATTTGGAAGTGACCAATGAACGCCATGAATGATGTCGCATTGAGCATGAAGTTGTTTGCAGAATTCCCACCAGGTTTTCTCTTTATTGGTCTCCCTTCCAAGTCATAATTGATAATGGTCGAGAAAATGTTACCTTCGCCATAAGGCATCCCAGCACCTCTACGATTACCTGCGATATGGTTCTTCGTTTGATCACTGACATCTACTCTCACCTTGTCGAATATCGTCTTCTGATAGGTTGCTACATCATTGATATCGTATTCGAAACATGACCAACCGTCTTGAACTTTGAAGCCTATCGGTTTACGTGTGTCACGTGTGTCATCGTATATCTCGCTGTGCAACTTCACATAGTACGTCTTCACTTTCTTCTCAGATTCGAAAACATACTTCTCGGATTGACTTACAAGACCTGTTGATGGCTTCATGACTATTGTATGACCTGCTCTCTTCCAACCTTCGTCTTTCGTCTGTGAAGGGAACGTGATCGTAGAATAGTCAATGTTACCACCACTAAGACTGAAAGCAGGGATTTTCACGTATTCTTCATAATCTGCAATCTTCTTCGATTTTACAGATTCGAGACTTATGGATTGACTGGAAAGATTGCCATGTCCCCACGCACCAATACCAATCAGCGTGTTTTTATCCGTTTCATGAGTATCGTAATGAGTATCGGCAAACGTATCAGTATCACCAATAGCAAACACACCGAACAATCTGTGCAGGGGAGAGTACTTGTTATGGAACACACCAGCATCCCCCTTGATGAATGTCGAAACGTAGACATTCGACGAAGTCCCTTCACCAGTTTTTGAAAGAGTGTTAGTCGATATCGTCATGTTCTTACCATCAGACGGAGAGAACAGACCAAAGCCGAGAGTACGAAGATTTAACTTCTGTTCTCGAACATCCACGAAGATTTCGGAGAAGAGTGTATTCGATTTTATACTCTTTCTATCAAGTTCACCGACTTTCGAATTGATATCGGAAATCCACTGACGAATGTAAGTATCACCAAAGCGGATATCAGATCCGTTATCCACAGTGAGGACAGTGTTGTCAGAAAGTGACATTGCACCACTGACACCTTGAAGCTTCTTCGTTTTGAGGACATCCGCAAGGAGACCATTCCCAGATCCAATGGAAACCATAGTTCCACTGTTGGGGGAAATCGTGTTAGTCTTGATAGCTGGAGCAGAGAACGTTTCATATTCAGTCGCCAAGACATCGTTTCTCTCGTTCGTGTAAAGAATCGACTTCGAGAAATCGGCAATCATTGACTTTATGACGAACCGCTGGCGATTATCCATCACGATTGCTCTCTTATTGTGACGATCAATCACCGATAAGGTATGCGTGGAAATCGTAGAATGAGAATCGTTTGTTCTCTTGTTAGTGAGAAGTTCTATGAATGGTTGATTTGTATCCTCACCGTCACTATTCTCAAGGGAGAATCTCAAACGTTGACCAGTTACCAGTCCTTTCGATTTGTCATTCTCATAAAGATCGACGTATCTGGCAGATGCCCAATGACGTGGACTTACAAAGTCGAACGATTGCTGAGAGTTTTTACGGAAATACAGCCTTACTTGATCCTTTATGTCAGAATCAACAGCATTGGCATCAGAAGTCAGTGTTTGTGGTATGTTTGCAATGGCCAGAGTTGGGTCTCCGTAGGCATGTTTACCGATACCAAGACCAAATCTGTAATACCTCGTGCTGTTGTTAGATTCTCCAGATGAAGGGATAAACTGACCAAGAAGTATACGATCGACAGTTTGTAAAATGTGATCTCTCACTGTAGAGTTTTCAATGTCGGTGTTTATATGGAAAGCAGATCCTCCAGATCCACCGACATTTCCACCACCTCCGCCAGTGCCTGGTGATGTTCCCACACCTCCTCCACCGCTCAGTGCTGAGTAGTTTATCTTTCGTGTAACAAATATCTCAGAATCTGTGATCGATTCTACAGCAAGGAGATCACCATTTTTCGTGAATACGACATCACCAACACGATACTTCAGAAGTTCTATTCTTTCATTTTCCTTTTCTGGTGTATTAGGAATGGAGATCGAATAAGAATTGTACTGTATTTCACGGAGATCACTGGTGTTCATCTGTAGGAACTTGACAGACTGTGATGCTTGTACCACAGTGTTCCCATCACGCCCATCACTGCCATCCCTCCCAGGTTTACCGATCATCTTTATTCGTGATCCTTCAGCACCGAGAATTTCGGAATATTTCCCATCTGCTATATTTCTAAGGATCAGTGTAGTCATGAAGTCCACAAGATCAGTTCTTTCATGTCTGAGGATCTGATCAAAGTTGTGGTTCAATTTTTCTACGAGGTTCAGCACAGAATCGTCTTGTTCTATGCTGAATAATGCCATATCTTGGATATCGTTTCCGTTATATTTTCCCATGCTTTTTCGGAGAATATTTGCTTATTTACCTTTTCGGAAAGGCTATACGAGACCCACGGAAATGGTCATTTCGAGTTTCACGTTTTCTATTGTATGGTGATTGATCTTTATGATGTCATTCTCAAGAGAAATTGAGAAGTCCTTGACGATTTCACCATTTGCCACCATCTTTGAATCATTGATCTTGTAAAGCATTCCGATATTCTTTTGACAGTATTCTTCAACATACACTCGAGGATCATCGATTGTTCCAAGATGTTCGACAGCTCCGATCATATTCTCTTTGAACTTTTCCAAGAACGAATCGATGAGATTTATCTCGGATGAATAGTTCCCTTGATCTGTGACATTCCAACTCTGAACAGTGATCTCGAACGAATTGGGCAAGTTGAGGATCATTGATCCAAACATGTTCGTGAAATCTGCGTAGTGCTTAGATTTGTCGTAAGGAATGGTAGTATCTGCAAAAAGTGGTAGATTTGTAACACTCAATGATTTGCTATTGCTGTATACGAATTCTTGAATGCTAATGCTGTCGAGTACAAACGCTGTATTCTCCTTGCGGATATCGTAGTTGATCGTCTTATCAAAGGTGTCTTTAGAGTCATTGTAAGACATCAGATAATGACCAATCATTGAAGACACCTTCGGATTGATAGCCGTAGAAAGCTTCGTGATCTTTGGATCATACTTTCCGCCATATCTCTTCATAGAACCAAGATCAATCGGACGATGGAACTTAAACTGGAGGTCATCTTGTCTTCTATCTTCTGTGTATGAGAAGTTGTTGTTCTGAACGATCTCACGAAGAAGAGAGAAGTTGACGAACTCGTGTTGGAAATTGTGGAAGTTCTTACCACCTCCGACAAGATACCACTTCAAAGACTTCTTCTTTGGATCTAACGATTGGATATGTTGTATCAGTGACTTTGTCGTGAGTGTGGTAATGGCTTCCATTGATGGTTTACCAGCTTCAATGTAAACACAACCGTCATCAATCGTGAAGAATTCGTGGGCGTTGTCCCATTTCTTGACAGATTTGCCGATCACGATCGAATTGTGATTATAGTCTTTGATTGTCAGAGATCCGTGCTTGAGGTAAATCCCAAGAGAATCGCATTTCAGAGATCTGAACATTATCAGATTCTTTCTATTAGTCTCCAGATCTTCTTCGATGCCGATTATCTCCATGAACGTTTTGTCATCTTTCAATGAGTACCATTCGTGAAGTTTACGTGGACTACCATTAATAACTGCGTCAATTTCTATCGAACTATCAGTATAAGAGACAAATCGCATATCGAGTTCTATACCGAACATCTGGTCATATTCCTGCATCTTGACGGTGTCATTGTTCGAAGAATCAAGACCGATTTTCAGAAGACCACTTACACCTTCGAAGTCGATACGGTTGCCGTCGATTATCTTCCCATCTTTAGACTTTGTGGATTGAGACCCCATTGTGTAAAGATTGAGGAAGGAGAGGTTGTTCTTCGATATCTTGTAGTCATTGTAAGAAATGGTACAGATCATAACAATGCTCTTGAACCGTCTATTTCTTACAATGCGTATAGAAGATTGACCATTAGGATTGACGTTGAGGATCGATGAGAATCTGTAACCATCAATATCGTTCTTGGAATGGATACTTATAAGTACACCCCTAAACATTGTGACATAGTCGCCGACGTTGTTCTTCGTAATGATCGACCAATTTTCAGAAGGATCGGTCTTTGAGTATGAACCGTCTCTGTAACTATAACCAAAGACAGTGAAGTATTCTTGGAAGTAGTCATAACTTGAGAAACAATACTTCAGTTCGTTGAATGGTTCAGAGAAATATGCAGACATTTTCCCATCCTTTTCCACCAGTGGATGTCTCGAGATTGGAAAGAACTCGTGTGTGTAATACTTCGGATTAGGATAAGAAATGTTGAATGACGGAGAGAAGTTGTCAGTACCGAATTCTTCCGATACGTTCAAACGGTACTCATCCAGACGGACATCTTTAAACTCAGAAACCCACTTACAGACAGATTGCAGAGAAACAAGAGGTCTCTTCTCATCAATCGAAATCGTATCATAACCGAGGAACTTTGAAAGGTCGGGATCAGTCTTCTGTTCTTCGGGGGTGTATTGTTCAAGTTCAATGAGTATGTCGTTTCTCTTCGTCTTTGTCTTGAGCATAAAGTCGAAGTCACAGATATCTACGAAGTTCACCACAGATAAGGTGAATTCGGTCTGATCATAGACCTGTATGACGTTCTTTGACTGATAGATCGGTGTGTCCGAGATTATGTCGAACATGCCAACGTGTCGTCTTTTCTTGATATGCTTTACACGTTCGAAATGGTTACCATTTTTCACATACTTGCCTATACAATTGAGAGCATTTGAGTGAGACATCATAAAGTTGTTATCACTTCTTGAGAATTTCTCATACAAGAGCGAAAGTGTTCCATCGGCAGAGGTTATCTCAAGTTCAATGGAAGGTCTTGTGGAATTTTCGACGATTATTCTGTCTTTATCATTATCCACGATTATCTTCACACCATACAAACGAAGAGCATCGACAACCCATTCAAGACACGATGCGATACGCTTAAGGACTTCTTCTTTAGATCCGAATGGGTTGTAATATGTCAAGAACCACCCGTCACGAGACCATTTTTCATAACCATAATCACCTTCTTCAAGATTGGCGAGGGTGTTTGAAAGTATCGTTTCTGATTCTTTGCCATCAATGAAGATCTTTATCGACGTGTTGATCATCGGCTTTCGTGAAGCGTCGTAGATGATCTCGTTGTAAGCAGGTTCTTGCTCTCGATCTCCTTGAAGGCGTATGTTGAAGATATTTGTTGTTGTGTATTGTGGGAAATCCTTCTTCTTGAAGTTCTTGATATCGACAACTGCGTCGTCGGTCTTCATAAGACAAAGGTCGACATCTTTGAAGTTGTCTTGTATCTTCTGTATTACGACATCATTTATGTCTGAATACGGATAAGTCGTAAGATTTATGTCATCGGCATAAAGACCGAAGTAATTCTCATACTTGATCTCTCGGGAAGGATCATCAAAAAGGAACTCGAAGTTGAAGAGCTTGTGGGAGACGAGTGAATGTCGCTTGTAACCTTCCGTGATCCATTTGTCAAACTCATAGACACTTTTCCCACCATCCACGAAGTCTTCGATTGATTCTGAAATCTGTACAATTGATGATTTCTTGGTGGATATCCCAGTGTAAGTGACGTGTTTTTGTATGAAGTCACATTGTAAGTGGGAATTCTGGAAAAGTGGGAAATCAGTGAGTTTCCCGAAGTACTTCCCAATAGGAGACTTATGGAGATCGATTATCTTCAAAATCTCACAATCACGAAGTCTCTCCTTTTTCCCATCTGATTTGTAAATGATGAAGTACTTCGGAAGTTTTTCACCAATGTAAAGTGGAGCAAAAATCGAGAATTCTTCATCATAAAGCATCGACGCACATCTTTGAACTTTGTAAAGATAGGTCTGATCGACCATGTCCTCGTACTTCTCATAGACATAACCGTCGGGTTTTGAAGGTGCTTCGTAGAATATGTTCCGAGGAACATCAGCGAAAACTTTCGAGATATCATCAAAAGGTGCTGATGATACACTAATCGGTTTCGTATAAGCTATGCTCGACAAGGTATCATTAACTGGTATCGTGGAAATCTGGAAATCTCCATCTGATTTCACTACAAACTTGACGTTACCAGTTAATAATGGGTTTGTTCTAACAATTGCTGATGATCTTTTAGACATATTTCGAAGAGAATTTCGTTATTTACAAATATGCCGAGAGAGCCGACAGAAAAAGATCTCGTCGGCTCTCTCGATATGTGTGGAGGGAAGTTTAGAAGAGTGCTTTTGAAGGATCTATCAGAGACTTCTGTTGTTCTTCAATTATCGTCTCCATTCCTAACAGCTCTCTAAACTCTGATTCACTGTAGATTCTGATACCTGCACTCATCGCTTTCTGTTCTTTGGATGATCCACTTCCCTTCTCCTTAATCACAAGATCAGTCACCGACTTTGTGTATGACGAGGAAACTGCCCCACCATTCTTCTTGATCATGTCTTCCATCGCCTTGTTTCTGAAACCAGTGAAACAAAAAACTCTCCCACGATAAATGTCAGATTCTGCAGTTTCCACCTTTGTCTTGAAAGTAAGGATCTCCGTCAAGGACTTATAGAAATCGACGAACTTCTTATAGTTCTCCACGAAGATACCTGCTTGAATGTCACCGAACCCACTGATTTTAAGAATACCTTCAAGTGTTGGGTGGAAATCTTGCAGGTTCTCCCACGTGAGTTCATAATCGTCGACGATCCATTGAAGTTTGACTGATCCAAGACTTGGGAACATGTTCGATGCGTGCATAAGACGAGAAATAGTGACTTCGGACATGCACTTTTCAAGCGAACGGACAATGTTTGAAGATCGCTTATCTCCAAACTCTGCAAACACTTCCCCACGATCTCTGATGATTCTGACTATTTCATCAGTGTATAAAGAACCCTTATTGAAAATCTTCTCATATGTCACATCCGACATCCCTTCGACACCGAGCACTTTGAAGAAGAAGATGAACTCTTGAAGATTTCTCCCAGAGCATTTCTCATTTGGACAATAAACATCTACAAGAGAATCATCAAGAACAATCGGTGTTGAACAATGTGGACATTCTCGGGAGAGGTGGTTATTCTCCACCATTTCCTCGTAAGACTTCCATCTTTCTTTCTTGGGAATAGAGTGGATTCTTGGGATCACTTTCCCAGATCTCTTGATGAAGATCTCTTGTCCCAATCTTAGTCCATTATCACGGACATAACTCGCATTGTCGACATAGATGTTGTTCCCACACATAGCACCATCAATGAGGACTTTATCGGTGGAAATAGTTGGGTTGAATGTCCCATCTTTCCCGATGAACCAATTTAAATGTTTGATAGTCACTTTCTTTGTATCACCAAACGATCCTTTATAAGCAACCGAGAACTTTGGATTTCCGATAGAATTGCGACCGAGAGATTTTGCTACAGAGAGGTCATTGACATCGATAACAAGACCATCGATTTCAAACTCAAGGATAAACTCTTGATAAGTTGTTGATAGGAATTCTTCGGTTATGTCTTCGAAGTCCACAAGAATGTACCTTACAGGTATCTTGTTGAGAGTGTTCAACCTATCAATCATTTCCTGCTTTGTCTTATAAGAATCACCGTAGCTTGTGTACTTCATAAAGACAAAATCTCGAAGTTCGGAGGATGACCTGCTACGTGGATTGAGCTTTCCTGCGACCATATTTCTCACATTCTTGTATTCTGATGAATACTTCTCCGAGAATGTGCTTTGTGGAATGATAAGCTCACCGACTATTTCTTCATCATCTTTGAAAAGTGGTTCTATAAGTGAGAAGTGGTGAGAAATCGAGAAGCTCATATTCTCACGACCTTTCACGAGTGCTGACACTTGCCCATTTTCATCTGTCGTCACGCCACAAGATACGCCATCATACTTTGGTGTGATGATGAACTTCTGAGACTCGAGACCATTTTTAGAAACCCATTCTCGGAATTCTTCGATCGTCTTTATCTTCTCGAGACCGTACATTGGTATTGAGTTTTCTACACGTGCATGAGAAACCCGACCATCAAACAGCCTTGTACATGTGGCTTGAGAATAGTGATTGTACGCCTTATCATAGTCATCGTCAGAAATAGTAGGAAATCCCGATCGATATTCATCGTTTCTCTCACGTAGCCATTCTCGGAGAGAATCAAGATCGAGGGAGAGAATGTCGTCAATGTTCATATCTTTAAGTCGTCTTTTGTGTTTGTATGATTCTTATCACAGAAGAATACTTTCCTTATCACAGAAAGGTACTTTCCTTGCGTTCTGTGAGGTTCTTTGGGGTGAAAGTAGGACAAATAAGCGATGACCTCAAGAGAGAGGTTCTCTTGAGGTCATCCATCATAGATTAAAGATTGTGTTTTGTTTCGGAATGTTAGTACTTGAACAAGGATTTCACTGCTTCTACGTGAGATTTCTGTCTTTCCCAAGATTTCTTATTCTTCTTAATAGATTCGATAACATCCACTGATTGTTCCGTTTCAAGCATTGTATCGAGATCCGAAATGTGGTCATCACAAACCTTTATGAGTTGGTTTACTTTATCCTCATTTGAGAATTGTGACATGACCTGCGAAAGATTCCACAGAAGTCGGTGAGATTTTTCGAGTTGTTCAAACTCATATGCGTCGACAGATAACTCATCATCCTCGCCACCATTACTCATATCTTGAATGTAAGAGTAGATCTTTTGCAAGGTGACATTTAGAATCTTTGCATCAAACGAGGCATATTCTACTGGTACTGGGCTAATCATTGATTTTTCTTCCATCTTCGAGTTTTCTATCGTTTTTCTTAATATGTTCTATGAGCTTCTTGTTCAACACGAGTGCTTCATCAAACTTCGAGGAGAGTGCGTTATATCTGTCGATAATCTGCATCATTGTCGCCATAATTCGTGAAGAATCATCATTTACAGAGTGATGAGAAACGGCATCACCATAGTGGAAATCGGTCTTGAAGTTCAGTTTGTATGACAGCGAGTTCCCCTGCTGGTATGTGACGTTATCGTGTCTTATTTTTCTTACTGTCGAAAGCAGAGCAGATTCCGTGTTGTATGGAATTATGTCACCAAGGAACAGAACACCATAAAGATTAGTTACCGTTTCCCCCGATGCGTCTTCAACATCATAATAGACGAGGATGCAGTTGAAATCGAAACTTCGTGCACCAGACTTCGTATTGAAATCGCCAAGCGTGGAGATTCTATCAGAATGTGTCTTGTTGTATTCTTCGATCTGCTTATATGAAGAAATATCGAAATCGATCGAGATACCATCAAGCGAAGATCGTGTCCAAGTCATTGGATCAGAACCATCTGCGTATGATCTCGTGATCTCTACGTTCGTTGCATTTCCGAACTCTTTATCGGTATAGTAACCATTTGGATAAAGCGTCGACTTCTCCTGCATCCACTTCTGAGAATAGGTAATAGTGCCTGGTTGTGTGTCACAGTCATAAACCGCTTCCACAGAAAGTCCCATGTCGGTGATGTCTCTCGAACTTCTACCATTTATAAGTTCAGATTGCGCACGATGTCTTACTACAGTCTGTTCATTATAGTTCTTATCAGATATTGATCTGAACATGACCTCTGGGGTAGAACCGTGATCAGAAGGAATGTTGATATAAGCTTCTGAATAAGAATCACCGTCGACGATATTCTCTCTTACAGAAATGTCGATATCACCGATGTATTGAACAACTTTGTCGTATATCTCAGATTTTTCCTCGATGAAGCGTTTGTCCTTATCCGCTTTGAACTGTGACACTTCTGTCTGTTCTTCAAAGCGGATTGCTCCAGTTTCCTTGAGCCACTTGAAGAAGATTCTCTCCGATGCATTTCTCAGAGTTGCTCTGTCATATGTGTCTGATTCAAGGAGAATGCTTTCCATGTTGAGGATGTAGTTTTGGAAAGATTCAGAGAGGATTTTTCTTGCACGATCGTGAATAAGGAGCGTCTTCTGACTATAATCCGACGTGTAGAAACCTTCTATTCTTCGTGCATCAAGCGTGTTCCTTGGAGAAGTGTTTGTTTTAGATGCAACGATAGGTGGAAGATTGAGAAGTGCAAACTTTGAAAACTTGAACCCATTTGCATCATTCCCAGATGAAATCGTCTTTACATCTTCACCAGACGATTTAAAAGTTATAAATGTTCCCCTTTTCAGAAGTGGAAGAAGAGGTGTATAAGACATGTTCTCGAGAATATTTCGTTATTTAAACTTCTGTTTCTGTCGGAACAAGAAGTATATCAGACGATCGAGGAATGTCTTGTTTCTCTTATTCTTATAGAAAAGTTCAAAGATTGACACAGATCCGTGATTTTCCTCTGTATCTTCCACATCTTCTCCCTTGTCTTTTACTTTTACTTCCACCTTTGTGTCGGAAGTCACGCAATTGTGATTAAGTAGACCATCCGAGAAGTAAAGACGGTCACATGACACAGAAATGTCATAAGTCATCTGTGGGAAAAAGGAACGTTCTACACTTATAAGTTTCGACACACCACCTTCAAGGTTTATGATGTAAATGTGTCTGTGAGAAACATCAATCTTCCTTCTACGGAAAGACAAGCAAGATGATATCCCAAACTTCTCAAGAGTGAACGTCCCATAGGTTTCCATAATAAGTGGATGATCTTTGGAAACTACAGTCTTTCTTCCATCTTCAAACTCGAGTTCATAAAGGTATTCCATCTGACATCTATGAACTTTCTGAAGAGATCTTGTGTTATCTGGGTGCAATCTGCTGTTTATGCACGAAGACTTCTCATTTTTGCAGACATGAGAGAGAACACGAAGATTGCTACGTACAAGAAATGTCTCCAAAGTTTCATCTTTGGAGACATTTCTAAACTTGAGAATCCTCTCTGAAGATTCTATGATGTAGAGAAGCAGAGAAGCTAAAAATTTCGTCATCTATTGAGATTAAAATCGTTATAGTTCTTC
>ERZ773207.247-NODE-247-length-20315-cov-4.543337_pt1 | contig 20315 bp, 18 predicted proteins | sample MGYA00580997_ERZ773207 | MGnify/ENA primary metagenome ERZ773207 (study PRJEB29015, sample SAMEA2738170) | human oral metagenome | biome: human oral; feature: human-associated habitat; material: saliva | place: China | collected 2239 ... | reverse complement strand
GTCCGGCGGCCGCCCCAGCAGCCATAAGCACCCGCAGCTGGGCGCGTGTAGAGCCGATACCGCGAGCAATAAAAATTCCCACAGTTCCACCCATTTGCACCATGGGACCTTCACGCCCCAGCATCATGCCGCTGCTAATAGCCAGCACCCCACCTAGGAACTTAATGGGTAGCACCCGGCGCCGGTTAGGTTCAGCCCGTCCCTGCACTACCGCTTCAGTGTGGGGGATACCTGAGCCCTCAGCGGCAGGTTCTAGACGTGAAACCAAAAACCCAGCTAGTCCCGCTAGAAAGGCACAAACCACCACCAGTACTGGTAAACCAATTAGGCCCTGGGAGTGGAGAAAACTAATCAGCCAGTTACGCCACTGGGCCCCATAGTTTAGGCAAAGCCGAAAACTTCCTGCCACCGCCCCAGCTAGTAGCCCCACACAAATAGCGGCCACAAACAGGGTGAACAGGTCACGGTTTTGATGCACCCGCGCACGTATCTGCGGCTCTAAATATAGCGGAGGTAATTCAGGCAGGTCGTCTGGCTTTAAGGCCATCTAAATAGCTCCTGCGTGGTGACAACGATTAACTATGCAATGATACGCCTAAACGTTAGGGTGCGTATGTGAGTGAGTCAATCGCCGTCGTCGGCCCCACCGCAACCGGTAAATCCCAGCTAGCCCTAAGCATTGCCCAGCACCTAGGCGGATCTGACGCTGCCGAGATTATTAACGCCGACGCCTACCAGCTTTATAAAGGTATGGATATCGGTACCGCTAAACTCACTCCAGCTGAGCGAGGCGGCATCAGGCACCACCAGTTTGACGTGCTGGAAGTAGACCAGGAAGCCTCAGTAGCCGCCTACCAGCGCCACGCCCTAGCCGACGCCGCAGACATTACTAAACGCGGCAAACAAGTAATTTGGGTGGGTGGCTCCGGGCTATATCTGCGTGCAGTTACCGACGATTTCGCCTTCCCAGCTACTGACGCTAGCGTGCGTGAGCACTTTGAGGCCCGCTGGCAAAGCGAAGGTGGACAGGTACTTTATAGCGAGCTTGAGCGCTTAGACCCCCCAGCCGCCGCGCGCATCCAAGCCACTGACAGACGCCGGGTAGTGCGGGCGCTGGAAGTAATTGAACTAACCGGCAAACCCTACTCGGCCTCCCTACCCACCTACCGCGACCGGGTGCCCACAGTGCACCTGGCCTTAAGAGTAGAGCGTGAAGCCCTACGCCTAGCCATCGCTAGACGCACCCGCAAAATGTTTGACGCCGGCCTAATTGAAGAAACCCGGGCCTTACTAGATAAGGGCCTACGCAACTCGCCAACTGCCTCGCGTGCCATTGGTTACGCCCAAGCCATAGCGGTCATTGACGGCCAAATGAGCCAAGAGCAGGCCTGCGAGGCAGTAACACTGGCCACTAATCAGCTGGTAAGCCGGCAGCTCAAATGGTTTAGACGCGATCCACGGGTAAACTGGATCGACGTAGAACTAACTAAGCAGGGCTATCTTGAGCCCGCCCAGGCCCGTGCTGCCTACGCTAAGGCCTTTGCGCTTTTAGAAAGGTGAGCCATGTTTGACGCGCTGCATGAAGCTAACGCCGTAAAGGTTGAAGTAGCTGGCAAACGTGTACTGGTGCTCATTGACCCCTCCAAGCAGCTACAGCTAAACACCACCGAAGTTGCTCTAGCCTGCTCGCCGCGCGGCCTAGGTGCCGACGCCCTAGTGCGTTGCATGTACACCCAGTACGTCCCCGGCAGCACCCGGCTACTAGAGCTAGCCCCCCAAGCCGAATGGTTCATTGAAGCCTACAGTGCTGACGCCAGCACACTAGAAGTTAGCGGCGAATTACTGGTAGCCACCGCCTGCGCCCTAGTAGAACAGGCTCTGGTCAAAGCCCCTATCGACTTCGCCACCCGCGCCGGAGTACGCAGCGTATCCAAACTAGACAATGTCTGGAGCGTGGCCGGCCAGCCCATTAACTACGCCCACCCAGCCCTAGCTGCCCAGGCAGGCATGGACAGCGCCGTGAACCTACAAGGCACCAACTACGGCTCACTTAGTCTACAAGTACCCCAAACACTTAACGTGGTAGCTCAAGGCGAGATAGACCACGGCGCCCAAACCTTCACCGGCGCAGGCGACTGGGCCCTGCTAGTTAGCAGCCAAACCACCAACTACCTCACCCACATCTACACGCGCCTAGTGCCCAACCAAGCACAAAACACCGCTAGCGCCCCCTGGCCCAGCCAGTTAGCCCTAGCGGCAGGTGGCGCCATGTACTGCTGGCTCAGCCCGCAGATGGCTGCGCTCGCGGACGTTTCTGACAGCGACGCCTGCGAGACCAGCGCAGCCCCCAGTGATTACCTGGTGAAAATCGGTGACCACGACCTGGCCGTGCACCTAGACGGCAACCCCTTTACTGGCGAGCGCGCCCTTATCAGTATGCGGGCCAACGTGGTGGCCCAAGCCGTGCTGTTCTAGCAGCGGTTCTAGCACTAGGGGGCTAGTGGGTTACTTTAAAAACCCTAAAGCCCTTAGAAGAAGCTGCCTTTTCAACCTGCCAGCCTTGGGTGCGCAGCCATTTAGCTAGCGAGTCAGCACCCAAGTTACGTTGCACCACCAGCCAGGCGGCGCCGTCGTCGGCCAAAAAAGCCAGCCACTTAAGCAGCAGCTCATGCAGGGCCTGCTTACCGATACGCACCGGGGGATTAGACCAAATAGTGCGCAGCTTTAAGTTGTTGTCTAACAGGTACTTTTCCAGCTGTTCAGGGGTAAACGTGGCCACGTTATAACCGGCAGCTTTAGCGTTTTGGCCGCTAAGTTCTAGGGCGCGAGTGTTGACGTCAACCGCTAAAACTTCACTGTCAGTGCCTTTAAGCGCATCACACAGCGCCAAAGTGATCGGCCCCCAGCCACAGCCCATATCCAAAGCCAAACCCGCCTGAGGATCAGGCACATGCGAAAGCAATACCTGGGTACCCAAATCCACGCGGTCCCCACTAAAAACTCCTGAAGCAGTAGTCACCTGATACTCAGTGCCGCGAATATTTAAAGTGCGTACATGCTTAGTTAGCTCCACCGCAGGGGTGGCAGAAAAGTAATGTTCCTGGCTCACAGCTAAACGCTATCCCACTGTGCTTGCCGCGTGGTACCGTCTGTGCCGTATGACTAAAACAAACAATTTTTCTGCCGGCAATCCCTTAGTTTCGAGCGAGGCTGTGCCCAGCCGCGACTCTAGCGCACAGGCGCGCGACATCATTGACCGAGTACTATCACGCTCAGGCACCGCCCTAGCCTCCACAGCAGGCCAACACGAACGCGGTGAAAAAAACGACGCCGGTGCGCTAGAACGCGCCGAACGCGCCGCCCTAACCCGCGTGGCCGGACTATCAACTGAGCTAGAAGACGTAAGCGAAGTCGAATACCGCCAAATCCGCCTCGAAAAAGTAGTGCTAATCGGTATCTACAGCACCAACGCTCAAGAAGCCGAATACTCCCTACGTGAGCTGGCTGCGCTGGCTGAAACCGCCGGCTCCCAGGTACTAGACGCCCTGCTACAACGACGTGACACCCCCGACCCAGCCACCTACCTAGGCTCAGGTAAAGCCAAAGAGCTAGCCCAAATCGTGGCCGACACCGGGGCAGACACTGTAATCGCTGACGGCGACCTAGCCCCCTCACAGCGGCGCGCCCTAGAAGACGTAGTCAAAGTTAAGGTAGTAGACCGCACCGCCTTGATCCTAGACATTTTCGCCCAACACGCTAAAAGCCGTGAAGGTAAAGCCCAAGTAGAACTAGCCCAGCTTGAATACCTCCTGCCGCGCCTACGCGGTTGGGGTGAATCCATGTCACGCCAGGCCGGTGGGCGCGTAGCCGCAGGTCAAGGTATCGGTTCACGCGGCCCAGGGGAAACCAAAATCGAGCTAGACCGCCGCCGCATCCGCGACCGCATGGCCAAACTACGCCGCGAAATCAAAGCCATGGCCCCCGCGCGCGAAACCAAACGCGGCTCACGCCAACGCGGCGCTATCGCCTCAGTGGCTATCGCCGGCTACACCAACGCCGGTAAATCCTCGCTACTAAACGCCATCACCGGCGCCCAAATCATGGTGCAAGATGCCCTGTTTGCCACCCTAGATCCCACCGTGCGCCGCGCCAGCACCCCAGACGGGCGGGTCTACACCCTCACCGACACGGTAGGTTTCGTACGCAACCTACCCCACGAACTAATCGAAGCATTCCGCTCCACCCTAGAAGAAGTCGCTCAAGCCGACCTGATCCTACATGTGGTAGACGCTGCCCACCCCGACCCGGTAGGCCAAATCAGTGCCGTACGCCAAGTCCTAGCCGACATCGACGGCGTCGAAAACATCCCCGAACTAGTCGTCTTCAACAAAGCCGACCTGGCCGACCCGGTAGACCTGGTGGGGCTACGCACCCGCGAACCCAACTCGGTAGTAGTCTCGGCCTACACCGGCAAAGGCATTGAACAGCTAGTAGAGCGCATCGCCCAGCTACTGCCACGCCCCGAAGTAATGGTGGACCTGATCCTGCCCTACTCACGCGGAGACCTACTAGCGCGAGTACACGAAGACGGCGACATTGAAATCCTCGAATATGTAGAAACCGGCACCCACCTACGCGCTCGCGTGCACCCTGGCCTGGCCTCTGCGCTTAAACAAGCAGCCCTAGCTGGTAGCGGTACACGTGGGGCTGACCGGGGCGGCGTCGAACCAAACTAATGAAAAAACCAGACAGTGTCCAAAGCTCTAGTAAGCTAGCTCGCACTAGCCTGGCTGCCCTAGAAAAAGCGGTCGAAAAGCTTGGCGGCACCCCGCGTGCTGGCCAAGAGCTGATGGCTCAAACCGTGGCGGAAATAGCCGATGAGGGTGGACACCTGCTAGTGCAGGCAGGTACCGGCACCGGCAAAAGTTTGGGTTATCTGATCCCGGCCATGGTCTATGCGGTGCAAAACGAGCAGGTGGCGGTAGTTTCCACGGCTACCTTGGCGCTGCAGCGCCAAATCGTCACCAAAGATGCGCCCTTAGCAGCTGAGGTAGTTGAGCAGGTAACCGGTAAACAACCCACCGTGGCCCTACTTAAAGGCTGGCAAAACTACCTGTGCGTCCATAAGGTTAACGGCGGCTACCCAAGCGACGATGATCTATTTGCCGCCGCAGGCCTTAATGTGCGCCGCAAACGTAAAGGTGAAGAAACCCTAGGTGACCAAGTTCTGCGCCTAAATGAGTGGGCTAACGTTACCCAAAGCGGAGACCGTGATGATCTGATCCCGGGAGTTAGTGACCGGGCCTGGGCGCAAGTGTCTCTAGACCGTACCGCCTGCCTGGGTAAAACCTGCCCAGTCTATGAGCAGTGCTTTGCCTACGCTGCCCGTGAGCAGGCCGCCCAAGCCGACATTGTGGTCACCAACCACACCATGCTGGGGGTGGCCGCCGCTGGCAACACTGGCTTGATCCCCCCACACCAGCTGCTAGTTGTTGATGAAGCCCATGAACTGGCCTCACGCGTACGCAGCCAAGGTGCCATCACGCTATCAGCCACCTCCATCAACCAAGCCGCTAAAGCTGCCCGGCGTTGCCAAGTAATTGCCACAGAGCTAGAGACCGCCGCCAAAACCCTGCAGGAGGCCTTAGAAAACCTTCCGCAGGGGCGCCTGGCCGCGCTGACCCCCAGCTTGCAAGACGCCCTAATCTTGCTAGATGCAGCGGTGCGTCAAGCTCTCGAAGACCTCAAAGACGGCAAAAAACCAGGCGAAGCTCCCAGCCCTGAACTAGTGCTAGCTAAAAGCGAGCTAACTAAAATCAATGAGGCGCTCTCGCGGCTGCTATCAAATTCGATTGCTAGCGCCAAAGACGTACTCTGGTGTGAACAAACCACCAGCTCTAAAGACCCGGTGCGTCTACGCCTAGCGCCTATCGAGGTGGCCTCCACCATGGCCAACACCCTGATTGAAGACCACAATGTCATCATGACCAGCGCTACCCTCACTTTGGGCGGATCGTTTAACGCTATGGCTAATGAGGTGGGTTTAAGCTTTGCCGGTGGCTGGGACCAGCTAGATGTGGGCTCCCCATTTAACTACCCCAAGCAGGGCATTCTTTACGTGGCCGCGCACCTGCCAAAACCTGCCCAGGGTATTTCCCCAGCCGCACTGGAAGAAATGTGCCAATTAGCGCAGGCTGCAAATGGGGGCATGCTGGGTTTATTCTCTTCGCGACAAGCCACCCAGGAAGCCGCCAAATATTTACGTGAGCACACTGATTTGCCGGTGCTTGTGCAAGGAGAAGATCAGCTACCCACTTTGGTGGAAGAATTTAAGGCTGATGAAAACGCCTGCCTGCTGGGGACCTTGAGCCTATGGCAGGGGGTGGATGTGCCCGGACAAACCTGCCGTTTGGTGGTGATTGACCGTATTCCTTTCCCGCGTCCGGATGACCCGCTAGCTCAGGCGCGCATCCAGGCGGTGCAAGATGGGGGTGGCAATGGCTTTATGCAGGTTAGTGCCAACCATGCGGCGCTGTTATTGGCGCAGGCTGCAGGCAGGTTGATTCGCTCCAGTAGTGATAGGGGAGTGGTGGCAGTGCTGGACTCGCGTCTGCGCACGGCCCGCTATGGGGGTTATCTGATTAAATCGATGCCAGATTTTTGGCGCACTACCGACTCCAAGCTGGTTCATGCTGCTTTGGAGCGTTTGGCGGTCTAACGTCCTATTAGGCTTCACTTACTGCAGCTATTTGATCTGTCAAAGTCCTAAGAAATAATTAGGAATTTGTTTTAGGGGCTTAGCAAGAAGAGATTTTCGCTTTAGGCTTGTACATGTCAGGTACAAGGGATACCTTGTCAGACCGAATTCAGCTTTATTTAGGAGTTCACCGTGTCAGACACCATTACCAACGCAGCACAGGGTGGCTACCCTACCGCGCAGGGTCGCCCCTCTAAGGTTGCCATTATCGGCGCCGGTGCAGTTGGTTCCACTCTTGCCTACGCTTGTGTCAACAAGGGTGTTGCCCGCGAAATCGTTTTGCAGGACATTGCCAAGGAAAAGGTAGAAGCTGAGGCGATGGACATCGCCCAGGGTATTCAGTTCACCTCTGCTGGTTCTGTTGCCGGTAGCGATGACCCTGAGATCTGCCGTGGCGCTGACGTAATCGCCATCACCGCTGGTGCCAAGCAGAAGCCCGGCCAGAGCCGTATCGAGCTAGCCGGTGCCACCGTGGGCATCATGGAGAAGATTCTGCCCAAGCTGGTCGAGGTTGCTCCTAACGCTATCTTCGTGCTGGTTGCTAACCCGGTTGACGTAGTTACCTACTGCGCCAAGAAGATCACTGGCCTGCCCGAGAACCAGATCTTCGGTTCTGGTACCGTGCTGGACACCGCCCGTATGCGTTACCTGGTCTCCCGGGAGACCGGCACTGCCGTACAGAACATCCACGGTTACATCGCTGGTGAGCACGGTGACTCTGAGGTGGCTCTGTGGTCGAGCGCCCAGATTGGTGGCGTGCCGCTAACCCAGTGGGGCCCCACCCTTGACGGTGGTCACTTCGACCAGGAGAAGCGTGACCGCATTGCTTACGACGTAGTGCGCAGCGCCTACCGCATCATCGAAGGCAAGGGCGTTACCAACTACGCTGTGGGTCTGGCTGTACAGCGCATCATCTCCGCTATCCTCAACGACGAGCAGCGCGTACTGACCATTTCCCCGCTGCTGGAGCAGTGGCACGGCATCTCCGACGTGTGCATGTCCGTTCCCACCATCGTGGGCCGTGAGGGCGCTGGCCGTCGTCTGGACCTGCCGCTGACCGTGGAAGAGCGCGACAAGCTGACCGAGTCTGCAGACCGTCTGCGCTCTGTGGCTCGCTCGCTGGGCTACTGATCTAAATAGCTGATCACTTAAAAAGGCTGGCGCCCGCTTGAGGCGTCAGCCTTTTTGTTTGTGCCGGTTTGCGTTGTACTGGCTTGCTCTGTGGCGCCCTAGCGTTGGCTGTAGCGTTTTTTAACGACGACGCCGCTAAGGCTTTTGCTGACGACGGCGCCGCTAGCTGAGAGAAGCTGTTGCACTGGTGCCTGCTAAGGCGCCAGCTACTTAGAGTGAGCGCAATACCGTTACCACTTTGCCCATAATCATGGCCTGATCGCCGTCAATGGGGGCATAGGCGTTATTGCGTGGCAGTAGCCACTGATGCCCATCGCGGCGTGAAAGTACCTTGACGGTGGCGGTTGGGCCCTCATCTAGGTTCAAAAGCGCGGCCACAATATCGCCGTTATTGGCGTCAGGCTGGGCGCGTACCACCACCCAGTCACCGTCGCAAATGGCGGCGTCGATCATGGAGTCGCCTTGCACCTTGAGCATAAATAAATCTCCAGAGCCGGTTAAAGCCCGAGGGATTTCGTAGTATTCCTCCAAATGCTCCTGAGCCAAAATGGGGCTACCGGCAGCGATTTGTCCCACTAGGGGGACGCTGACGGTTTCAGTTTGGCCTGCGTGCATATGCACCACATTGCCAATGGCGTGTTCAGAGGTGTCGTGGCCCGTGTCCAGGGCAACCACTTCAATAGCTCGCGGGCGGTTAGGGTCGCGGCGTAGCAGCCCTAAACGCTCAAGCTTATCCATTTGGTGTTTTACCGATGAGGGGCTGGTTAGCCCCACGCCGGCCCCAATCTCCCTAAGTGAAGGAGGGTAGCCTTTGGCGCTAACGGCTTCGCGTACAAAGTCGTATACGGCCCGGGCTCTATTGTCTAGGTTTTTGTAGATCAGGCGCTTGCTATCCATCGAGTTTTCCTTGCAAATAAAGGCGTTTGCAAAAACTGACAGTTTCCGCGTGGCCAAGGTGTGGTGTGCTGGTGTTAGTCCCTAAGACTTGTCTTAATTGTAAAACATTTGTTCGACAAATGTTGGACTTGAGGTAAAGAATGCGCTAAGCTATCGAACAGACGTTCGAAAATGAGTTGACCTTGCTTTGGTTCCCCCCTTAACAGAAAGGCTAGGCAATGAACGCGCACCAGTTACCGGCATCCGTGCCTGCTAAAACTACTTCCGCTACTCGCCCCAAGTTATGCCTGGTAGATAGCCAATATCTGGAGCAACTAGCTAGCCAAGAGCGCCGCTGGGATCAGCCCCATGCGGTTAAAAGCGTTGCGGTTAAACGAGGTTCTAGCACCCGCCGGGCCAATCGAGCCGGCGCTAAAGATCGCGTTAGGGGTGGTGCCGCCGCCTCTAACGTAGCTAGGTGCAACGTAGCATCTAGCCGCCCACGCGTTAGCTGTCACGCTGAAACGGGGAAGTCCAGCGTGGCAGCTAACGTGCGGGTAGGGGCTAATGTGGCCCAGCTAGTGGGCTGGATTGAGAAGCTAAATACGGCCCTGCTGGTGTTGGCGGTATTTATTGGCGTTATTGGCTGCACTGTTATTGGGGTAAGTGCGTTAAGTGCTAGCCGATCCATCTGCACTGTAGATCTAGTTAGCGCCAGCCAAAATAATCTGCCCTATTGTCCCTAAACAGTTGGCTATAAAGCTTGAGTGAAGGCCTTTAGTTGACACTAGCCGGGCTGGCGGGCGCGGTTTCCAGGATTGATTTTGCTAAGTAAAAAAAGGGGTTGCTAAGGCTGGGCGTTAACGTTTAGTGTCTAAGGATAGGAATATTTGCTATTAAGGACGCTCGCTTTGCATTGCCCTTTTTGCCGCCACACTGATTCTCGCGTTGTTGATTCACGAACCGCTGACGATGGCAGTTCGATTCGACGTCGTCGTGAGTGCCCCAACTGCGGGCGCCGCTTCACCACGATTGAAAGCTGCTCGCTATCAGTGCGCAAACGCTCCGGGGTAATTGAGCCCTTCAGTCGCGACAAAGTAATTTTTGGGGTGCGCCGCGCCTGTCAAGGACGCCCAGTAACTGACGATCAGTTAAGCCTGCTAGCCCAGCAAGTAGAAGAAAGTATCCGCAACAGCGGCCAAGCCCTAGTTGACTCACATCAGGTGGGCCTAGCGATTTTGGATCCCCTGCGAGAACTAGACGAAGTGGCCTACCTGCGCTTTGCCTCGGTGTATTCATCCTTTAACTCAATCGATGACTTTGCCAAGGCTATCGAGGAGCTACGTAAGCGTAAGCAGACACCCAAAAACTAAGCAGGCCCCAACTGGTCTAACTGAAACTGGGTTAGCTAGCCAATTGGGTTAGCGGGCTCAAACTAGGCTCAGCTGGGCTAATTTAATTAGCTCAGGGTTAAAGCTTGCTCTAGGCGCTCCACCAGATGCGGCCAGGTCCACTCCTGCTGCATATAGCTGCGCCCGGCAGCGCCCATACGCTCGCGCAGTTGGGGGGAGTTAAGTAGCTCCACCAGGCGGTTAGTTAGCGCATCTTCATCGCGCCCGCCCACCACATAGCCGGTTACGCCCTCAATAACAGTTTCTGGGGCGCCCCCGCTATCTCCCGCAATTACTGGCTTCGCGCAGGCTGAAGCCTCCAGGTAGACAATGCCTAGTCCTTCAACATCGAGCCCACCCCAGCGGGTGCGGCACGGCATAGCGAATACATCGGCCATGTCTACGTGCGCGCTTAGCTCCTCATAGGGGATCTGCCCGGTTAAAGTAATAGCCTGGCAGGCGCTAGAGCGCTGGCGGGCTTTAGCTAGATCCTGAGCGTAGGGGCCTTTGCCCACAATCACTAGTCGCGCCTGGGGCACGGCAGCCACAACCCTTGGCCACACCTTAATCAAAGTGTCTTGACCCTTGCGTGGCACTAGGCGCGAAATACACACCACCGTTGGGCTTTGCCCGAGTCGGTAGCGCTGACGCAGCATAGGGGTTAGCTCGTTGCCCGGCTCAAAACGGGCCGGGTCAATGCCACTAGGTAGCTGCACTAACTGGTTATGTGAGGCCAGGTGTGGGCGCAGGCGCTCAAGGGTGTAGTTTGAAATGTAGGTGACCACATCGCTGTGCTTAAAAATAGTGCGCAGTGCCCAGCGAGCGCCGGGGATCTTACCCCAACCAATTTCGTGGCCATGGGTGGTGGCAACTACGCGTTTAGCCCCGGCTTCTTTAGCGGCTTTAGCCATTAAACCTAGCGGCGCAGCCGCCCCAAACCAGACAGTGTCAATGTGCTCAGTTTTGATTAGCTCCTGCATACGCCGACGCACGTTGGCAGTTGGCAGCAACATGGTGGTATCTACCCGCACCACCTTATAGGGCAAGGTGGCGTCATATTCTTTAGCTACCTGCATGCCTTCAGGGGGAGTGGAGGCCAGTACCACCAGTGAGGTGGGATCTAGACGCTTGGTGTAGTCATCTAGATAAGACTGGATGCCACCGACTACCGGCGGGAAATCGTTAGTTACCAGTAAAGTACGGTTCACGTCTGCCTCCGGCTTAAGTTTTTAGTGGGCTTCGCTGTTTGCTAGCAGCTCAGATAGGTGGCGCGCCGCAGCGATCACGGCAGCCCCATGCAGGGCTCCGGGCTGGCGCCCCATGCGTTCGATAGGGCCAGAGATAGAAATAGCGGCCACAACCCGCCCACCAGCTCCGCGCACCGGGGCCGAAACTGAAGCAACCCCAGGCTCACGTTCGCCAACGGATTGAGCCCAGCCGCGACGTCGTACTACTGAAAGCATGGTGGCGTTAAAGCGAGCATTTTGCAAGCCCCGGTGCAAACGCTCGGGCTCTTCCCAAGCTAGTAGCACCTGGGCGGCTGAGCCAGCCAGCATTGATAGGGCAGCCCCAACCGGGATTGAGTCACGCAAGCCAATGGGGCGCTCGGCGTTGGCTACACATACGCGCATATCTCCCTGGCGGCGATAAAGCTGGGCGGACTCGTGGGTTTTGTCGCGCAGGGCGTTTAGGACTGGGCCGGCCAGGGCTAGTAGACGGTCTTCGCCGGCGGCCCCGGCAAGCTCAGAAATACGTGGGCCTAGTGTGAAGCGAGAGTGGGCGTCGCGGCTAACTAACCGGTGGTGTTCTAGTGCCACTGCAATTCTGTGCGCAGTGGGACGAGCTAAGTGTGTGATGCTAACTAGCTGCGCTAGAGTGGCAGGGCCGGATTCTAGCGCCGATAAGACCAATGCGGCCTTGTCGATAACGCCGACGCCGCTGGGGGATTCAACCGGTCCACTGTCCATGGTCCGATATTGCCATTTCGGTATATAAGACGCAAACTTTTTGGAGATTTTCCCCAAAGCGGGTGAGCCAATTCCTAATCGCGCCGTGAGCAAATCCAATAGCGGGTTTAAGGGCAGTTGCGGCTATTGTTAACCTTTGGATATTAGGTAGCGAGAAAAGGGGACGACCAATGGATGGACTACTGCGAGTAGAAGGCGGTAAGCCGCTGCGCGGGCAGATCGATGTGCGTGGAGCTAAAAACCTGGTGCCTAAAGCCATGGTGGCCGCGCTCCTGGGTGACACCCCCTCGGTTATCAGCAACGTTCCCCACATTCGTGACGTCGAGGTGGTCTCTGGGCTGCTGCGAGTACACGGCGCCACTGTGGACTTTGACGCCAAAGCGGGCGTGCTCAGCATTGACCCTAGCGCCATTGAGACTGCCTCTAGCGCCTCAATTAACGCCCACGCCGGCTCTTCGCGTATCCCGATTTTGTTCTGTGGCCCGCTGCTACACCGCCTAGGCCGAGCCACTATCCCCGACCTGGGAGGCTGCCACATTGGTGACCGCCCGGTTAACTTCCACCTAGAGATCTTGCGTCGCTTTGGGGCTAAGGTGGACCGCACCGACGGCGCCCTGCATCTAACCACTAATGGTCGCCGACTGCAGGGAACCACCATTGACCTGCCTTATCCCAGTGTGGGGGCCACTGAGCAGACCCTGCTAACCGCTGTGCGCGCTGAAGGCAAAACTGTGCTCACCGGGGCAGCGGTTGAGCCCGAAATCATTGACCTAATCGACGTGCTACAGAAGATGGGGGCAATTATCTCTGTAGACACTGACCGCACCATTACCATTGAAGGCGTAGACGCCCTTGAAGGCTTTAACCACCGCGCTATTCCCGACCGTATTGAAGCTGGCTCCTGGGCTTGCGCTGCGCTAACCACCGGCGGTGACATCACCGTGCTGGGTGCGCGCCAAACCGCCATGAGTGCCTTCTTGAACGTATTTCGTAAGGTTGGCGGCGCTTTTGAAGTTAAAGAAGAAGGTATCCGCTTCTACCATCCCGGCGGTGAGCTGCACTCCATGGCTATGGAAACTAATGTGCACCCCGGTTTTATGACTGACTGGCAGCAGCCCCTGGTAGTGGCCCTAACTCAGGCCAAAGGCTTGTCTATTGTGCACGAAACCGTTTACGAAAACCGTCTAGGTTTCACCAGCGCCCTAAACCAGATGGGTGCCAACATTCAGCTATACCGCGAGTGCCTAACCGGCGCCGAATGCCGTTTTGGGGCCCGCAACTACTACCACTCGGCAGTTATCGCCGGCCCCACCCCGCTGCACGGCAGCGATATTGTGGTGCCCGACCTGCGTGGTGGTTTCTCTTACCTGATTGCGGCCTTGGCCGCTGAAGGTATCAGCCATGTTAAAGGTATTAACCTAATTGACCGTGGCTACGCTGACTTCATGGACAAGCTCTACGCCCTAGACGCTCAAGTCCAGCGCCTAGAGTAGCGCCTATTTTTGGGCAAACTGGCGCCACCTGGGGCTAAAACCGACTCAGGTGAGGGGGTAGGGCTAGCCTAGACAAAACCTAAAGACGGCCGTGTGTTAACTATCAGTGACGCACGGCCGTTACAATGGGGGAGGCTTAGCAGCACGCGCAGAATAGGCTTAGACGTGACTCGTAAATTTACCCCCTTCTACCGCTTCGCAGCGCGCGGAGTGCTGATTCCGTTTCTAAAACTGGTCTCACGTCAGCATGTGGAAGGTTTAGAGAATCTACCTAAAGATGGTGGCTTCATTGTGGTGGCCAACCACCTAACTGATCTAGATTCGCTAACCGCTATGCGCACCCTGGTGGACGCTGACATTCCGGTGTATTCGCTAGCTAAAGCCAGTCTGTTTAAAGTTCCGGTGGTGGGCCAGGTGCTAGCTGCCGGCGGGCAGATCCCAGTTCAGCGCGGCACTGCGCATGCTACTGACGCCCTAGCTGAAGCCGCTAAGCGCCTACAAGAAGGCTCCTGCATCATTATTTTCCCTGAAGGCACCCTTAGCCGTGACCCGCTTAAGTGGCCTATGGTTGGTAAAACCGGGGCGGCGCGCCTAGCCATGCAGTCGGGTGTGCCCGTGATTCCTATGGGCCAGTGGGGTGCCCACTTTATTTTGGACACCTACTCGCACCACCTAAAGGTGGGTAAGCGTAAAGATGTGCGGGTAAAGATCGGCCCGGCCCTGGATTTAAGCCAGTACGGTAGCGACATTGAAGACCGCCAGAAGGTACGTGAGTGTACCGCTGAAATTATGTCGGCAATTACCCGCCTGGTTGAGGATCTGCGCGGTGAAAAGGCGCCGCGCCCCTACGACATGCACTACGACGGCGACCCGGGTAAAGGCAAGATTGGTGTGCGTAAACCCGACCCGCAAAACTAGCTAGCGGCCCATCATAGATGGGCACCTAAAACAGTCGTTAACAGCAGAGAATTTGGCCGCCCGGCCAGCTTTTATGAGGAAAACTAATGAGTGAAGTAAAAACTCGTGTCGCAGTAGTTTTTGGTGGCCGCAGTGGTGAGCACGGCATTTCTTGTGCCACCGCCGCCGGCGTACTAGGGGCCATCGACCGTGAACGTTTCGACGTCGTGCCCGTGGGCATTACCCGCCAGGGCAAGTGGGCGCTGGTAGAAGACAACCCCCAGGCCCTAGAACTACACGACAACCAGGAAGCCGAAATTACCCTAGGTGGCCTAGGGGTGCAGGAAGTAAGCCTGGAATACGACGGTGAGCTGGTGGCCCGTAACGCTGACGGCACCTTAGGCTCGCTAGGCAAAATTGATGTGGTGTTCCCACTGCTGCACGGGCCCTACGGTGAAGACGGCACCATCCAGGGAATGCTAGAGATGCTAAACGTGCGCTATGTAGGTTGCGGCGTAACTGCCTCAGCTGCCGGCATGGACAAGCACGTCACCAAGGTTTTGCTGGCCGACGCCGGCATTGAAGTAGCCCCCTATGAGCTAGTGACCCCGCTGCGTTGGCGCCACGAACGCGAGCAGCTAGTTGCGGCCTGCCACCAGCTGAGCTTGCCCCTGTTCGTAAAGCCCGCCCGCGCCGGCTCCTCCCTAGGTATCAGCAAGGTAGATGACTTTAGCCAGCTAGAGCAGGCTATTGAGAAAGCAGCTGAAGTAGACCCCAAGGTGTTGGTGGAAAGCGGTATTAAAGCCCGCGAAGTTGAATGCGCAGTGCTAGGGGGACGCTACGGTGAAGCCCCACGCGTAGCCCCGCCCGGTGAGGTAGTTATGGACGCTAACCAGGGCGCCGGCGAGTTCTACGACTTTGAAACCAAATACCTGGCCCACGACGCCGTACAGATGGTGTGCCCGGCCCAAATTCCCGACGCCGCCCGCGACCTGATCCGCGCCACCGCCGCCAAAGCCTTCACCGCCCTAGACTGCGAAGGCCTAACCCGCGTGGACTTCTTCCTGACCGAAGACGGCCGGGCAATCGTCAACGAAGTAAACACCATGCCCGGCTTTACCCCCTTCTCCATGTACCCCTACATGTGGCAGGTAGCCGGGGTGGACTACACCAGTCTGGTAAGCGAGCTGATCGACCTAGCTTTGGCCCGTCCGCTAAACGTTAACCGCTGAGCCAGCAAGGGAGGGCTACCCATGGGTACACTCACGGTAGGACAGCTAAGCGAAGCTGAACTACTCAAAGTTATTAACGCTGAACTAGCTGATGCGCAGGGCAGTGTAGATAGCTTTGACGTGCTGGTGGGTAGCGGCGATGACTGCGCAGTGCTAACCACCTCAGATGGACGCTACTGCATATCGACAGATGTTTTGGTGCAAGGCCACCACTTTCGCACCAGCTGGTCAAGCGCTGAGCAAATCGGTGCGCGCGCAGCCGCCCAAAACCTAGCTGACATTGCCGCCATGGGGGCCCACCCCAGCGCCGTCGTAGTGGGCTTAGCTATGCCTGCTACGACGCCGCTACCCTGGCTGGAAGGATTCACCCGGGGACTAGGGAGCACCTGCGCCCAAGCTGGAGCCCAAGTAGTTGGCGGCGACCTATCAGCCGGACAAAACATTTGCGTAAGCGTATGCGTACACGGAGACTTAAGGGGACGCGACCCCGTGCTACGCTCCGGCGCCAAACCCGGCGACGTACTAGTACACGCCGGCAAACTAGGCCACTCCGCCGCCGGCCTGGAACTACTCCAACGCTGCCCAGACTTCGGCTCAGTACGCCAACGCGAAGACATGGAACGCATCTTTTGGCGCATGGACGGACACACCCGCATCAGCCAAGAACTACTAAGTAGCGCCTTTGAATGCCTAACCGCCTTCCGCGCCCCCCAATGCCCCCTCGAATACGGACCCCTACTAGCGCAGTGCGGCGCCCATGCCATGATGGACGTCTCCGACTCCCTACTACGCGACGCCACCCGCATCGCCAAAGCCAGCGCCGTCGCCATAGACATTGACGACCCACTAAAATCCGACGCCTTCATGGGAGACGTGGCCGCCCTACGTCCACTAGCAAAATTCCTAGGCGACTTCAGCCTAGTGCGCAAATGGATCCTAACCGGGGGAGAAGACCACGGCCTACTAGCCACCCTAGCCGTAGCCGACCAACACAAACTCAAAGGCCACCCACAAGCACGCCCAATCGGGAGAATCCTACCGGGAGACGGCCTAGAACCAGGCACCGTACTAGTAGCCGGCCAACCCCCAAACCTACCCCTAGGCTGGGACCACTTCGGCAACTAAATAGGGCTTAACACAAAGCCGAGCAGCCCAAACAGCCACACAAAAAACACGGAAACGAGCCAGCCATAAGCCGGGTTCTGTTACCGCCCACCGTTACCGGCCAAGCGGCGGCGACCATCCATCTTGGACCAGCGTTACCACTGGCCTCACGCGATCTACCCGCGAACTCGGGCGGGCAACCCTCAAACGTCCGCTGTGCGATCTTGCTCCCAGTGGGGTTTACCATGCCAACCCAGTCACCTAGGTCGCGGTGAGCTCTTACCTCACCCTTTCACCCTTACCAATGGCCTAAACCAAAGGCGGTTTACTTTCTGTGGCACTTTCCCGCGGGTCACCCCGGGTGGCCGTTAGCCACCACCGCGCCCTAAGGAGCCCGGACTTTCCTCGATCCACAAACGTGGTACCGCGGCCGCCCGGCTGGCTCGTCCGCCCTATGCACTATACCCGTACAATGCCCATATGCGTATATTGCTGCCACCATCTGCCGGCAAAACCACCAAAGAATCAACCAACCACCTACAACTAGAAAAACTCTGGCAAGCAGAACACCTAACCCAAACCCGCCGCCAACTAATAGACGACGTACAAAACACCGCTCTACTGGCCGACGCCGCGCAAATCTTTAAACTCGGCCCCAAAAACGCCCACGAAATCAGCCAAAACCTAGAAGTTTATGACGCCCCGGCGCTCGCGGCTTGGCAGCTTTATGACGGCGTGCTTTATCAGGCAGCTAAGTTTGCGCAGATTTTTAGCTCTGGTGACTCCAGTCAGGGGAGCCAGGGGCAGGTGGGCAATCACCGGGGAGACCAACCCCAGGGCAGTCAGGGCCAGGGCGGCCAGGGGCAGTTGGAGGAGCTGACACTGGTGTTTTCGGCCCTGTTTGGGCCAGTGCGGTTAACTGACCTGATTACACCACACCGCCTAAGCGGCTCGGTGAAGCTGCCAGGGCAGGGCAGCGTAGCCTCAATTTGGAGCAAAGCTCTAAAAGAGCTGTTGACCCAGCAGCTAAGCGGGCATGTGATTGTGGATCTGCGCTCGGCTGAGTATGGGGCAATGTATCGCCCTCTGCGCGGTGGTGAGTGTGTGATGCTAAATATTGGGGTGGCTAAAGTTAACCCCGCAACCGGCAAACGCTCGGTGGTCTCACACTGGGCCAAACACACGCGTGGCCTGCTAGCAGGGGCCTTGTTACGGGCGGTAGCCAGTGGGCGGATATCTGGTAGCGAGGGCGATGTGGATGAGATTTTGCAGGTGGCCGCTGGCTTAGAGGGGGTTAGAGAAGTAGAAATAACCCCGCTAGATGCGCGTGGGCAGGCCAAAGTTACTTTGGTGCTCTAGGGGCAAATGTCGGTTTGGATATGTATTTTTGGTAAAAAAGCGGTAGTATGTCGCTCGTGACTTAAACCGTCACAAAGTGCCCCCGTGGTGGAATTGGTATACACAACGCACTTAAAATGCGTCGCTTTATGCTTGCGGGTTCGAGTCCCGCCAGGGGCACTAGGCTGTGATTAAGGCAGCCTTAGGCCCCCGTAGCTCAGTGGTTAGAGCAGCGAGCTTATACCTCGTCCGTGCCTGATAAGCACATGGTCGTGGGTTCGAATCCCACCGGGGGTACTTTTGATAAACAACTAAAATTCCCGGGTTTGTTTCGGTTTTGGGGTGGGGCCTGGGTTTATTTAAATAAGTAGCTTTTTAGCTGCAGTTGAGTGCCTATTGGGGCAGTGATTGGCTGCGCGCAGGGGCCTGATCCAGTTAGGCTTGTGCCATGGTACGTCTAGCACAGGTGAGCGACTTTTTGCAGGAGCTAGCTCCACTGGATTTAGCGCAAAGCTGGGATTCAAACGGGCTCATTTGCGGTGACCCTGATGAAGAGGTTAAACGCATTTTACTTGCGGTTGATCCGGTGCAGGTAGTGGTTGATGAGGCAATTGAAAAAGGTGCCCAGTTAGTGATCACCCACCACCCACTGTTTTTGCGTGGCACTAACACGGTGGCCGCCAGTAACTTTAAAGGCCGCGTGGTTCATCGCCTCATTCGCGCCGGGATTGGGCTTTATAACTGCCACACTAATCTCGACGCCGCCGCTATTGGGGTGGCTCAGGCTCTGTCTGACGTGGTGGGTTTGGTGGACACTAGGCCACTAGAAGCCGACGGCGCCCGCCCTGAGTTGGGTATTGGGCGCGTGGGGCGCCTAGAGCAGCCAATGAGCCTGCAAGATTTTGCCTATAAGGTTGCCGCTGCTTTACCCGATAGCGCCCCAGGCCTGCTAGTTGGGGGAGACCTGCAGGCACAGGTAGTTAAGGTAGCGGTCAGTGGTGGGGCGGGAGACTCCCTGCTGCAGGCGGCGCGTGAGGCGGGCGTGGATGTTTTCCTTACCGCCGATCTGCGTCACCACCCGGCCAGTGAGCATCTGGAGGGCGGCAAACCCTACCTGCTAAACGCCACCCACTGGGCTAGTGAATGGGTGGGCCTGCCGCCTTTAGCTAAGGCGTTACAGCACTGGTCCAGTCAAAATGGCCATGATTTACAGGTTGAGGTTTCACGGTTAGTAACCGACCCCTGGAACGCACGTATTTCCACCAAGAATTAATTTAAGGAGCAAGCAATGACTAGTGCCCCTTTGAGCCAGCAGCGCCAGCTGCTGGAGCTACAAGATTTAGACAACCAGCTTTCACGTCTAGCGGCTAAGCGCCGTAACCTGCCGGTGCTAAGCGAAATTGAAAACACGGTTAAAGAGCTTAAAGAAAACAAGCGTCTACAGGTTTTAGCCCAAGCCCAGGCCACTGAAGCTAAGCAGGATTTAAAGCGTGCCGACGACGACGTGGAGCAGGCCAACAACCGCGCCAAGGTGCTGCGTCAGCGTCTGCATTCAGGCACCGTCAGTGCCCGCGATTTAGGCGCTTTGCAAGGTGAGCTAGACCAGCTCGGTAAGCGCCTGAGCGTGTTAGAAACTAAGCAGCTTGAGGCCCTGGAAACCTATGAGGACTTAAGCGGCAAATACAGTGAACTACAGGTGCGTGAAGGCGAGATTCGTGCCCGTGGACGTGAACTAACCGCTAAACGTGACAGCGAATTTGCACGTATTGACGCCGAAACCAGCCAGGTTACCCAGCGTCGCGAGCAGCTAGCCGCGTCACTGTCACAAAGCTTAGTGCAGATCTATGACAGGGCCCGTAAAGCTACCGGCGGGCTGGGTGTAGTTGGACTCTACGGGGCCCGCAGCGAACCCACCATTGAAATCAGCCCCCAAGAACTGGCTGCTATTCGCGCTGCCGCGCGCGACGCAGTGATTATTTCGGAAGAAACCGAAGCCATCATTGTGCGCATGGATGACTGACGCCAGGGATAACAAAACTGACGGCGGCGCTATGAAAACTATTTTCGGCGCCGGCGCCAAAAATAACCCAGTTTGAACGTGGTTTCGCGGCTAGTCTCTAGCCGCGAAA
>ERZ773207.246-NODE-246-length-20378-cov-8.164739_pt1 | contig 20378 bp, 7 predicted proteins | sample MGYA00580997_ERZ773207 | MGnify/ENA primary metagenome ERZ773207 (study PRJEB29015, sample SAMEA2738170) | human oral metagenome | biome: human oral; feature: human-associated habitat; material: saliva | place: China | collected 2239 ... | reverse complement strand
TCTCGCACTTCTGGATAACCTCACGGGCCTCTCGGTTAGACTTTTCAAGGTTCGCCGCACGAATCTGGAAGAAAGCAAACGTAGCAATATATGCCACCAGAACCAGTACGAGAGCGGTAATCGCCATGCCCTTACCCTTGCCGGTGCCGTTCTTGACCATGACCAGAGCAATCACAGCGAAAATGATGGTCGGGATGGTCAGGAACGAACCGATCACAAAAATGCCGGTCAGGGCGGAGATAATGCCCAGGACTAGCGCGGTTACAGCCGCCCACTTCTTCTTCGGTGCCTCGACGGGTGCGCCGTATGCAGGCTGTACGGCGGGTGCCTGCTGGGTGAACTGCGGCTGCTGCGGTGCAGCCGGCTGCGGGGTGTTTTCAGACATGAAAGTCCTCTTTTCGTATGTGGTTGCGAATCGCTTGAATGTATATACCCTCTAGCGAGGTGGCGTATATCTCACAAACATACCGTACTTGAGAAAGCTCTTTGGTCAGCTGGAAACAGGTTTGTCTACACACTATGGCGCAGTGTCCACTGTTGGAAATTTTTCCCATAAGGGGATGTTTTGAGTGTTTTTTAGCATGAGATAGTGTAATGTTCAAAGTGGTGCGAAGCACTAAAGGTGCGTATTTGATATTCGCGTATCTAATGCACATCTTCCGGCAACTCAACGACGAAAGAGGATCACCGTGTCTGATCGCGTACTCTCATCGCAGGCAGCCAAGGATGCTATTACTGCCCTGCAGAACATCATCAACGGCGGCCTGCAGAACGAAATCAATAACCTCAACCAGCAGGGTAACCAGCTGAAGGATCCCAACAACTGGGACGGCCCCCTGGCTGAGCGTTTCCGCAATGACACCTGGCCCGGTGTAGAAAACACCCTGCGTAATCTGACTCAGGAACTGACCGACCTGCGTGAGCAGCTCAACCAGATTTCTACCGATATTTTCCAGGCAGGTGGCGGCTCCTAAGCCTCCCCTGGTAAACGCCGTTTACCGCCCCGGTCCCAGGTGTGGGGCAGTGTGCGGTAGACGGCGTTTTCTGTCATCCATCTCCAGTACACGTTTGTTTTCAGGCATGGCACACCTGCCTGTCTTGACGTGTTTAATCACCCCGCTTCCGCACTGAGATACTTTCGAGGTCATATCATGTCTTCCGGCCCTAATCCCCCCTATGCAACAAAAGAAGATGTTAAGTTCGATGATGCAGCATCTGATGCCCTGGCGAATGCTTGCCGCAGAGTAGCGCAGAACATTAATAACGCTCTTCCTGGCCTAAAATCTTCGCTCACGAAGGCCCTCGAAGATTTTGAGGGTCACTATGCGGAGATTACTGCCTCCAATATTGATACCGCAATCAGCGACGGTCGTGATATTGCTAGTATTTTCCACCAGCTTGCTGGCGTGGTGGACAACCTTAAGGAAGCTGCTCATAAGGAGCAAGCAAACCGGCAGAAGGCTCGTGATTACGAGAAAGAATGGTTCGGTTTGCACAAAGCGTGGGATGATTTCTGGGGAAATGCCCCTAAAATGCCTGAATCCTATATTCCGGATACCACGATTAACACTGCATCTTTGGGCCATCGTGAAAGCACCGAGACTCGTTCATCCGGCATGCATATTTCCTCCGCGCGTCCCGCGACAGTGCGTGGTTTGTCTAAAACTTTGGAAAACCTCGGCACTAGCTTTGGTGCCGAACCCGGAAACATCCGTAACCTTGCTTCTGAATTTGCCGCTAAGTGTCAGTGGGGAACTATCGATGCTGAAAGCCTTATTGCCACCTTTGAGGAATGGAATAAGTCGAACGCCAACGATAAGACCTGGCTGGGTGTCGTAGCGGATACTTTTGAACAGTACGGCAGTTCGGGGGAAATTATCACCGTTGCCAACTCCACCCTAGACCAAGCGATTGCTGCAGCAGGTGTGAGCACTGAACGTGTGGACTTGAAGGTTCCGGCACCGGCTGTAGTGGGCAAGCCTACCACCAGTGGTTATGCTAATGACCCCGTGAACGTTGCGACCGGTAACTTCATTGAAGAAGAGACCGATATGGCATTTGCAGGTGTGGTTTCTGCCTGCGCTGTAACTCGCATGTACAACAGTGTTGCTGTGCATGGTCAGCACGCTGTGGCCGGTGTGTTCGGTGCTGGCTGGTCCTCGAACATTGAGAGCCGCGTGCAGCTGAACGCTGAGAATGCTGTCTGGACGATGGCTGACGGCCGCGAGGTTACCTTCGACCGAATGATTCGTGAGGACGGCACCCACGGCTATGCTCGTGCTCCGCGTGAAGCTTGGTGGCTTGAAGAGCTGCCCCTCACCCAGCTGATGGGTGAAGAGGGCTCTATTGCTGACCCCTCCCTGCGCTATATTTTGCACGCGACGGGTTACGATGCCTCGTCCCTGCTGCGTATCTCCGACAACTCTGGCACCCAGCACATTTATAGCCTCACCGGTGTGTACCTGGGCATGAGCGCTGGAGCAGGTACTGCTGTCGCGTACCTGCGCGATGAAGAGGGCCGCGTTGGCGCTATCGTGCATCAGCGCGGTGCACGTATCGACGTGGAGTACACCGAAGGCGGCCTTGTCGGTGCTATTCACTCTTCACGCGGTCAGTCTGTGCGTTACGAGTACGTCACTCTTGACGGTCGTACTCACCTGTGCGCTGTGCACGGTGACGCCGGTACCCGCCGTTATGAACATGACGCTGCCGGTCTGATTCACCGCGTGGTGGCTAGTACCGGCACCGTTGAGGTAACCAACTACTACGACCCGACCGGCCGCATTACCGAGCAGGACACCGAGTACGGTCGTCGTGTTCGCTACCGCTACCTGCCGAACGGCATCACTGATATTTCGAATGAGGATGCCTCTTACACGAACCTTTGGGTTAATGACCAGTACGCACGCCTGACCGCTATTGTTGACGCGGAAGGTGGGCGTACTAGCTATGCCTACGATGACTTCGGTAACCGTGTGAGTGTGGTGGACCGTGACGGTTCCCGCACCACTCGCTACAGCGATGAGCGCGGTCGTATTATTCGCGAGGTCACTGATGAGGGAGCAGAAACCCTCTACTCCTATGATGAGCAGGACCGTGTAGTGTCCGTAGCGGTGAGCGCTATTGAGACGGACCCGCGTGCTCGCCGTGCCGCCCGTCTGGCTCGTCGTGCCCGCCTGGAAGCTGAGGCTCAGGGCCGCACTCCTGAAGAAGCCGTTTCAGGCCAGGAGCCTGCCCAGAGCCCTGCCGTAAGCCCGATGACTACGGTGACTTACGAGTACGCGAATGATTTTGAGCGTAACCCTTCTTCCATGACCGATGGCAACGGTCATGTGACCCGTTTTGAGTGGGCTGATGGCCTGCTGCAGCGCGTGGTGAGTCCTGAGGGTGTTACCGTCTCCTTTGAATATGACGAGTGTGGTCTGCTGACCGGTATTCGTAATGCTGAGCAGCAGCTGACCCGTTGCGAGTATTCTGCTGCGGGTCACCTGGTGAAGGTTGTTTCTGCTCTTGGGCTGGAGACTGAGTTCACCTATGATTCTGCCGGTCACATGGTGTGCCGTCAGGATCCGGATGGTTCCCGCTGGCGTTTTGAGTATGCTGCTGGTGGTCGCCTGGCTGCTTCGGTGGACCCTGCTGGTGCTCGCACCGAGTACGAGTATGGTCCGAGCGGTGACGTTGTTGCAATGGTTGACCCGCTGGGTCGCCGTATGGAGCGTTCCTTTGATACGAACGGCAATATTGACCGCATTACCCTGCCTGGTGGTGCGCAGTTCAGCTACGCCTACGATGGTTTGATGCGCCTGGTCCGCACCATTGACCCCGCCGGTGGTGTGTGGACTCGCGAGTATGATGCCGCAAGCACCCTGACCGCGTTGATTGACCCGACCGGTGTGAGTGTACGTACCTCCGTCGATTCCTCGCGCAAGACCATCACCACCAATGATGGTGTTGATCGCGTGCGTATCTCGTGCGACCACCTGGGCCGCCCGGTGCGTACCGAGGTTCTCTCTGAGGATTCTGGTCCGCAGGTTAGTACCGATGCTGACGACCCGACTGTCTCCACGATGGTTTATGACGGCGCGGGTAACCCCGTGCAGGTTCTGGACGCTGAGGGCGGTCTGAGCCGCTACGAGTACAACGGCTCGAACCAGATGGTACGCATGATTTCCCCTGCGGGTCGTGTGACCGAGTACAGCTACGATGTGTGCGGTCGACTGGCTGCAACCTATGAGGCTGCCGGTACTGCTGAGCAGTCTGTGACTCGTTACGAGTACGACGCTGATTCCCGTCTGATTCGCCAGGTGTACGGTGACGGCTCTGAGGCACGCGTTCGCTATGACGCGTGCGGTCGTGTGCTGTCTATTACCGGTTCCGGTGTGGCTTCTCCGGTGTTCTACACCTGGGATTCTTGTGGCCGTGTGAAGAGCATCCGCGATAACAAGTGGGGTACTCGTTCGTTCACCTATGACGCTGCTTCTCAGGTGGTTGCGGTGACTAATGGTGCCGGTGGCGTGACCCACTACCGTTATGACGAGGCGGGTAACGTTACCTCCGTGATGGACCCTGCCGGTCGTATTACCAGCTACGAGTATGACCTGATGGGCAATGTTCTGGCGGTAACCAATCCGCTGGGTGTGCGCACTACCTCTACCTATGATGCTGCCGGTCGTCTGCTGACCAGCACTGACGGTAATGGTGCTGTACATTCCTTCGGCTATGACCGTGACGGTGTTCCCTGTTCCCATTCGGTGAATGGTTCTCTGCTGTACCGTATGGAGCGTGATTCTGCGCGCCGTACGATGACGACTTATGATCACGCGGGCGTTGATGCGTTTGGTGCTCCCGTGGTGACGGTTGAGTCTTATGACCGTTTGGGTCGTCTGGTTCGTCAGCGCCGTGAGTTTGGTGCTCAGATTCCGGAGTCTTTCCGCACCGCGTACATGGATGAGACTGGCGGCTATGAGCTCTCCTACGCTTACGACGCTGATGGTCTGCGCACTGAGTTTGTGCACCCCCTGGGTTCGAGCGCTTACGCGTATGATGCTGCTGGCCGCATGGTCAAGCAGACTGACATCACCGCGTACCGCCTGGATGGAACCGCCGTTACCTCTGAGTCTCGTGTGGAGTCTTCCTTCGAGTACAACGCGGTAGATGCGCTGGTGCGTGCGCAGGTGTCCGACCTGGCGGGTACTTGGGTTCGCGAGTTTGGTTACCGTGGCGCGCACATGACCTCTGTGACCGAGCAGCCCGCTGAGGCAGACTCGGCTGTGGCAGACTCTTCTGAGGCTCTGCACACTGAGATTATTCGTGATGATTTGGGTCGTATTAGCGGCGTGGATTCGCCTGCTGGCCTGGTCATGTACACCTACACTGACGCACAGATGCTCTCTTCTGCCGTTCGCGGCACCGAGACTCTGCGTTGGACCTATGATGCCGCTGGTGCGCTGGTGCGTGTTGAGTACTTTGATAGCGCCCAGCCTGAGAACGCTTGGGTGAAGGTGCTGGTCACTGACGAGGGTGCCCGCGTTCGCGCAGTATGCGTCTACGCTGTGCAGGATGAGGCGAAGGCTGATTCCCAGTCGGCTGAGTTTGCCTCTGCTGTTGAGGCTGCTCAGGCGTGGCTTCCGCAGTGCCCGGAGTCTGTGGAACTTGAGGGCGTTACCTTGGTGCCGGTCTCGACGAGTGTGTTCTCGTATGACGGTAATGATTCGCGTCTTCTGCAGGTTTCTTCGGATGGTTCTGGTTCGTCCTTGACCTATGGTGCGGCTGGGTTTGTGAACTCGGTGGCGTCGTGGGGTTCTGCTGACGATTCTGCTGTGTCCTTCTCCCTGTTGTGTGCTTCTACTGATGGTCGTGTACTTGCTGCCGGTGGTGCGCCTGCTGGTGTACCTGAGTTTGGCGTACCCTCAACCGGTACTGGCACTGCTGTTGGTTCTGTGGCCGGTTTTGATGCTTCGGTGATGCACCCGCTGGTGTGGGATGAGAATTCGTTTGTTCCGCGTGTGCTGGGTGTGGCTGGCTCGTCGATGCCTTCTGTGGGTTCGTTGGTTCCTGGTGCTGGTTCTGGTGCCGGTCTGTTGGACCCGTACGGTTGGGCGTCTTTGGGTGTTGCTGCGCCTGCTGTGCCTTCTGCTCAGGGTGCTCCTGCTGGTGGTGCGCCGGTGTTGCCGGATTCGCTGGTTGGTGTTTCTGCGGCTTCGGGCCTGGTGCTGGGCTCTACCGGTTTTGAGGTGTTGGGTGCCCGCGTGGTGGATTCGCGCGTGGCTCGTTTTACTGCGCCTGATCCTTTGGCTGCGCCTGTGGGTGCTGGTTGGGGTGCTGATCCGTTCTCGCTGGTGGGTGGTAACCCGGTTTCTTTGGTGGATCCGTGGGGTTTGTCGCCGGTGTCGGTGGAGGACTTCAATAAGTACCGCGAGCAGAAGGGCTCTTCTGGCATTACCGGTTGGGTCAAGAGGACGGCTGTAGGTGTCGCAAATAAAGCTAGCGAAATCTGGCAGGGTGCGAAGGATCTGTGGGGTAAGGTAAAGGCGGAAGCGAAGGCTGCCTGGAACGATCCCAAGAAGTGGCTCGGGGAAAACTGGGAGTATATTGTAGGCGCCGGGCTGGTGGTAGCTGGTACAGTTGTAGCTGGTCTCTCTGTTGCAGGTGGTCCTTTGACCATGGTGGTATTTGGTGCTCTTGGAGGGGCAATTTCTAGTGCCGGCATGTCTATGATTACCCAAAAGGCAGAGCATGGGTCTGTGGACACGGGTGAGATGCTGAAGGACGCGGCGATTGGTGCCGTAGTTGGTGGTATTACCGGTGGTATTGGTGGTCGTATTATGGCTGGTGCTAGGCAGGCTGCTGGCGTGGTAACGAAACCTAATCTGGTTACTAGTGGCGCTGCCAAAATCACTGATTGGAAATGGGCGAATAATCTGATTCGTAAGCCTGTTGATTGCAAGCCTCTGGCAGGTTTGAAGGGGGTTTCTTCGGGAAGTTTCGATGATGTTGCTAGGATGGCTCCAGTGCGAGAGGCTAAGGAGTTTATGTCGAAGCAGGTTGCACGAGTCATGGCTCCAGGCGAGCATGGGATGTTTTCTCTTCGAGGCCTACAGAATAAAGCTGTGGGGACTCTTGTCAATGCACCGATTAAGTTTGCAGTTAATTATGCGGTGGGTGGTCTTGTATCTGCTACGTCTTCCGCAACGACATCGGCTGTACACGCTGTTAAGGACGTATGGCATAACACCAATAACAAGTAGCTGAAAGAGGAATAGCATGAATTCTTTTTCCAAGGTTTTAGGTATCTTATGGGTTATACATCTTTGGTTTGCCCTGGGATTCCTGGCTCTTGTGTCATTGGTATTATGTATTTTTGGGCCCTGGCCGTGGGGTGCATTGTTTTTCATTGCCGGTCCCATCACTGTCATAGCTATGGATGTTGCGCACGATGAAAGCGTCATAGGTAAAGCCAATGGCGGTCCTTTCCATCTTTTCTGCCAAGTTATTTTTTCTATCAGCCTGGCAGGTTTGATTATCTTGACGGCTCTAACCGCTTTCGGGGTACTCCACAGTGAGATTCAGGGATTCTGGTCACCGGAGACGAACTTTGCCTCCTGGTACATGGTTGGTGGACTGTTCATTACCTACTTCCTCATTCAGCCTACTGAGCCTAATGACGATATTCCTGACCTGCAGCGCATGGAGCAGATGAATAGGCGCTCAACCCGTGTGGGCGTTATATCAGCGGCTATTTTCACGGTTCTGTGCCTCGTGGTTCCTCTGAGTAGTTTCATGACTGCAGGCTATGATCCGGCGGCTCTGGCAGTTGCACTCTTCCTGGCTCCTGGGTTCCTGCGTGTTGTGCGTGAGGGCCTCTTCTACTTGCAGAGCGCCCGCTTTGAGGAGGGGTCTGAGGGGTACCGTACCTTGCGTGCCGCGTGTATTGGCGTGGCTGGCCTGGCGGGGTGTATCGCGCTCGGGTATGTGGGTTATTCGCTGGTCCGCAAGGAGTGGTTGCCCGCGCTGTTCTTTGCTGCCTCGGTGGCGATGAATGGGTGGTCGGTGAAGAAGTACGTGACCGTGGGTATCACTATTCCTGAGAAGGAAGATGACGAAGCCCCCAAAACTACACCCGTAACTGGCTAAATAGAATGTAAGAAGCCCCTGGACTGAGAGATTACCTCTCAGCTCAGGGGCTTTCTGCATGCCAGGAGCTGCTCATCTGAGCACTACTGTTAGCGGGTGATAATCGCGAAGTCGCTGCTGGACAGGTTCGTGAAATTACCAATCTGCGCGTTCAGGCGGCACTTAGAAGTCACCGACAGCGCCGTCACCACCCGCTGATCCTCAGACACCAACACATGCCCCGAACAACCATCCGAAAAACTAATCAACTGCGCATCCGGAGAAATTGCCTGAACCAGTGTCGAAAACTCACCCGTACGCGGCAAAACCATCAACGGGTTCAACTCATCCGCACCACTGGGCCACACCGGAACCACCGTCACCGGCAAAACACTCTGATTCACCACACGAGAAGGAACCCGCAACTCAATCGACCGCAAACGCTGAATCGGATACGCCGTCGAACGAACCTCCCTGTCAGAAATAGCCTTCGACGTCTCAGAATCAATACGGTTCACCCACTCCTCAAAAGCACGCGAATCCTTAAACTCAGCAGACACATTCGCCCGAACCTGCACCACACCATTAGCCGGGATACTCACCCCAGACAGATTCCACGAACACGGAACATCCACCGCAGTCACACTCGACTGATTCTTCGACACACCAGAAGACACCTGACCGGCATCCCACGTCACCGAAGCACACGAACCACCCTCAACACCGGGAAGCACCTGCAAAATATCGCCCCGAAGAGCCGACTTCTGCGAAGAAAACTCAAACGTCAGGCGGGCACTCTTATCCCGCGGGTTATACGTACCCTCAATACGGGTACCCAAACCACTCGGCAAAGACGCCGAACTACGGCTCGAAGCAGACCACGACTCAGCCGTCTTAGACGAACCCTTACCGCCGCTCAAACCCACAAAAGCGAGCACACCCACAAGGATCAAAGAACCCAGGATAGCGCCCCACACTAGCGGGCGGCGCAACGGCGAACGAGCAGGTTCCTCTTCCTCAACAACCTCGTCAGGCACATATACAGGCTGCTCCACCACAAAAGGAGCACGGATAACCGTCTCATTCTGCGCCTGACCCAGCGACGGCATGCCCGCACCATACAGCTCCGTAACATTCTGCCCAGATACCGCAGAAACAGCAGGCTCAGCACCATGAACCACCGTAGGCGTATAGCCTACAGCGCCCGAAGACACCTCAACCCAGCGAGGAAGCACCGTATCAGCTGCGAAACCCTCAGCCAAAAGACGCAACTTAGCGGCAGCCTCAGCCGCACCAGGACGCTGAACCGGGTTCTCCGCCAACATCCCGTGAAGCACCTCAGCCACCTCAGCCGGAATCTGCGGCGACAGCTGCACCGCACCACCACGCGCCGGAAGAGGACGCGCCGCCACCAACAACTCATGAAGAGTCACCGCGCACGCATAAACATCCACCGCCGGAGTAGCCACACCATGCGCAGAACGCTCCGGAGCCATATACCCCGGAGTACCAGAAAACGAACGAGAAGAACCCGAACCCGCAGAGCCAGTAAAAGAAGCAATACCGAAATCAGCCACACGAACCTGTTGATCCAGAGACTCCCCCAAAACACCGCTCAGCAGAACATTCTCCGGCTTAATATCCAGATGCATCACGCCCTGACGGTGAGCAAACTCCACCGCATTCAGAACCTGCACCATCAGACTCAACGCCAAACGAACCGGCAGCGGACCCTCAAAATCCAGCTTCTGACGCAACGAACCGCCATGCTGAAACTCCGTCACCAGAGCCAGCACGCCACCCTCAACCACCATGTCCGTCAACGGCACAATATGAGGATGCGACAGCGCCAACAACACCGAACGCTCACGCACAAAAGACTCAAGAACCACAGGGTTCTCCGCAAGCTCCGGACGCAAAACCTTCGCCGCATACAGAGCCCACGAGCCGCTCATCGTAGCAGCCCACACCTCACCGACCGCCCCAGAACCCACCCGGCGCACCAAACGATACGAAGAGCCAAGGGGAGCGCCTGCAGCCAAGCCCCCCACAGGCTGACCAGCGGCCTGCGGGGCAGGATGAGCATCACGACGCTCCGAGCCGGAGTACTGCGGCGAACCAGCAGGTACAGTCACGGGCTAACTCCTTAACATCAACTTCACAACAAGCAGGAAGACTCCCCAGACGGGGTGACCCCTACAGCAAAATAGCCGGTAAAGTTACACCATACCTCACCACACGCCAGACAAGCCCTACAGCCCGCCACGGTGCTGAGAATCCTCCGGACTCATCAGCTGCACCAGAACCGGCGACCCGGCAAGGAACGCATAGCCACGACCAACACTCAGCTGAACCGGGGCGCGCCTTGGAATAGAACCGAACATGTCCATATCCGTATCAACATTCGGCTGAACCACAGCACCAGTACGGAACTTACGAATAGCCTTCGTCCAATGGCTATACAAAGGACGCAAATCAGTCGGCTTACCCGTAGCAATAATGTGAACGTCCGGGAAGTCACCCTTCACAATGGCATCAAAAACGTTCATCGGGTCATCCACACGGTCACCGTCATCAATCAGCAACAGCACCGGGCCCGCGGCATCCTGCAAAGCCGCCTGCACCTGAGCAGAAGCGTTCTTGCTCTCAAACACCCGGTCAAAAACGCCCTCCGGCGCATTCACCAGACCGGAACGCTGATCGAAGACAGCCCAAACTTCCGGAACCTCAGCGGCATCCATGCGTGCGTTCTCCGCTGCGACAGCGTCACCAGACGCCAACGCGGCAGACACCGCCTGCTCCGCCGCAGCCCTTGCCCGAGAAACCAGACGAGCAAACGCAACCAGCAGAGAAGACTTACCCGAACGCGGATTACCCGCAACCATGGCGTGCTCACCCTCGTACAGTTCGAAAGCACAAGCCTCCAACGTAGCCTCCGCAATACCCACAGGGATACGCCACAGGCTCGGAGAAAACTCAGCAGCAGGCATGCTCTCCCACGAAACCCACGTCGGCAGCTGACCAATCACATCACGCTTAGTAGGAGCCTGCGGGAATCGCTCACGAATCATAGAGACCGCCTCCTCCACGCCAACAGCGGGAGTAGCCACCTGCATCTGACGCAGACGCTTCGGATCAACACAACGCCCAGGAACCGCAGCCGGAACATTTGTACCGCGAATACCGTGTGACGAATAATCGTGGATATCGCTCAGCTGGAAGAACCACGTCTGCAACGAAGCATCAAGAATCTGCGAGGGAATATTCTTCGCGCGACTCGTGGACACCACGCAGTGAATACCAACAGCAGGACCATCCGCATACACGCGGTAGAAATTCGCCAACAAATCCATGCTCACAGCATCAGAGAACTCATCACGCAGCGTCGCAAAACCATCCAAAACAATGAAAAGAGGCTTACGGCGTGACGCATCAGCACGGCGAGCATCAAGCTCCGACTTCACAAAACGCAAGAAGCGAGCCTGACGCTCCCTAGCGCCCTGACCGGTACCCACAGCAGAAACAACATGCGGCAAAGAGCCCAACGGCAACAAGCCATCAGCGCCCATATCCACCAGAACAATATCGATGTCCTCCGGCGAATAATGCTGAGCCAAACCCAACACCACAGACTGAATCGTGGTAGTCGTACCACTACCGGCAACACCCACCAACAGCAGGTTGCTCATCTCAATATTCCAGCCCATAGGCACCTGACGCTGCAGCTCAGGCTCATCACCCAAAGTACACATCAGAACACCGTCCCGGACACCACCCACAGTGGGAAGATCCGGGTCCGGGAAGCCACGAACACCAAAATCAGCCAAATCAACATACGAACCCAACGGCTCAGGCCACACCTTACGAGGAGCAACTGCACCACGAGCCGCATGGGCTGCCACAACAGCATCAATCAGCAGATCCAGGTCATTCGCATCACTCGACGACACCTTCGGGCGCGCACGCTCCGAACGAGGAATACCGATACTATCGGTCGCGCGAACCTCCAGAGAAGTCACCACCTCAGTGCCACTCTGACCTGTCACCAGGGCAGTCTGCACCGGCGAAATATCGTTCTGACCCAGCTTCACATACGCGCGACCCATCTGCGAACGCGAAATCTCCGAAGCATCCGGAACACCAATCACGTTCGAAGAATCCTCACGGCTCTGCACACGCAACGCCACACGCAAGTTCGTATTCGCCAGAATGTCGTCATTCACCACGCCGGCAGGACGCTGAGTCGCCAAAATCATGTGCACACCCAGGGTACGACCCACCGCACCAATGCTCACCAGCGACGACAGGACATCCGGGAAGTCCTTTGCCAGCATCGCGAACTCGTCAATCACCAGCAACAGGCGAGGCATCGGCTCCGACGGGTTCGTCGCCAAATAATCCTTAATGTTGTCCACACCCTCGCCGGCAGCCGCAAACAGGCGCTGACGACGGTCCATCTCCGCCTCCAACGACTCAATAGCGCGGTGAGCCAACTGAGCATCCAAGTTGCTCAAAGTACCAATCGTATGCGGTAGACGCTCACACGTCTTAAACGCCGCACCACCCTTAAAGTCAACCAGAATAAAGTTCAAACGGCTCGGATCATGGTGCGCAGCCAAACCCGCCACCAATGAACGCAAAAACTCACTCTTACCCGAACCAGTGGTACCACCCACCAGACCGTGAGGACCGTCCTTCACCAAGTCCAGGGTGAATGCGCCAGAGTCTCCCACACCAATCTCTGTGCTGAAACCATTAGCCTGCGACCAAAACGCCTCAATATCCTCAGCACCCGGAGGGGTTGGCAAACCAACCAGCTCAGGCAGCTTCACCAGCTGCGGCAAACCGCCACCCAACAGCAGACGCTCAGGGTCCTCATGATGCGCCAAAGTACGCGCCACATGAAGAGCATCCTCAGCGCTCACACCGGCGAGCACACCGTCATTCACCGTGTAACGGCGGCGAGGCTCCGAATAGGTGATGGAAGCCTCCTCACCGATCTCCACGACCGAAGTACACGACGCAGGAAGACGATCAACAGAAGAAGCCAACACAATACCGGCAACACGGCGAGCCCCCGCAGCAGCAGTCTTATTCGCCATCAGACGCACTTCATCGCCATACGCCAAAAGGTCGCGTGCCGGCGACTCACGGCCCTCAGTGAGGGTATCCGAATCAACGACCACGCACAGGCCGCGGGTCGGAAGAGACTCAATATCGTTGTAAAGAGAGCGCAGCATCTGATCCGACTGCTCCTTACCAGAAGCAAACCAACGCATCTGCTGGTTCTGCGCCATATGCATGTGCGGAAGCCACGACGTCCACACCCAGTCCTGCGAGCGCGCCGAATCAGCACAGACCGCAATCGTCATATCAGCAGGACCCGTGTGGGTCGCCGCCTGCAGCACCAGGCTACGCGCCAGGGCAAGAGACTGCTCACGCGGACCCACAATACCGATAGCGCCACCCTCACGCAGGTCAGCAACCAGCGGGGCATCCCATAGGGTATTGTGCTCAAGAATATGCTGAACCTCAGGCTCAGGATTGCTCGGCTTCGTCAGCTCAGGAGCCCAATGAATATGCCCAGTACCCACATGGAAAGTCAACAGGTCAGGGCTGGTGCTCCGGCGACGCCACAGCGTCATTGCAGGAAGAAGCGCCCGCAGCTGAACGGCATCCGGTGCCGGGGCTAGGTCGTGAAGACGCTCAATTTCCTCACGGTTACTCAGAGCGATACGTTCCTTAAACTTCTCCATTTCCTGCTCAAAACGCACACGTTCCTTCACCTTGTCCTTAGCGTGACGACGCTTCTGCTCCACCCACATGCCAATACTCAGGATGGGGCTGAGCATCGCGAAAAGGGCGTAACGAATCTCCTGCATAATCGCGACCATCGCCGCCGCCATAATAATCGGGCCCACCGCCATCGCAAGATTGAACTTTGGCGGATCAGAAACATTCTTGCGGGTAGGCGCCTCCACCTTATCCGGGGCGCTCAACGCGCCCTGACGCGGCGGACGGTTAAACGGTGCAGTACCCGACGCGCTCACGTTCGGGGCGCTACCGGGGCGAGGTGCGGCCTTCTCCTGAGGAGCAGGCTGCAGAGTCAGAACACAATCCCCAACATGGATCGTGGTGCTCTCAGAAACAGTCAGACCCTCCTCAGGGATTTTCTGACCGTCCACAAAACTACCGTTCGTAGAACCCGGGTCAGTGATGCGCACCTTCTGAGTGTTTGTCGACTCATCATGAATCACCTGCAGGTGCAGATGCTCCCAGGACGCGCTCGCCGTGGGTAGCACAATGTCGGCGTACGGGGAACGACCCGCCACCAGAGGACGCGAAGAGGGGATAGGGTGCGGTAGGGTAACCGTCGAACCGCCGCTCAAGCAGACGCTCCAGCCCTGCACCAGGGAAGGGTAGGAGAGCGGTGCCCTAGAGATGCGCATACCCTCCATCGGCTTGACCTCCGCCAGGGTGGAGGATGCCGTCACCGGGCGGTTATCGCAATACAGTGGCTCGTCGGCAGGCAGGGAGGGACCACCGGTCGCCTGGATGAGATCAGCGATGGTCGTCTCAGGCTGCCAGGAGTCTAGTTCATAGCTCCCGTTATGCTCTTCAAGATCAAGGAAAAAGCGCATAAGGTGTTCTCCAAAATAGATAAATCGTGAGCCCTGCTGGTGAACGGACTAGGAGGGAAACCCCGAAAGCCGGGGTGTGATGGGCTGGCTCTGTATGGATGAGGCTTTGCTCGGAAAAGCTAGTCGCGAGATTCTGAGGTGAACGTGCGAAGCATCCACACCGGCGGATTCACCGCATCCGTTGCGGAAGATCCGCCCTGAATCATCGAAGCTTCCGCGGTCGGGTAAAGAAGACCCACCTGCCCGCCAGCGGCGTAAGAAGACGAAAAATCCAACGGATACGCGACCGTAGAATCTTTAGCGTCCAGCCGGAGAGTTCCTAGAACCCGTCGAACTGCCTCAGGAGTGTATTCACGAACCTGGCTTGTGGCATACGCAAAAGCCAAGAGCGCGTTATGGGAGGGAGCGTCCGCCCACGCTGCCGATTTCGAGAACGCCTGTTCGCCCGACAAGTCCTTGAGTGAAGAATCGTTCTTCATACGCTCAACCGTTGATACAAATGCCGAAGAAGCACGACCGGCGTCATCAGCACTCAACGCCGCAGCGCGTGCCTGCACACGCCCCACAACGCGAATATTGTCAGTCAAGGAACCACCGTTCTCCAGAAGAAGACGCATAAAAGGCTCCGTCAAAGCTTCCTCACCCGCAATCACCGGAGAAGTAATACCCGCCCTCTGAAGAGAACGAAGCACCTTCGCCTGTGTCGACGCCGAACCCGTCAAAACCAGAACAGGAGAAGAGCCCGAAGACTTGTCCCCCAGAAGGCGCGTCAGCTCCTTGAGAGCGTCCTTCATGCCGTCTTCATCAGCAGAAACCTGAACCCGATTCGTATAGGGAAGATTCGGCGCAGAGCCCTCGCCCGCATCCAACAGGATGGTGCGCACCCCATCAAGCTGCTGCGAAGAACCCGCGCTAGACACACCGGCAAGCGAACGAATAGCAGCCGTATAGGCCTGCTTCTCCTGCTCAGGGTCCAGAGCAAAACTCCACACCCCATCGCCAGCATCTACCCGGTCATACGCCTCAATCACCGCAACATTGCGTTCCTTAGCGGCAGCCGTAGCACCCCGAAGATGCTCACCCCGAGAGGCAAGCACAATACCCAAAGCGCCCTCAGACGAGAGCTTCTCTACCGCCTCACGGGCCCCCTGCTCCGTTCCCTTATCGTTCGCATAAAGAACCTTCACAGAAGAATTACCCAGAGCCAGGCGGTACTGGGCAACACGAGCACCCTGAGCATTCAGACGCCACGCAGACCCCTCAGCATCATCACCAAAAGTAGCGACAACACCAATAACAGGCTCACGACCAGACGCAGGAAGAGAAATAGCCTGCTGAACCGTCACCGCAGACGCAGGGTTCGTACCCGTACCAAGCGGCAAAGGCTGAGGAGTCACAGCGCGCACGCCATACCAGATCCCCACCACCGCAAGGCTAAACAGCACACACAGACTGACACACCACACCACGGTGCGCTGAGTGAGCCGCCTGCCCTCGCGGCGGTGAGGACCTGAATCAGAACCCAAATGAGGGGAAAACCCCACGGCTAATCACCAATCTGGAAGGTGTACACCGTCTTCACCTCTGCACTGCCAGCATTCGACAGATGGAAGGTCGGCAACGAACGCAGACGCTGCAGCGACGCCTTGAACTGCGCCTGACGCTTCTGCAGAGCAGCAATATCCTCAGAACGGAGGTTCGTGTAACCCTGAGCATTCTGCATCGCCAAAGCAAGCTGGTAATCAGCCGCACCAGCCTTTGCGCTATTGCTCTTGAGCGCACCCAAGAGGCCAGCACCCTCAGCGTTGCTATCGCCCAAATCGAGCATGAGCTTCGACAGGTCGTTATTCAGCTGAACGGATGCACCAGCCAAATCTCGGGTAGCGTTCTCAGCGCGGGTGCTCAGAGCAACCAGAGAGCGCTCAGTCACCGAATCCAGAGACTGGCGCAGACCCTCAATACGATCATTCATATCCTTGTGCTGAACCTCGATGGATTCACCAGCCACCTGAACCACAGTATTCGCGGTATCAGTAATGCCAGCAATCGAAGCGGAGAACGCCGCCTTAGCAGCCGAAGCGCTAGAAGAACCATCGCTCGAAACCTTACGAATCTCCTCGCTAATCATGCTCGTCAGGCTCTCACGAGTCTCATCGGCAGACTCCTTGAACGCTTCCTTAATAGCGGTGGAGAGGTCAGACTGCATGTTCGTCATATCCTCAAGGTTCTTACCCAAAGCATTGACGGCATCCGAAGCCGAATGGATACGATCACGCAGAGAAACCTTAGCCTGATCAGTAGGTTCTTCCCTCTTCTCCGCATCCTGGTTCTGCGCGTTTGCGGCATCATTCAGGGTCTTCTCAACCTCGCCCAGGGCACCATCTACCGCGTTCACAGCATCGTTAAGGTCCTTGGCGTCGCGAGCCAGACCCTCCTTGGGGTCATCCATCGAAGTAGCGGCAAGAACCTCATCCCACGCAGCTACCGCGGCAGCAATACGCTGCTCCATCGGAGTGCGTGCGGCAGGAGTGTTCGAAGTGTAGGTACGCTCGTTCGCGTTCTCCACCGTAATGACGCGAGTATTACCTTCCGTAGCAGTAGGCTCAGCGGAAGGTGCCTCAGAAGAAGGAGCAGCGGAAGGAGCCTCAACCTTCTTCGACGGCTCCTCAGAAGGAGCCACAGAAGCAGACTCCGACGGCGCAGGGCTAGGAGCCTCAGACGGCGCCTCAGAAGACGGGGCAGCAGACGGCGAAGCCGCGCCACCACAAGAAGAAGCCGTCAAGTACCCACGCAGATGCTCCACCTGCTCAGCAGACAGAGAACCGCCACGCTCAGTAGACAGCGCACAAAGCTGCTCCGCCAGTTCCTTATTCTGAGCGCTCATAGAACCAGAGCCGTCCACTAGCTCCGCACGAGCAGAAGCCGCACGAGAATGAACGTTCTTGATGCTCTCAATCAGACGACTCGACGTTTCCTTCATCTGATTCACACTCTGACGAGCCGCACTAACCTTCTCACTCAAAGAACGCACAGCATCACCATCAAGAGAAGACGGGTCCTTCTCCACCTGCTCAACAAGCTCATCCATCTGACGCTTCAACGCCGAATAGTTGTTGTTCGCACCCTTCAAATACTCCGGCTGCAGGTGATCCACAATCTTCTCCCCGGTAGTAACCAGTGCAATCAGGGAGCTCTGCACCGTCACCGACGCACCGAACAGGGCGCAGGTCACCGAACCGTTAGAAGAACAAGTCTCAGCGGTCGGGTGTTCCGGGCCGACGATCTCACGAATCGAAGCCGTAAGATCCTGCTGGCAGTCCGAACTTGCCTCCGCATACGCATTCAGAACAGCAGACAGCTGAACCAAATTACCGTACACACTGCGGCTATTCGCACCCTCTTCACGATGCACAACACAACGACCGCCGCTATGGGAAACAGACACATTGGGGCGCGCCGTCGTATCACCCAACATCGAGTGAAGAGCAGCAACAGTACGCTCCAACTGAGAAATCAGCTGAGAATTATTAGTACGCGAAGCCTCAGAAAGATCCTTCTGCAGGCTCTCAATATTCGCCTGCAGACCCTGCATAGTCTTCGTCAACGATTCATTCTGAGTCTTCAGGTGATTAGCAGTGTCCTTACCCAAAGTCGCAGACGTATCATCCAGGCTCTGACGCACCTGAGCAACCTGCGAACTAGCGCTAGTCAACGTCGTATTAACCTCGTTGACCGTATCAATAGTGCGCTGCAGAAGCGCCACCTGAGACGCATCCTGAGAGGTGAAACCGTTAGTAATGATTCCCGCACCAGACAAATCAGAAGCAAAACCAGGCTGCACCGAAATGTTGAAAGTAGGCGCACTAAAATCCTTCGCCTTGACCTTCAACACAAAAGAAGAGGCACTACCAGTTACCGGAGGGGCCGAAATAGCACCCCACTGAACAACAGCCTTACCTTCATCATTGGTGCTCACCACACCATTCGTCGACGAATCGGCAGCATCAGGGGTCGTAATAACCTGAGTAGGAGAACCCGAAAGAACAGTAGAAGCAGCAATAGAGAACGGAGTGCCAACCGGTGCAGGGCTAGTACGGCTAGTACCGGATGCATCATAGGTGACGTCCTCGGTCTTCACCGTCAGGTTCTCAACCGTAACCTTAATCGTGATTTCGCCACTGTAACCGTTCAAATCATTCAGGTTAGTGCCGCTACCGCGCTCAGTAGAATACTGCAGGCTCACACGCACAGGAAGGTCATTAACGACGTCCTTCGGCTTGAACTGTACGTTGCTCGAGGAGCTCGTACGATCCTTGTCATTAACGTAAATGTTGGTCGACTCAATCGACGAAACCTCGCCGTCACGGCCCATCTGAATATTTACGTTCTGCAGAACATTAGTAGCGTTCTCTACCTGGCGGGGACTCTGAGAAGTAACAGTACCCTTATCGGGAGACGGGTTGTTATTGTTGCTACCCGTGGAGCAGGAAGAGAAAATAAGCGCCGTCGTTACACCCAAAATCAAGGGGAAGCGGAGCAAACGCTGACGTGTAGTGGTGTGGTCGGTCATGATGATCTTTTCGTTGAGTTAGGTGTCATGCAAACAATGGATAGTGGCATATCCGGAACGCGATCATGCGATGTCTGCAGGAGATAGGTGAAGATTTGAGCCCAGTCAAAAAGATAGAACCCGGTACCACTTTATCAGCCTAATCTGAGAGGACTGATAATATTTCGTCCTAGTCGGTGCCTCATTAGGAGATTCGATTCAACCTTGAGGTGATAGTTAAATCAACTCCTCCTTTTATCACTCAAGTAATTCTCTTGGCTGATATATGTACTAGGCCTATAGATTCGATAAAACAGTATGGTTCTACAGTGGGGAATGAATATCCCTCAACCCGCGGGGTTCCACGGTTTAGCTTGCTGCAGGTTCAGCCTCCGGGTCCTCCTCATCTTCCTTCTCGGGGATAGCAACACCCACGGTCACGTACCTCTTCACCAGCAGATACGAGGCGATCACCGGCACCACGTACACCAGCGACAACCCGCTACCGGACTGTACAACATCGGCAGCAAGCCGGACCGCCGCCAAACATCCACCCAAACCCACCAGGGCTACGCAGAAGCCACGCAACACGCCATACCCGGCAGTACCCTCCTCAAAGGTCGCCGCCCACAGCTTGAACAGGGTGCGGCGCACAAAAATCAGGAAAACCGGCACCAGGCACAGCACCACCGAAACACCCACAGGCTCATAACCGGCAGTAGCGAAAGAAGCCACCGGAATCAGCAGGCAGAAGAACACCATCAGGGCGCTCACACCCAGCACCACCGCGCGAACATACCGGTTGATGCGCTCCATACGGCGCAGGTTAGGGATCTCGTCGCTCGGCTGCGCGGCATTGTAGAAGAACAGCAGCAGAACCAGTGCGGACGCCGCCACATACCAGGGCGCGAAATTGATGCCGTCCACCTGCGGGGTGGAAGCAACCGGCGGGACACCCGCCAGGGAGAGAGCAGCGAGCAGAACAATCGCGGCAACGCAGAGCGTGCCCACTGTCAGCAGAAAGTAATGGTACGCGCCGCCGTTCTTTGCATCGTGCACACTGTGCTTGTGCGTGC
>ERZ773207.242-NODE-242-length-20451-cov-9.484850_pt1 | contig 20451 bp, 19 predicted proteins | sample MGYA00580997_ERZ773207 | MGnify/ENA primary metagenome ERZ773207 (study PRJEB29015, sample SAMEA2738170) | human oral metagenome | biome: human oral; feature: human-associated habitat; material: saliva | place: China | collected 2239 ... | reverse complement strand
ATTATCCGCATGCGTATCGAGAGGAAGATATCAAAACCTTCAGAGCTATGCTTGAACAATCTTGGGGCTTAGATCCAAATGCTCCAGGAAAATAATGACTAATATACTAAAAGAGACTAATCACACATAGATTAGTCTCTTTCTTTATCGTTACGCTTTTGTAGCCCATTCCTCGCGCAAAATCCCATACTTCATGCTGTCATAATATTGTCCTTGATAGTAGCGAACTTTACGGATTTGCCCCTCTTTTAGGAACCCTAATTTCTCAGCAACGGCCATCATCGCACCGTTTCCACTCCAAGTCGTCATTCCAATATGTTCGAGCGCATCGGTTTCGTGGAAAATGGCATCCACCCACTTCGTTAGCGCGGTAGTCGCAACTCCCTGACCCCACAACTGGTCATCGTAAATCACAATCCCGATTTCTAGCCATCGTGTGGCTTCATCCACCCATGATTTTGAAACCATCCCAACAGGCTGACCGTCAACTACAATACATCTGCAATCTTCGCTCATTAAAAAGTCCGCAATCGGGCTTGCTCCAAAACTTTTCGCATCATCAAACTTGCGATAGTCATTAAAATACGGCGCGTTAAACTTCGTCCACGCTGGATGGTCTGTAGAAAAACCAATCATCCAAATCGTTTCAAGGAAGCTTTTGTTAAAAGGAACTAGTTGCACCTCGGTCGTTTGTGTTAAGCTTTCCACTGATTCATTCCCCCTTCAACGTTTACTACATCAAAACCTTTTGTCTCCAAGAACTGGCAAGCACGTTCAGAGCGCATCCCGCCTTGGCAAATCACATAATAGCGTTTGGACGCATCCAACTGCTGATATCCATTCTCTAACGTGCTAAGTGGCACATTCACAGCCCCTTCGATATGCCCTGCTTGAAATTCTTCTACTTCGCGAACGTCTAAAATCGCGATGTCCTCTTTTTGATGCAACGCTTGAAATGCTACTGGTTCAATTCTCTCCATTTTCTTACTCCCTTTCTCCAACTTCATTTCTTCTCACTTCCTACTTTATCGTATTCCAGCGAAAATACAAAGCGCCATGCACGGATTCATGCATGGCACTGTCCTTATTTAATATTATGTTTGTTCATTTTTTGTTGGAAAATTCCAGTGATGATTTCACGCAATTCTTCGCGTTCTTTTTCAGGAAGTTCGCCCTCTTGTTTTGCGACTGCGTAAAGTTCAGGATTTTCTTTCGCGATACGTTGAACAGTCATTGTTGTCGCATGACCTCTAACTAAAAACGGAATTGCCTTAATCCATTCTTCTGGCACTAGTGCTAGAATTTTCTTAGCCGCTTCTTTATCCGTCAACACCGCTGTGCTCAATCCTTTTTGAATTTGTTCTTGTTCTCTTTCAGTAAAATCTTTTATATCCATCCCTAATCCTCTTTTCAGACTTTAATCTCTACTCTAGTTAGTATAATCAAATCGGATTACTTGTGCTTCTACATCAACTTGGGCATGTACTCCAAAAGGAACAATACAGCGTGGTGTCGCATGTCCAACATTAATATTGTAAACAATAGAGAGCTCTTTGTCTTGCAGCTCCTCTAACAGCACTGCTTTGTATTCTTCATAATGAATTTCATTTTGAGGTTTACCAACCAACACACCAGAAACTACATCAAAGATTCCATACTGTTTTAAAGCTTGAATCATTTTTCGGTACAATTCAACACTTGGTCGTTCCTCGCTTGTTTCCAGCAACAGTATTTTCCCGTTCCAGTCTTCAAGTGTTGGAAACAACTTATATTTCTGAGTAAGCTGTACAGTATCTGCGTATGTTGAAGAATCGAAACAATCATACATCGTTTCCAAGCATCCTCCTAGAATTGGTCCACTAAACTGGGCATTCCCTTTTAATAATTCAAACCCTTGATTTGGAAAACTTGGCATAGAAACGCCTAAACCCTTTTCACTAAAATCTTCTCTCTCCTGATACCAAATCTCACTTGGGCGAATTTCTTTAATTCTTCCCGTTGTCAGTAATTCCTCAAAATACGATTTCGTATATGGGAGCATTTCCGCTGAAAGTTCACATACATCCGGTAAGAAAGCCTGCCCATAAAAGCTTTGAATGCCAACTTTATGTAACATTAAATGATTCATTGTTGTATCTGAAAAACCTAAAAAAATCTTCTGTTTAGCAACTTTTTTAAGCGCGTCCTGTTCAAATAAGTAAGGGAGTAGGCGATACGTATCATCCCCGCCAATCGCAGTTAAAATCATATCAATCGAGTCATCTTGAAATGCAGCTAGCAAGTCTTGCGCTCTACATTCTGGATGCTGTTTAATATATTCAAGCCCTTTTAAAGCATGGGGTAAAAATTCAACTGCTACACCGTACTCTTCTAAACGTTTTTTCCCAAGATTGAGTTCATGTTGAATGAAACTCTCTCCTAAAATGCCGCTAGACAAACTGACGATACCAATCTTCTTTACTTTCATCGAACTCTCCTCTATTTCCTATTTCCTGTTGTAATCTTCCGCTTCATTCCCCTAAATATTTAATATAGATTTGACACGGATTCCATTCATCCCACAATGTCGGGAAGCATTCTAACTCCTTATACCCCATCGCCTTATAAAAAAGATTCGTGCGATCATACTGTTCGTAATGTCCCATTTTCACAGTCTTCACTTGGGAATAAGTGTATCCTAAACTCCTGGCTAGTTGCTCATACGCCTCATTCAATTTTTGGCCGATTCCTTGGCGGTGAAATTCCTTTTTGACTCCCATTACAAAAATATCTGCACAATCCTCACTCGTAGCATTCAACACAACATATCCAGCGAGTTTATCTTCTACAAAACAAGCAAGAAACGGCTTCTCTTTCGCATCATCGACATATTCCTGCGTGCTTTCTGGCATTCCAAACCATTCTGGAAGATCATATAAAACTTCTTTTGAAATCGATTCTTTTTCCTCTTTATCTATAATTTCTCTAATAATCATGTTCATCTTTAATGTCCTACTTTCTTTAAAAAGTCTCGCGCTAATGCGATTTGTCGTTCTCTTTCCCATTGATATAACTATTTTGTTCCCACTCATTCCAAGAATACTCTTCTGGCTTTATCGTCTTTGCCTCTATTTCCTTTAACTGTATTGTCATTATACCAAATAACTTGAGAAGGTTATATTCCCATTCTCCCCCTTTCTCCAACATGTCAAAAACACCTATAGCACTTTGAAACTGCTATGGGTGTTATCATTACTTTATGGATTCAAAGGAATGCCTGCTAATCGTCTAAAATAGTGACGTTCTCCTCCATGCATCATTTCTTTTTCTTTGGTTTCGGAGTAGGCAGTTCATCATAGATAGCCTTAAACAAATCCATTAAGAACTCCTTATCTTCTACATTTTCCACCAGAAGCATTTCTTTTGCCCCTTCATAAGGTTTTTCTAATGAAGCGTCAGGCATACTTTCTCTAGCAGAAGTCACATTTTTGATTAGGAATCGATCATCATAAATTCCACCGGCAACCTTTTCCCGGTAATACAAAATATATTCTCCCATCATTGCTCGATAGCGGATATCCTCTAATCCTGATAATTGTTCTAAAATATACGCTAAATATTCCTTGCTAGAAGCCATCCTTTCACCATTCCCCCGTTACTTCCAGATTACATTTCCAAGATGAATACATCCTTATCTACTTCATCTCTACCCATTTGTTGTTATCCATAATAAATGGCTTCGCTAACCCTTCTCCGGTATAGTCTTGATATTTCGTTTCAAGATACTTGTAGACATCTTCTTTCGTCTTGAATTTAATCGCTTGGTATGGCTCCTCGAAGGTGAGTTTTTCGACAAATAAGAACCCGTCACCCGTTGGCACTAAGACTCCCACGTGGCCGATAAAGAGCGATTCCCCGTCCAGATTATCGTGAATCACGATGGAGAGCATACGCGCATTTTCATCAAACGTAAATTGCGATAGGAACTGTTCCATCTTCTTCGCATGCGTCTTCGCGTCTGTCGTAGCTTCCGTTTCCACACGTGAGAACAAACGATTCAAGTCTTCTTTCTCATCCGCCGTAAAGAGATGCCCTTTATCAATCGCATCATTATCGATAAATAAGAGCTCACTATCCGCAGTAATCTTCGGAATCGTAATCTTATTCTTCAGCAACGCATACGTATTGATGCGACAGTTCGTTCCGACAAAATCCCCATGTTTTGCAGTCCAAAGCGGAGTGATTTTCTCAACGTCATACTCCGTTTTTGTAAATGACGCAAAGTCCCCTTGCAAGCCTGTCTCGCCGACAATTGCATTATAGTCATTCACGAACTCGAAGAACTTCTCCACACTTTCTTTATCCAAATACGCAGACAACAACGCCTTCACTTCCTCAACACTTGAAGGATTGCTGATATTGGAATATGTCGCAACCCATTGCGGTGCTTCCTGAGCTTGTGCTGCTACGGTTGTCGTCTCTGGAGAGGCCTGAGTTGTCGTTTCTTTTTGCGTATTGGCGCATCCTGCTAAGCCAATCAGTACGGCTGCACAAAGTCCTAATTTTACTGTTTTCGAAATACTCTTCATTCTTTTCTCCCTTTCACTGTCGTTTTCTACGATTACCAAGCGTAATTCGGTTCACCGCACGTCACCATCGCCGCCAACAACTCTTCTGGCGTTACTTTTTTCAAACCGCCGTAAGTTGGATCTTGGACATGCGTCATGGAATCTAAATAATAAATTGCGGAAATTTCTTTCCCATCAGGAGTCAGCTCATAGCCAATTCCAATCACATTATGTTCCCCTGATTTTCCAGGATAAATCTGAGAAATGGTAAAGGTATAATAGAGCGGATAGCCGTCGTCAATATTCTTGCGAACTCGTTGCTTAAACAAACGCATATCTTCCGAATGAGGGCTAGCATCCGTAACCGTCGCAATACGATAACCTGCTTGCCCAGCTTGTGGCTCTGGATATCCAAACAAATGCTGATTCAACACCCGAATCGCATCCCGGTTATGCGTCCCGTAAGGTTCATACGTTCCCATTTCTTTGGCTAGCTGCTGTTGCGAAACAGTAATCCCTTGACTGGATAACATCATACTCACCGTTGTTGGTGCGCAAAAATACCATTTTTCTTGAATTTGCGGAGTTACAGATAACAATTTCTTGCGACTCCCCTGTACAGCAACCGTTGTTTCGGTAACGACTGTTGTTACAGCTGTCTCCGTTGCCGTCACTGTTATACCTACTGTTGTCATTCCCTGAGACGATTCTGTCTCCTGAGCCACTGTTGTAGCTGTTAGTGCAGTCGTCTTTTGACTCTGTTCATCCGTATGCACACACGCAGGCAATAGAAATACACTGAACAGTACAACTGCTATCAGATTCTTTTTCATAAAAATGCCCCCTGTCTCAGACAATAAGCGCAATTAACCCAAACGATTCACCCTCAATGATAAGTTCTCCACGGCATTTGTGGAGTTTCCCTCCAAGCCTCTTTCCCTAGAGGTAAGTCTTTGATTTCCCCGATAGACGGATCGAGCTCGTAGGCTTGTTTCAAGCTCACTAGCATCAAGTCCTCAATGGTATGCTCCTCGTTGCATAGAAACTGCCACATGCCATCGTCCTCGTCGTGACTTACATATAGAATCGGCTGTTCTCCTCTTGCAATATGCTTGCACAGTATCGTTGCCGTATTTGGATCTTCACGAAACGGGAAATTCATAACCATCCTCCTCATTCTACTCGTATCGACGAACCGTTGAATGCGGTTCCATCCCTCACTTATAATCTATCCTATTCTCTAGAAAAAAACAATAAAACCTCTGTGAAATTTAGGAAAACTAAAAGGTTCTACAGAAAAAGGAGTAAGCATAAAAACTTACTCCCTTATCATTACAATGTACGCGCATATTCACGAAGATATTTAAACGGAAACGGAATTACTGTTAGCATGCCTAATTTTACAAAATCTACATTCATTAAGGGTAGCAGTTCTTCAAATATCAACTCGTTGTCGTCTTCCGCCTGAACTTCACGAATGATGCTAGCACGTTCTAGCTTTGTTTTCATTCCCTCCCCAATCTTGCCTACACAAAAACGAGCAGTAGTATCGTTGATTTGGAAGTAATTAATATCAATCACTCCAAAGAAATTTTTTTCTCTCTTCTCCTTATTGCGAAGAAATGCAGAGAGTAAAATACCTTCATCCTCAAAAATACTGTCTACGACAAATTTCTTTATCGTATTGCCTTTCAACAATTTGAAGATATCTTTTTTATCATATTCTTTTTTTGCTTGGAGTGTTGAGATGATTTCCTCTAGTTTATCAATCACTTTTTGATTATCTGTTTTAAGCACTGCGATTCTCAGTAATCGTGTCCACTCTTCTCCTCTGAACTTTGCAGTTTCTGAGGCCTTTTTAAGAGTATCCTCAATCTCTTCCATTTCTGGTAAAGTATGCATAGTTGTTTTCTTAATAATATTAATATTCCCTATAGCATCCTTCACTAATCCCTCAACAGAACCATCTGCAGAAAAATAATCCATATATCGGTTATACTCAGAAGCGTTGAACAAATCATATTCCATTTTCTCAACATCGAAAGTACCATCTGGATGAATCTTCATGAAATAATATTCTTCGTCAATCTCTATACCAAAAATCCAATCTGAATCAAACTCATACTTTCTCCAATCAACTAGGCTGATTTTCCCTTGTTTCAAGTCGTTTTTAATCACTAATTCTTTTAAAATCGTTTCAACAGAAGTATTCACATCGTGCTGAAAGTTTTCTTCCGTAATATGTTGCACTACTACTTCTTCTGTTGATGCCTTATAAGGATCGTCTTCCCCATAATAGTCTTTATCATGGATATAACGAATATTGACTTTGCGCTTAGAAAGACGCTTCCCAATACTACAATCCAATCCTGGAATCCGATTTTGAAGTTCTTGGCATAAATCCTGTAAGAAGGAATTTGACGTAGAACTTTGCACCTCATCGATTACATTTATTCCTGTTTTTAATAGTTGTTGCTGCACCATCTCTTTGGAAAGCTTCAATTCAGTCTTTTTAACCGAAAGAATTTTCGGATTTTCGTATGTTAGAAATTCAATAGAGAAATATCCCGAAAATTGCTTTTCAACAAGATTCATGAAATTATACAATACGCCATTTTTAGAACAAGTAAATTTATCATAATCACTAAAATCGAAAAACGTAATCGAACTTTTCTCATTACCAATAGGTTTTTGAATCAAGTTAGTTGGTTTATTTAACTTTTCTTTGGATACTCGTTTTAACGTATGGTGATGGTAGGCAATTTCATATTGTGGGTAATCATGAATTTTTCGTTTACCAAATTTCATTCGATTTTTTTGACTGAGCGCCGTCATGCGATGAGCAGATAACTGAAGGCACATCTCTTTCGTGACTTTCACTTCAATACAATCTAATTGAATCATATTTCCATCAGAATCCTTCTTTTGCCAAGCCGAATTATAACAAAGTAACTTGCCGGTCAAATTGTTATAAGAATACGCATCATGCTCAGGATTGGATAAAGAATTGAAGAACAATTGCAACAAGATATGTTTGTCCACATTTTCTGCATTCAATTCTTTTATCGAAAGATTTTCGCTGCCTTCATACTTCTGAACGGCTTGGAATACCATTCTTTTTTCGACATCTTTTGCAGTAGTCATTAAATAGAACTTCTTTCCACTTGCAAAAACAATGGAACGGACAAATGAGTCTTCCACTAAGTCTAAAAATGCTGCTCCGCTTTTGATGAATTTCTCAGAAGTTTCCAATTGATAAAAGCGGTAATTTTCTTGAATTGCTTCATAGTCAAAAGTTGCTTTCAACTCATTCGTTGTGATTTTTTGCGTCATCTCAAATAACCCTCTCTTAGAATTTCATCTATAGTCCTTGAATCTAATTGATTCAAATCAGTGCGATACAAGTACGGAATTTCAACAATCCTTCTGTCATAGCTTGTTGTAATTTGCATTTCTCTATCATGAAGAATATTAATAATAACCGCACGTTTCCCCTTACAAGCGTTAAGTTTTTGAATGATTTTTTCTTTAGCCTTCTTGGCATCCACTACCATCGTATCCTTCCAATGCTTGAAGTCAACGTATATATCGTCCCCTATCTTAAAGTCAAAAAATTCAAATACGTCTTCAGACACTTCCTGAAGCTCGCAACCTAGGTTCTCTTCCAAAATGTGTTTTCCGGCAACTTCTCCTAAAGCAGCTTTGTATATATTATTGAACATCGGAGGAGTTAATAAGTATTCGCTTGGAGTGAATTCCGTTGCATATCCTTTTTCTTCAAAATAAGCCTTAATCCCCGGAATTTCTAATATTTCTTTCAAGCGAGCAGCTTCCTCAGATACTTTTTGAGGCATTAAGTCATCAAACTTCACCATAATATTCTTTTGGTAATCACCCTCTTGAGAGTATGAGTAGCCAGATGTTTTTTCAGGGGCTTGGAGATATAGCCATGAATACTGCTCGTAGTTTTCTTTCGAAATAGTTGGGTATTTTAGGCTCAACTCTCTTAACTCCTTCCACTCTTCGATTTTTTCTGGATTCCAGCCACGCATTAAATAATTGATACGCTGAACATGTCTTGAAGATAATTGACTAGCTTTATTTTCCAATTTGAGAACAGTGCTGTCTTGAGACTTTTGTCCCTTCTTTTCCTCCTTTGCATGCTCGACAATGGATACAAATTCCGGATTCAACATGCGATGTTCAACAGTTGTGACATCACGCTTAGTAAAGATTTCTTCATCTAAATAAATATAAATATCTTTATTTTTTAACCCTGTACGACAAATACGCCCCACTGCCTGAATGAGTACGCGATTGGCAGCATTATTTACTGAATCTGTTTTGTAAGCTTCACCTATTTCTTTTTCGCTAGGAAGTCTTCCACCACTTAGTTTTCTAAAAGCATATTTAATATTTCTCTTTCCATCACTTTGAGATATTTCTCCACATTCCATTAACGACTCCATTTGAAAGATATATCGAATAAGGTCCTCATCTTCTAGAGAATCATACGTACTTACGTTTACCAATAGATGCGTCGGATTTTCGAGATAGATGGCATCAAAGTCTTTTTCCAAATCTCCACGATTAAAATTATTCACATTTACCACAGCTACATCATTTGGAGTTTTATACTGTAGATTCTGTCCCGCACCTATTGTTTGGTAAGAAGATAATACAAATAGCTTTTCTCCATTTGAAAGACGCTCTATCAAGTTTGCATGTTTTTCGTTATACCCTTCACTATCTATGCTAACGACTATTTCCTTATCATCATCTTTAATATTCGCTTCCCGTCTAATTTCTTGAGCTATTCCTCTCAAAAGATTGAGATCGAGTTTATGATTCCCTTCCCTTGCCAATTTATTACTGAGACATAATAGGGACCGAATTTCCTTATTCAAGATAAACTGTTTCATCACTTTGACAATTCGTAAAAAACTACGTCCAGTATAGTTTAAGTCATCTCCCGAAAACTTATTTTCCAGTATCTCTGAATATCTCGAAATAATATGTTCATCATTAAAAATTTCTTTCAGTTCTTTTTCGAGAGTATCATTGCAGGATACAGATTCCACATGAAATTTTACTTTGTTATAACCCTTAGTGTACTTAGAGAAGGCATTAATCAATCGATCCTTATCTTCTTTCGGTAATATATAAAAAGCCTCTCCTAATCTCTGCTTTAAATAGTCAATCGAATAATTTACTATCACTGTATCAAGAGTTGCCGTTGCAGAAATCCCTATTACTCTCGCTCTTTCTGCTACTCGAAGAAGGATACTTTCTGGAGAGTCCGGAAAATCATACAAGCGAATTTCAGACTGCATATGATGACTAGGCTCATCTTTGAAATCATAGTATCTAAATCCTCTGTCATAAATAGAGAGGTTTCTGGTTACTTTATTAAATTTCTTATCATTACGTTTTTTCTGATTTTTTCTTATTTGCTGTTTCGAAAGAATTTGCATCTTCATGTAATATCTAAAATTATCCGGTATTCCAAACTCTTCCAAAACAGAGGTTATCGCATTCTCATATGAAAAGTCATCATCTAAAGGATTTTTCCTTTCATCTTGGTATTGCTTGAAGTTAACTGCAAGTTTTGCAACTGCATTTAGAAAATAATTGATAGAGCCTCGAACACTTCCTAAATACTCTGGCAAACTTACTTCTTGTTCAATAGATTCTTGTTTTGAAAAACATAACCAATTTTGTCTTGCTTCTGAATCCACTTTCATTTGTACAAATGCATTTCCATTCGAAAATATAGAATGAAACTGAAAATCATTAAATAAAAAGTTCCTTTCATTTTCTGCTCTATCTTTATGCTCTGTTCTAATACTATATTGCATAGAAAAGTGCTCGTGATTATCAGCAAATACTCTCCTCAAGTCTTTAATAATTTGTCTACACGTTTTTTCTCTAGGATTCTCTTTTAAATAGTTTTCTCTTTGCTTCGATTCAGTTGTCATTGCCCTAGGAAACTTCTTGGTTTGGAGAGCAGAATGAATAAGATTAGCTAGTTTAATTGAATTAATCGAATTTTTTAATCCCCTTTGAATGATTTGATTCATCATTCGTTCCTTCGTTGCATCGAATTCATCGATAAAAATAATGGCATTATCAATAATTGAATGATTATAAAAAAGATACGACTTTTCAATTAACGTCGAGTATTCGAGAAGAAACTTATCTATCGTTAGAAAATAGATTTGCTTTTCTTTGGTAAATACAGAAGGATATAGTTCCCCTATCCATTGATATTTTGGATTATTTTTTATTTCCTTTAACTTCTTATCAGACGTTCTGAAAATCTCTAACTCTTTAATAACGTCCTCTCTAAACTCTCTTTCAGCAGTTTCTCGAATAATTTTATCTGCAATTTTAGACCCGCTATTTCGAAATTCAGTCACGAGCCCTATTAGATCTTTATAACTTCTTTTTGATTTAATTTCTTTCGGAATTTTGTTAGTTTTATCTAAATCAAAAAGCCTCTCAATAACGACATCCGCATTGGCTTGAATACGTAAACTGTTATTCTCGAAATACTTCTCCTTACCTCTTTGTTTGAATCGTTCTCGTAAATCTTCGAAAGGCAAATTCTTCTTAAGAGTCGTCACAAAGAAAAACTTTGTGTTCTCGTACTTTTCGGTATCGTAATTTTCAGCGATAAATTCTAAAACATTATACGTCTTCCCAAAACCCGTTGGCATATCCAATAAAAACAGTCCATTTTCTCGTTTTTGGCAAAAATTCTCAATCGCTTTCTGCATTCTATCTTCCCCTTTCCATTAAAAAGAAAAAAGGTTGCATTAAAGCACTCCATCTAAAGTGGAATTGCTTTATATATCAACCTTTTATTCAGTTTTCATTTCTATTCAGTTGTCAATACAGCCGTTCAAAAAACGACTCAGCAAATTCTAACGCATTAAATTATGTAAAGCGCTATCATTTATATTATAACATGAAACTTCCGCACTTTCACTATCTATTTCAGCAAAAAAACGAGCACCCGAAGATGCCCGTTTCGTTTTAGAATAAATCAAAAATTAACTTGAAGTTTAAGATGGTTAGAATCACGGCTACCGCGTATCCAAGGAAGGTATTCCATTTGGCGTTGGTGAACTCGCCCATGAGAGATTTCTTCGACGTGAAGTAAATCAATGGGAAGATTGAGAATGGTAACGCCACTGATAAGAATACTTGTGAGTAAACCAAGAGTTGGTCCAATGTAGTTTCTTGCGAACCGAATAACATAGCTACGACGATAACCGGTAGTAAGGCGAATAAACGAGTTACCAAACGGATCACCCATTGTGGTAATTTCATGTGTAAGAAACCTTCCATCACGATTTGTCCTGTCAATGTCCCTGTAATTGTTGAGTTTTGACCACTTGCTAAAAGGGCCACGGCAAAGAGCGTCGATAAGGTCGAACTTGCGACCGCTCCGGCAATCTTTGAATCTTGCAACGCATTATACATTTGCGAGAAGGCAGAAATTTCAGAGGCGTGTCCGAAGAATAACGCTGCTCCTAAGATTAATAGGAGTGAGTTCACGACGAACGCTAGGCTCAATTCAATGTTTGAGTCCCATGTCATGAAACGAACCGCTTTACGCACGTTATCTGGATCCGTGTAGTCCACTTTTCTCGTTTGCGATAGTGATGAATGCAAGTATAAGTTGTGCGGCATTACTGTTGCTCCGACAATTCCTAGCGCCAATGTTAAGATGCTATCGTGTCCAGGAGCTGTTGGTTCGAATAGTTGCGCCGTTGGTAAGAATCCTGTGAAAATTCCTGAGATACTTGGTTCTGCTAACGCTACTAAATAGACGAAAATCAATAGAATAGTGAAAATCAATGTGGATACAATCGCTTCGATTTTCTTAAATCCAAGCTTCATAATTCCAAGAAGCAAGAATACGTCGAGAACCGTGATGAAGATGGCTCCCATAATTGGAATCCCGAATAAGAGGTTCAAGGCGATGGCCGATCCAAGCACCTCCGCTAAGTCTGTCGCCATCAAGGCTAATTCGACAATCACCCATAAAATATGACGAAGCCATTTTGGTGCGTGGTGCGCTGTTGCTTGCGCTAAGTCCATACGTGTGACAATCCCAAGTTTCCCTGCCATTTGTTGCAACTGCATTGCGATTAATGAAGAAATAAGGATTACGAAGAGCAATGTATATTTGTACGAAGCCCCTCCGACCACGCTGGTAATCCAGTTCCCTGGGTCCATGTACCCTACTGCTACGAGCGCTCCGGGTCCTAAGAAGGCTTTTAAGTTCTGCCAGAAATTATTATTCTTTGGCGTCTCAATCGATTGGTTTACTTCTGAAAGTGATACTTTTTCATGAGTAGACATCCTGTTCTCCCTTTCTTTTGAAAATAATTTTCATTGTATGTAAATCTTCTGAAAACAAGTCATATCCATATAAAAAACAGTACCTATTATAGCACTCATCGCGCAATGTGAGATGTTACAGTTCATCAAACTGCTGTCTTTCCTCCTAGCAAATAAACTGAAATCAGGAAACAAAAAATGGAAATAAACTCTAAAAGCTTACTTCCATTTTAAGACATTTATATTATTTGCACCGTGCTCTGCTTAAAACGATTGTCGTCTGACAAGAGTTGTAGAAACCTCTACAGATTTTCTTTTATCTCCATTGATAATCGCAAGAACTCCATCAATCATTTCTTTTGCTAACTGACTATAATCTGGAGAAATGGTTGATAATGCAGGTGTATAATATTGTGCTATTGGAATGTTGTCAAACCCTACAATAGCTAATTGGTCAGGAATCGAGATTCCTTTTTCGTAACACGCACGAATAATCCCTTGGACTTTTTCATCCCCAGAGACAAATATAATATCCGGTATATTCGTACCTGTTAAATTATCCATCGCATAATGATACACAGATTCAATCGTAGCTAATCCATAAACAACTTCTAAAGCAATTTCATACTTTTTCTCTTTTACAAAAGTACGAGCACCCTTCTCACGATCTTTATTGACAAGTGACTCTCCACCCATTAGTAGCCACATGTCACGAAGCCCTTTATCAGCAACGGCTCCCATCAAATCGTACATTGCTTGGAAATCATTATTCGAAACATAAATAACACCTTCTGTCTGTGATTCCCCAAACACAATAAAAGGCATATTATTTTTCTTTAAATATTGAATTCTACTATCATCTTTACCTTCATAAAAGACAATAACTCCATCGACTAAACTTCCAGTACTTGAAATGATAGAATCCTTAATTGAATCCCCTTCACCAAAATACTCGACGATTGCATTGACTCCCATTTCTTTACAAGTTTGTAAAACCTTATCCAATAGTGTCTGGAACCAGATTAATGGGAAGGACTCCATCTTCTTGACTGAAATGAGAATATTCGTTGTTTCTTTCTTAGTCAGATTTTGTGCATACGCATTTGGAATATAAGACAGTTCATCAATTACCTTCATCACAGACTGGTAAGTTTCTGATCTAACTCCATCACCACCATTGATAACACGGGAAACAGTTTTTGGAGAGACCCCTGAAATGCGCGCAATATCATAAATTGTATATTTTTTCTTTTCCATTTCTACTCCTCAAATATGCTTTTCTTAATTATAATTCATAAAAGATATCTAAGCCATAAAAATAGATATTTATATTCTTGTAGAAACAATTATCTCTTCTTTCCATTTATCTATGTTAAATAAAATATTTCCTTCTTTAAATCCTAATTTTTCAAGCTTTCTCTTTGCTATTACTTGAATCGCAGAATATAAAAATGGACGGCCAAACAATTCAATCCTCTCCGATTCTTCCTGATGATTTGTCTCTCGGATTATTTGAATAATGTATTGTATATAACAATCAATAATGGGAACTAGTTTTTCTCTAGTTAACACATTTAAAAGCAGTTGTTCATTTGATAAACGGAATGCCCATACCATATCACATAGATTGTAAAGTGTATAAATACGATATTCTTCTTTCAAACAATTTTCGTTATAACATTGAATTTTTCCATTTTCAATATCTATTTTAAATATTTTCATCCCTTAACACACCTTCAATCATCCTCTTTTAGAATAATTTTTCATCACTAAATAATTACAATTTCAAAAAGGGCAAGATTTCTTGCCCTTAATTTATATTAACTAATCTCTTCAACATAAATGACGCCTGGAAGATTAGAAAGTTCTTCCATAAGTCGAAGATGCTCAAAGCTTCCAGCTAATTCTAACGTTACAAAAGAAGCAATTTTCTTCTCTGGTACATCGAAATACTGGATTCGACTTTGGTTCACTTCACCGAATGCAGTCCTTGAGTCAGTAATTCTAATTCGATTTTCTGCACAATAGACTAATACACGATTATAGGCTTCCGTAGAATTGACTACAATATAGAGTTCAATTACTCGAGAGCGTTTTTGTAGATACATCTTTAACGGTTGAAACATGGATATCACGCCCCAAATAGAAACGGCTGCTAAAATTGCTCCCTTATAAAAGCCTACTCCAATTGCGAGTCCTATTCCTGCAGAGCCCCAAATACCAGCGGCTGTGGTTAGTCCTGTAACCTTTTTCTTTTCTGTGACAAGGATCGTCCCTGCCCCTAAGAAACCAACTCCCGAAACAACCTGTGCTCCTAATCTGGTCGGATCTCCGGTCCCAAACTTATATGAAACAAATTCATTAGTCATCATGATTAAACATGCCGCAACACAAACGACACTATGCGTTCTAATTCCTGCTGGTTGCGATTTACTACCTCGCTCCATGCCGATAACCATTCCGGCTATCAAAGACAATGCAATTCGGATAAAAATATCTGTATTCGTTAATTCAATACCTGATGTAACCATAATTATTTTCTAGTTGTTTTGCCACGTCTTTGTGTGAAGTAAAGTACTGCTGAAGAAATAATCATCAATACAATTGTATATACAAAGACAAGTGCTTGTGCATTTGATGTTGCTGTTTCATCACCAGCTGAACGGATAGTAATACCTAAAGGTTGAGCTAATGGATGATACAAGAATACAGATAAGTCGAAGTCTGTTAATAGAGAGTTAAAGTTAAGCGCAATAACTGAAAGTACTACCGGTAAAATAAACGGAATAATAACCTTCATCATTGTATAAAACGGAGACGCTCCCATACTACGAGCTGCATCTTCCATCTCATCATCAACACTAAACAAAATAGCACGAACCATACGATAAGAGAATGGAATCTTCACAATAATATATCCAATTAATAGAATTACTAGCGTTCCTACTAAAATGAAATTAAATACAAGTGGTTGTGGTTGATTAAATGTAAATAGCAAACTAATTGCTAATAAAGTATTTGGTAATAACCAAGGTAATAACGCACCATATTCAAATAAGGAGTCAAAGCGAGCTTTATGTTTACGAACCACACGTGCAAATACAACGGCAAGAACTGTCGCAGTGATAGCAGCAAGACTGGCATATACAAAGCTGACTAAGAATGGTGAGAACGCAACACTATTAGTCAAGAACTGATGATAGTTTTCTAGAGTAAAGTTAGCTAATGACAAGTTACCTGTTTGAATCGCCACTGGATCAGTGAATGAGTACAAGACAATGAAAATCAAAGGTAACATGAACACTACGAATAAAGCGTATGCCACGATATGCGCAATGATATTCCATGGTTTTGAAGTAATCTTTTGTTTCTTTAAAGGTGCTTTTGTTTTAGAAATTGAAATATAATTTCCACCTTTTTCAATCTTATTCATGATACTTAATAAGATTGTTGTTGCAACCCCTAGGACAATCGCAAGTAACGCAGCAAGGTCACGAGAGTTCCCCATCCCTGCAAAAGTGATAATCATCGGGTTAATTGTTTGGAATTGTTTACCCCCTACAATCATTGGAGCCGCAACTGCTGATAACCCGCTTAAGAAAATCATGATTGTTAAGGCAAATAATGTTGGCGTTAATGTTGGTAAAACAATTTTTCTGAATACGGTAAATGGTTTTGCTCCCATATTACGCGCTGCTTCAATAGTATGATAATCGACACCACGAATGGTATTTGTTAAGAACAATGTATGGTTGGCTGTACCTGAGAAGGTCATAATGAATAATACAGCACCATATCCCACAAACCAGTTTGGATCAAGGTTTGGTAGGAAGTTTTGAAGAATTCTTGTAATCATTCCATAAGGGCCGTATACGAATTTATACCCTGTTGCAAGAACCACACCACCATAAATTAAAGATGTCATATATCCAAGTTTTAAGATCTTGGCACCTTTAATATCGAAGTATTCTGTGAACAACACACAAAGAAGACCGACTACGTTAACTGTAACAATTAACGATAATGCTAGTTTAAAACTGTTCATAATACTTTGAATTGCACGTGGTGATTTAAGTACACGATTAACAGCATCTAGCGTAAATTGTCCATCTTTGACAAACACACTTAATACCAAATCAATATTTGGATAAATAATAAACGTTACGAGGAACCAGATTAGCCCTATACGAATGAGCCAATCTTTCCAATTTAACTTATGACGCATGTTGTACCTCCTTAATATTGCACAACATCTGAAGGTGTAATATAAAGTTCCACATTTTCCCCTACAGATTTGATTGCAAATTGACTATCAATGCGTGTAACATTAACAACCTGATGGTCTGACACTTGAACAGTGTAACGCACAGTTACACCAGAAAATTCTGTATCAATAATTGTTCCTTTTAGAACAATATCGTCTTCTGTTTCACGTCTGAAACGAATTTTTTCTAAACGAATATATCCTTTTTTATCTTCTAAAGGAATGTTTGGATTGCTTTCTAAAATCTCATGAACTGTTTCTTCAGAAAGGACGTTAATATCTCCGATAAAGTCACAAACAAATTCTGTTTTAGATTGATGGTAAATTTCAGGAGGTGTTCCCACTTGTTCGATGAAACCATTGTTAAATACAGCAATTCTATCTGATAATGTCAATGCCTCTTCTTGGTCGTGTGTAACATACAATGTTGTAATTCCTAAATCTTTTTGTAGACGTTTCAATTCTTTTCTTAGGTCTACACGTAATTTAGCATCCAAGTTAGAGAGCGGTTCGTCAAGACAGAGAATTTTTGGTTCTAATACTAATGCACGGGCTAGCGCCACACGTTGTTGTTGCCCTCCGGATAATTCAGATACATTACGTTGCAATTGTTGGTCAGAAATTTTAATTTTTGCTGCTACCGCTGCAACTTTTGCTTTAATCACATCTGGAGCTACTTTCTTCACTTTCAAACCAAACGCAATATTATCAAAAACCGTCATTGTTGGAAATAATGCATAAGATTGGAACACAATTCCGATTCCACGTTTTTCAGGTTCTAATTTAGTAACATCCTTACCATTTACTTCAATACGACCTGCTGATGGATCTAAAAATCCAACTAATGCACGTAAAGTTGTTGATTTTCCGCATCCAGAAGGTCCTAAGAATGTAAAGAACTCCCCTTCGTTAATTTCTAAATTCAAATTGTCAATCGCAATAAAATCACCGTATTTAATTTGAATGTTATCAAATTTAATCATATCGTTTACTCCTTTGTGTTATCTTAAAAAGTCTCGCGTAGACTCTTTCTATGGCATAGAGTAGAATCCTAGCGAGACTCTTATTGATTAATTCAACATTTAATATTATTTAACGTATTCTAATTCAGCTTTTTCAACCCATTGGTCTAAGTATTTACCAACAACTTCCCAGTTAATATCTTGTGGTTTAAGTTGGTCAACAAATTTCTTAGTTGCTTCTGGTAATTCTTTTACAGCATCTTTATTCGCTGGAATAGAACCGAATTTTTGGCTGTATTCAGCTTGGATGTCTGCTTGACCGAACCAGTTGATGAATTCTTTTGCTAATGCTTGTTTCTTACTTGTGTTAAGAATCATTGTTTGCTCTGTTACAAAAGGAACTCCGATTTTAGGTGTCATAACTTTGAATTCAACATTTTGTTCTTTTTGTCCGACTAACGCTCCAGAACCCCAAATCATACCGTATTGGATTGGGCTTTCTTTATCTAACACTTTAACAACTGTGCTTTCACCTTTTTGAAGAGTATAGGCATTTGCAAAGTATTCTTTTGCAACTTCCCATCCTTTTTCTGATACGCCTAAATCTCCTTTTTCATCAAGGTAACGAACTAAGATACTTGCGTAAATCGCACGTCCTGTTCCTCCAGTTAATCCATAGATAGAATATTGACCTTTATATTTTTCTGCTAATTCAGTCCAGTCTTTAGGCATTTCTTTAACTTCTGGATTTCCAATCAATACTAAAGGTTGAACGATAACTGGGTTATAGTATCCATCTTTATCGGCTAATGATGCATCAATCTTGTTAAGCCATTCTGGTTTGAATTGAGCTAGAAGGTTTGCATCACGAAGTTTATTTGAGTCTACAGCACCGATACCAAACACCATATCTGCTACTGAGTTATTTTTTTCAGCGATAACACGGTCAGCTAATTGCGCACCAGCGATATCCACCATACGAATGTTGAAACCAGCTTCTTTCGCTTTAGCAGTTAGCCAATCTCCACGTCCATTTGAAACAGAGTTAGAATAAATTACTAATTCTTGGCTCTTATCCGCTTTTTCTTCTGATTGTGCTTGAGGTGCAGTTGTTGTAGCGTTTGACGAACTATTTGCTCCTCCTGAGCATGCAGCTAATGTTGTAACTGCAAGCCCTGCAGCTAGTAAAGTTTTTAAAAATTTCGATTTTTTCATGTTGAAATCTCCTTTTTGTTTTTATTTATAATTTTTATTTTCCAAACTTTTCGCAATATGGAACAAAACGTCTCATATCTTCAAACACTGTATAATCGATACGATTTACAGTAATGACAGGAACTTTTTCAAGTAAAACTTTTGTTAATTCCTTTTTCACTTTAGTAAACTCTTCATTTTCTTCTTCAGTTAATGGAACTCGAAGATATCCAATTGAGATATGGAATTGGTAACGATCATGGTTAGGGAAACGAACACCTGCTTTTTCAGAAACATAAGTTCTAATTTCTTCTAATCGTTTAGCGGATTTTTCATCTGCTGGTTCAACTAAAATGTTTTGATTTCCCATTTCAGTCACACGCATATGAATCTCTTCGTTTAGCAATGGGAAAATTTCTAGTTGTTTTGCAAAGTAATCATGGATTTCTTGTAATGGTGTATCCAACGATAGGTGGCTACTCCAAAATTCAGGCTCACGATTTTCATCGCAAAGCAATTCAATTACAGTCATATGAATAGAATCTCTAGGGGTGAGAGTAAACTTATCAATAAAAGGTAATTCTCTATAGCGAGCCTGAATAATATCCACAACTTCCATTAAATCTGGTTTTGTATAAAGATTGGCAACAACAGTGTTACCTGGAAAATGATTAAATTCTCCATTTTCTTTAAATTTTATTTTTGTAAGATTTTTCATGTTATTCTTCCTTCTTTTGTTTTTGACACCGGTGTCAAACGGTAACTTCATTATAGTGTGTAACCGATTTCTTGTCAACCGTTTTCATAAACTTTTTTTATTCCTGTTTTTATTGTCTTTTTTACTATTACAAAGCAGAATTATACTATTGATATCCGTTTGGATTTTTCGATTGCCAATTCCATGTATCTCTACACATGTCTTCAACTGATTTCGTTGTCTTCCAATTTAATTCCTTATAAGCTTTGTCTGCATTTGCATAACAAGTCGCAACGTCTCCTGATCGTCTTGGAACAATTTTATAAGGAATTGGAACCCTATTAACACTTTCAAATGTATTTACAAGTTGTAATACACTAGTGCCTTCTCCTGAACCAAGGTTATAAATATAAACATCTGTTTTTTCAGATACTT
>ERZ773207.238-NODE-238-length-20657-cov-8.067615_pt1 | contig 20657 bp, 11 predicted proteins | sample MGYA00580997_ERZ773207 | MGnify/ENA primary metagenome ERZ773207 (study PRJEB29015, sample SAMEA2738170) | human oral metagenome | biome: human oral; feature: human-associated habitat; material: saliva | place: China | collected 2239 ... | reverse complement strand
CTGCAACTGATTGGCCAGATAACAATAAACCAAAAGATATTGACTTTGGTAAGACAATCAAAGCTAAGAAAATTGTTTTGACAGGTACTAAGACTTATGGAGACGGTGGTGATAAATATCAAGCCGCTGCTGAACTTATCTTTAGTCGTCCACAGGTTGCAGAAACACCTCTTGATTTGTCAGCTTATGAAACAGCTTTAGCAAAAGCACAAAAATTGACAAGTAAAGAAAATCAAGAAGAGGTTGCAAGTGTAGCTGCTAGTATGAAGTATGCAACTGACAATCATCTCTTGACAGACAGACTTGTTGAATTCTTTGCTGATTATCTCAACCAATTAAAAGATCAGGCAGTGCAACCTGAAACTCCTTCAAGCAGTAAGGGTGATGAACCTACACCAACTCTTGAGGTTCCTGAGTACACAGGACCACTTGCTACAGTAGGTGAAGAAGAAGGTCCTACACTAAAAGTACAACCAGAATTTACTGGTGGAGTAAATGCGGTAGAAGCTTTAGTAAATGAAGTACCAGAATATAAGGGGGGGGCAAACTTTGTTGAAGCAGCAGTAAATGAAGGTCCTGAGTACAAAGGTGGAGCAAACTTTGTTGAAGCGGCAGTAAACGAAGTACCAGAATATAAGGGCGGTGCAAACTTTGTTAAAGCAGCAGTCAATGAAGTACCTGAATATAAAGGTGGAGTAAATGGAGTTGAAGCTTTGGTAAATCAAAAACCAACTTATACTAGCAGCCCAGCTAACGTAAGTAATCAAGCCACTCCAATGTTTGGAAAAGAAGATTATCAAATCAGTCAAATGAGCCAAGGTAAGCTTGAAGAATCTAAAGTTTCTCCATCAAGAACAGAACAAAAGGCATTACCAGAAACAGGTGAAAGCAAGTCTGAAAAAGCTATCTTCCTTGCTAGTGTTAGCCTCGCTTTGTCTGCTGCTGTCCTTGCCACAAAACGTAAAGAAAATTAAATATCTTAGAATTTTAGACTAATTAGTACTAAAATTCAGATAAACATTCATTAGCTGGAGAGGACCTCTAGGTTCTCTCCGTTTTTAAAGAGGAAATGAGACCGCTTACTTTAATGAAATAAGTGGAGGAAAGGAAAAGGAGAAAGATGGATAGACATTTTTTTGAAAGACGCTGTCACTATAGTATTCGAAAATTTGCAATTGGTGCAGCGTCGGTGATGATTGGTGCCAGTATCTTTGGTGCAAATGTAGTACAAGCCGCGGAACCAAATGGAACACCTGAGAAAGAAGGTACTGTCACACAAGCCCAGCCTTTAGACAAGTTGCCAGACGATTTAACAGCTCTTTTAAAGAAAGCTGAGTCAGAGGCAGCAGCAGATACAAGCCATGATGAAAATCATAGAGGTGAAGAAACAACCAAACCTACAGCGCCAGCAACAGAAAAACCAGCAACAAGTCCTGTAGCTCCAAAACCTACTGAAACTACAAAACCTGCTGATAAACCAACATCAGAAAACAAACCAGCTACTACATCACCTGTAGAAAAGGAAATCGAAGATAGGGAAGACCGTAATCATTTAGAAGGTGTCACTGTCCAAGCAAACGACTCAGAAACTGGAACTCCTTTTACTGCTGACAAGGCAGTAGATGGGGATCCTGATACTCGTTGGGCAACAAATCCAAATATTAAGAAACCAACTTTCGAATTAACTCTTCCTAAAACTACACTTATTAGACACGTAGAGATTGATTGGGATAGACGTGTGAGAAAAGGTCAAAATGATCCGAATATCAAGTCTTGGAGTCTCTACTATGCAGGTCAAGATGATGTGAATGCTGGTGGTGAAAAACAATGGAAACTAGCTCATACAAAAACTGGAGAACCAGTTTTAGATGAGAAAGCAACCCTAGCAAATAGTATCCAAGCTAAATATCTCAAGTTAGAAATCAATGACTATCAAGCGGGTACAATGGGCTGGAGAAACGTTGGAATTCAAGAAATCAGGGCTTATTCAAACATCCCTGATCCAACTAAAGTGACAGATATTCGCCAAGTTACGGAATTGACAGTCGCTAAGGATGGACAATCTTTAGTACTTCCAACTTTACCAGGAAAAGTTAGCCTCATCGGAAGCAATAAGCAAGGTGTTATCGATCTTCAAAATCATATCTATAAACCTTTGACTGATCAACGAGTGAAAGTTATGGTGGAGCAAGTCCAAGATTCTCATACTTTTACTAAGGAGTTTGAAGTTCTAATCAAGGGTGTCCATCAGGATGAAGGAGTAGGAGTTAAACCTAAAGTAGCTCCAGCTGTTCAACAATGGTATGGAAAAGAAGGACAATCATCTATCACTTCAGATACTGTCCTTGCGACAGGAGATTCTGGTTTTGATCAGGCAGCAACTTTCTATCAATCAGATTTGGCTAGTCGAGGTTTAGAACTTACATCAGGTGATAAACAAGCTCAGAAAAGAATCGAATTTAAGAAGGTTGAAAACAAGGGGTATGGTAAGGAAGGTTATGGCATAGCTATCCAAGATGGTGTCATTACGATCGAAGCTGCTACAAATACAGGTGCTTTTTATGCAACAAGAACCCTTCTTCAAATGGGTGAAAATAATCTACAAAATGGAGAAATTCGTGATTTCCCAAGTTTCAGCCATCGCGGGTTCATGTTAGACACAGGTCGTAAATTTATTCCGTATGACACGCTTGTAGATATGATGTTAAACATGGCTTACTACAAGATGAATGACTTGCAGTTGCACCTCAACGATAACTATATCTTCTTAAAAGAACACTTGGAAGGTAAGAATTTAACGCCAGAAGAAGAGCTTAAATATGTTCTAGAACATGCCAAAACAGGTTTTCGTGTGGAGACAGATGTTGTTGGTAAAAATGGGCAAAAATTAACATCAGATGAACACTACACCAAGGAAGAAATGCAAAATATCATTAAGCTTGCTAAGGCTTTGCATATCAACCTAGTGCCAGAAATTGATACACCAGGTCATGCTTTGTCCTTTGTAAAAGTGCGTCCAGATCTTATGTATCAAGGTAGTCTAAGTGATTACAGAGGTAAACATAACGTAGAGCGTGTTGCCATGCTTGACTTAGATAAAAAGTATGATGAAACCTTAGCCTTTGTCAAATCAGTTTATGACAAACTCCTAGATGGACCAGATGCACCGCTTCATGGCGTGTCTACCGTTCATATTGGTACAGACGAATATTATGGTAGTAGAGAGAGCTATCGCCGTTATGTCAATGATATGATCAAGTACATAAAAGGAAAAGGCTATACACCACGTATTTGGGGATCGCTCAGTGCAAAACGAGGTAAAACAGCAGTTGACTGGAAAGATGTAGAAGTTGATATTTGGAGTGTCGGTTGGCAACAACCAAAAGAAGCTATTGCTCAGGGAGCTAAGATTATCAACATAACAGATATTCCAACCTATAGTGTACCTAATGGTGATAATCGACAAGCAGCTTATGGTGACTATGCTAACTATGAAACACAATACAATAGGTGGACACCAAATGATTTCCGAACAGGTCATGGTCCACTTCTAGAAGCATCAAATCCAAGTGTAATTGGTGGTGGCCACGCAGTTTGGAATGATAATATTGATCTTCATGAGACAGGTTTGACATCCTATGATATCTTCAAACGCTTCTTCAAGAGCATGCAAACAACTGCAGAACGTACTTGGGGTTCTGACAGAGCTGCAGCAACCTTTAAAGAACGTACCTTGCCAACCAGCCCTTACGCACCACAGTCAAATCCTGAAAAAGAAATTGATCAAAGTGATTTATTTACTATCAATCCTGAATCAGTGAAAAACTATGCAAGTAAGAAAGTAAAAGCAACTGATCAAGGTTTAGCATTTGATAAAGACAGTAGTATTGAAGGACTAGCTGGTGACGTTGGTCCAAGTCATGTCTTGAAGTTTGATGTGACGGTTACTGGCGATGGTGAACAAACCTTCTCATCAAGTGGCAACAATCGTATCTATCTAGCTGATAAAGATGGTTACTTAGCTTATCAATTTGAACAATTCCATATTCAATTCAAGAAGAAACTTGAAAAGAACAACCGTTATCAAATTTCTATTGTGACTAAGCCACAATCAACTGAAGTTTATGTGGATGGAGAAAAGATTGAACGTATCGCAAATCCTGAACATCCTCGCTTTGCCCACAATAGTTTGGTTCTACCGCTTGAAAGCATTGGTGGTTTTAAAGGAATCTTGCACAGTGCAGAGTTAACAGATAAACCGTTTGTCAATCCACGTTTGATTTCAAATGACAAAGTTACTGCTACAGCAAGTAGTCAAGAGCTACCTGGAACACCGGATGAAGGATCAGTTGATAAAGCCTTTGATAATAATCCAAATACTTTCTGGCATACAAAATGGACTGGTGATTCTGCACCATACACGCTTTCGATGACTTTGAAAGAGGCGGAAAAAGTTAATGGTTTATCTTATTTACCGCGTCCGAATGGTGGAAATGGTATTGTCACTCGTTACGAAATCTTTGCTCAAAAAGATGGTCAAATGGTGAAGGTTTCAGAAGGTAAATGGGAAAATAATACCCAAGAAAAAACTGTAAACTTTGCCCCTATTCATACAAACAAGATTGACTTGAAAGTATTGGAAGGTGTAGGTGGATTTGCAAGTGCTGCGGAAGTTCATTTGTTGAAACCTATCAAAGAAGGACAAGAAACTTCTGAATCAACGAAACCTGAGAAACCGATTACTCCTGAAAAACCAAAAGTAGAAGAAATCGGTGATGGAACAGTTGAATTAGCAGATCAGTTCACAGCAAGTAAACCAGCTAGTGAAGAAAGCATTATTGCAGCAAGTAAGAGTGACGACTATCTTAAGAAAGAGTATAAGGTCTTCCCAACTCCACAAAAAGTAACTTATGAAGAAGGAGTCACAGCCCTTCGTAAGACAGTCAACCTTGTAATGGGAGATCAACTTGATGTTTATACACGTAATCGTTTGAAGAGCGTTTTGCAGGACAATCAAGTTTCATATACAACAAGCAAATCAGCGGTTGCTGGTGCAACTAATATCTATCTCGGAGTACATGGACAAGAGTCACAAGCTGAAAAGCAATTGTCCAACGTTAAATCAGAACTTTTTAATAAGATTGATGCTTATGCATTATCTATCAAGAATAACTCTATCTCTATCGTCGGAAAAGATACGGATGCAGTTTTCTATGGTTTGACAACTTTGAAACACATGCTTAAAGAAAGCCCAGCGCCAGTCCTACGCAATGTGACAGTTGAGGATTACGCTGAAATTAAAAACCGTGGTTTCATCGAAGGATACTATGGAAATCCATGGTCTAATGCAGACCGTGCGGAACTCATGCGCTATGGTGGTGACTTGAAGTTGACTCAATACTTCTTTGCACCAAAAGATGATCCATATCACAACAAAAAATGGCGTGAACTTTATCCAGAAGAAAAACTAGCAGAAATTCGTGATCTTGCTCGTGTTGGAAATCAAAACAAAACTCGTTATGTTTGGACAATCCATCCATTCATGAATAACCGCATTCGTTTTGGTAATGAGACTCAGTACCAGCAAGACCTTGCAACCATTAAGGCTAAATTTACTCAATTAATGAAAGTTGGGGTGCGTGAGTTTGGTATTCTAGCAGATGATGCACCAAGCCCAGTAGGCGGTTACAATAGCTACAACCGTCTGATGAATGACATGACCAACTGGTTAACAGAAATGCAGGGAACCTATAGTGGTCTTCGCAAAGAAATGATCTTTGTACCAGGTCAGTATTGGGGTAATGGTCGTGAAGCAGAGTTGAAAGCTCTCAATGAAAATCTTCCAAGTTCCGCATCTATGACTTTGACTGGTGGTAAGATTTGGGGTGAAGTTTCTGAGAACTTCCTATCAACCCTTAAGAATAATCTGACAGCAGGTGGTAAAACTTATCGTCCAGTATCTCTTTGGGTTAACTGGCCAGTTACAGATAACTCTAAACAACACTTGATTCTCGGTGGTGGTGAGAAATTCCTTCATCCGAATGTGGATCCAAGTCTCCTTTCTGGTATTATGTTGAACCCAATGCAACAGTCAGAACCATCTAAGATTGCCCTTTTTGCAGGAGCTCAATATGCTTGGAAACAGTGGAAGACTGAAGAAGAAGCGAAGAAAGTTAATGATGTCGCCTTCAATTTTGTAGAAAATGGGCACTTTGAAGATAGTAAAACTTCGGCTGCTTTCCGTGAACTTGGTAAGCACATGATTAACCAAAATATGGATGGTCGTGTAGTAAAACTTGAAGAATCAGTTGAATTGGCTCCTAAATTGACAGACTTTGTAACCAAGCTAAAAGCAGGTCAGGATGTGACTGCAGAACGTGGAGCTTTACGTGCTGAATTTGCTAAGTTAAAAGAAGCTGCTGAAGTTTATAAAGCTTCTGGTGATCCAAAAATGGTTAACCAAATTCACTATTGGTTGGATAATACAATTGATCAAATGAAAGCTTTAGACGCCTTCCTTACAGGAACAGAAGCGATGTCGTCAAATGATGCAGCTAAACTTTGGGATAGTTATTATAAAGGTTTGAAATTATACGAACAGTCTCAAACTCATACATTCCATTATGTAGACCATCTTGAAAAGGCTGAGTTGGGTGTACAACATATCCGTCCATTCATCCTTTCCTTGAAAGAAGTTCTTGCTTCTGAAGTTCAAAAAGTATTGCATCCAGATCAAATCATTAGTAGTTTTATTACTAATAGAACGGGTGTCGAAGGTGGTTTAGCAGAAGTAACAGATGGTGATCTAGCAACACATGCTCTCATTAAATCACCAAATAGTATCAAGACAGGTGACTACATTGGTATGAAGTTCAACAAGCCAGTTGCTATTCAAAATTTGACCTTCGCCATGGGAACTCAATCAAATCCTAGTGATACATTTAGCAAGGCTGAAGTTCAGTATCAAGATGAAAAAGATAATTGGGTAAGTTTGAAAGAACCAGCATATGTTGGTAATGAGTCACTTGTTCAGTTTGAAAATCTTAATATCAAAGCTAAAGCAGTACGTATGATTGCAACAGAAGATCGTGATAACACTTGGTTTGCAGTTCGCGAGATTGCAGTAAATCGTCCAGTAGAGAACGCTCGTAAACAACAAACTGCTACAATTAGCCTCAGCTCAAATCTAGTTTATAAACTGAGAACATCAGCAAGTCAAATTACTGATGGTAAAGATAATACAGAAGCTATGATGGCAAATGCTGATGGTAGCAATACTACACCAGTTGATTCTTGGGCACAACTTGATCTTGGTGAAGTTAAGCCAGTGACAAAAGTTCGTCTTCGCCAAGGTTCAGGAGATAAATTAGCTTCAGGTGTACTTGAGTACTCTACTGATGGAAAAGTATGGCAAGAATTGGATAGTTTAACAGGTGAGCAAACTAAGGAAGTCACAAGAACTATTAACGCTCGTTATGTCCGAGTACGTAATACCAAAGCTATCGATCTCTGGTGGCGCATTGCAGATTTCTCTGTTGAGACACGTTCTGGAAATAGTGAATTAACAGACACTAATGTTGCTGCTTTGAAAGAAACTCCAGTATTTGATAGCCTAGGACGTTATGATCTTCAGATTCCTTCTGGTACAAAACTTCCTGCAAATAGTTATTTGGGAATGAAACTTGACCGTATTCATGAAGTGAACAGTATTCAACTTCAAGGTCAAACAAATCCAGCTCTTAGCTTGGAATACTCTGCTAATGCTCAAGAATGGACACCAGCTAGTCAATTGACTGATAGATCTGTAGCAACACATTTGGTACGTTACGTTCGTCTTGTTAATAAAACAGATCAAGAGCAGGCTGTTCCATCTACTTCTCTTCTAGTAACTACCAAAGAAGTCCAACCAACAAAATTAGAATCAACAACTATGGGTATTCATCCAACATACGGAAGCAATGATGTCCGTAAGATAAATAACCTTGATCAATTGTTTGACGGTGTTTACAACAATTTTGTTGAGTTTTCTGACTATGCTCATAAAGATGGCCATGTAACCTTAAAACTTGGTAGCGAGCGCACCATCAAGAAAATTCGAGCTTATATCCAAGACGGAACTCAAAATTATCTTCGTGATGGTAAAATCCAAGTCAGTCAAGACGGTAAAACGTGGACAGATGTCATTACAGTTGGTGATGGTGTAGCTAATAGCCAACAAGATGATTCGCTTACTGATGGTTGGACGCATGACTCTAAGATGCCAGGTAACCGTTACATTGAAGGTGAGCTTGCAACTCCAGTTAAGGCTAATTATCTCCGTGTCCTCTACACTGCTGACTATGATGCTCGTTTTGTAGGATTTACAGAATTAGTCATTAATGATGGCGAATTTGTCAAACCAATCAATGATCCAACAGTAGAAGGAAAAGGTGGCGAAAGCCGTGGAAACTTCTATACAAACCTTGTTGATGGAAAAGTGTTGACCAGCTACAAAGCAGAACAAGATAAGGGAGAAATGGTTTATCACTTGTCTGAACCAACCAATGCTAACCATCTTCGTCTCGTTTCAAGTCTTCCAGAAGGTGCTAAGGCACGTGTTCAGGCTAGAACTCTTAAGGATGGACAAGAAAGTTGGACAGATCTTGGCGCAATTTCTTCAAGTCTCCAAACATTTGCAATTCGAAATGGTGGTTCACTTCTAGATGTTAAACTTGTCTGGGAAGGTGGTAAGGCTGAGTTTTATGAGTTAGCTAGCTTCTATCAAGAATTAACAGAAGAACCTGTTCAATCAAGTAAAGGTGAAGATCCAGTACCAGTTCTTGATGTTCCTGAGTTTACTGGAGGAGTCAATGCAGTAGAAGCATTGGTACATGAGCTTCCAGAATATACTCAACCATTTGGAACTGTAGGAGATCAAGCAGCACCAACACTTGACAAATCTGAGTTTACTGGAGGTGTCAATGCAGTGATGGCTTTGAAACACGAGCTTCCAGAATATACGGAAAAATTTGGAACAGTTGGTGATCAAGAAGCACCGATAGTAGAGAAACCAGAATTCAAGGGAGGCGTCAATGCTGTTCTAGCATTGAAACATGAGCTTCCAGCCTATACAGGTCCATTATCAACTGTGGGAGATCAAGCAGCACCAATAGTTGAAAAACCTGAGTTTAAGCTATCTTCATTGGAAAAAGGTAATAAGTTAGAATCAGGAGTTAAAAATCTTGAGACTGCAAAACCAACAATGCAAGATGTTAAGGGATCTGAATCATCAGTACAAAATGTTAAGGAAGAAAAGAGATTGCCAGAAACTGGGGAAAACCAATCTGAAACAGCTATCTTCCTAGCAAGTGTTGGTTTAGCCTTATCTACTATGCTTGTTGCTAAAAGAAAAAAAGAGTAATTTTCTATATACAGAAAATTTTCCCTGATAGAATTTTAAATTCGTTAGGTCTATAATACAGAAAACCTGAAAAAATAATTTTTCAGGTTTTTCTCATGCAGTTTCTATTGTGGTTGGGTTGCGTTTTTAGTCATTCATAAATGAGTTTAAGCATTTATTAGCCGATCTACTTACCAAGTAAAATGCTATGTAGAACTCCTAATTCTTAAAAATATTTCTCTAGTTACAGAGAAGCAAGTTTTAGTTGTTCCAGACAATTTTGGAAGAATTGTGAAGAATAAAAAAGTCTTGGAAAAAAATTGTATCTAGAAATGATACATTGGTATTTTTAGTTTGATACTAAAAAACTAGGAACTTTTGCTCCTAGTTTTCATAGTGTAATGAATGTTTTTTACAATGAGCTTAGGAAGCTCCGTTACTTACTGTAGTACCAGTATCTGTTGGTTGATTTTGTGAAGGTGAAATTTCTGGTACTTCAGTCGTTGATGATTTTTTATCAGTCTTTGCTTCTTCTTTGCTTTCAGGAGTTTGCACTTTTTCATTTGGAGTTGTTTCCTGATGATTATTTTGGTTTTGCGCAGGAATATTGTTTGCTCCTGAATTATCTCTTTGAACTTCTTTAATAATAGTAGTTTCAGTAGTTTCTTTTTTACTGTTATTTTTATTATCAATGAAATTCATGATGGTAATACTTGCAGTAATAAGACCGAGGATACTCCCTATAGTAGCAATAGTTTTTTGAAAGACAGTAAATCCTTTTTTAATCTGTTCGCTTTTTGGTTTTGATTTTCTACGATAGTTAGACATAATTTCACTCCTTTACTATGCTTTATTATATCGAAAATCTTTTAAAAAAACTTAAATGAACCTGAACTGCCTTTCTTGTCGCCTGAACTGTTTCATGATACAATAGAAGGAGTGATTTTAGAAAGTGTGAGATAACATGATTTACTTTGATAATTCTGCAACGACAAAGCCTTATCCTGAAGCACTAGAGACCTATATGCAGGTTGCTTCTAAAATTTTAGGGAATCCTTCTAGCCTTCATCGCTTAGGAGATCAAGCGACTAGAATCTTAGATGCTTCTCGTAAGCAAATAGCAGATTTGATTGGTAAGAAAAGTGATGAGATTTACTTCACTTCTGGAGGAACAGAAGGCGATAACTGGGTCGTAAAGGGTGTAGCATTTGAAAAAGCCCAATTTGGCAAGCATCTCATCGTATCAGAGATTGAGCACCCAGCGGTAAAAGAATCTGCTCTATGGTTAAAAAATCAAGGATTTGAAGTAGATTTTGCTCCAGTTGATGAGAAGGGATTTGTAGATGTTGAAGCGTTAGCAGATTTGATACGATCTGATACGACTCTCGTTTCTATCATGGCAGTTAACAATGAAATCGGCTCGATTCAACCTATTAAAGCTATCTCAGAACTCCTAGAAGATAAGCCAACTATTTCCTTCCACGTTGATGCGGTTCAGGCGCTTGCTAAGATTCCAACTGAAAAATATCTGACAGAACGAGTGGATTTTGCGACCTTCTCGAGTCATAAGTTCCACGGAGTCCGTGGTGTTGGTTTTGTTTACATCAAATCTGGCAAGAGGATCACGCCTCTTTTAACGGGCGGTGGTCAAGAGAGGGACTATCGTTCGACAACTGAAAATGTGGCAGGGATTGCAGCGACAGCCAAGGCTCTCCGTTTGTCCATGGAAAAGCTGGATATCTTTACTAGTAAGACAGGACAGATGAAGGCAGTGATTCGCCAAGCTCTTCTGGACTATCCAGATATTTTTGTCTTTTCAGATGAGAAAGACTTTGCCCCTCATATCCTGACTTTTGGAATTAAGGGTGTTCGTGGTGAGGTCATTGTTCATGCCTTTGAAGACTATGATATTTTTATCTCAACGACCTCTGCTTGTTCGTCTAAGGCTGGGAAACCTGCAGGTACCTTGATTGCCATGGGAGTGGACAAGGATAAGGCCCAGTCAGCTGTGCGTCTTAGCCTAGACCTTGAAAATGATATGAGTCAGGTCGAGCAGTTTTTGACCAAGCTAAAATTAATTTACAATCAAACTAGAAAAGTAAGATAGGAGCATTTATGCAGTATTCAGAAATTATGATTCGCTACGGAGAATTGTCAACCAAACACAAAAATCGTATGCGTTTCATCAATAAACTTCGTAATAATATTTCAGACGTTTTGTCTATCTATCCCCAAGTTAAGGTAACCGCAGATCGCGACCGTGCCCACGCTTACCTCAATGGAGCTGATTACACAGCAGTAGCAGAATCGCTCAAACAAGTTTTTGGAATTCAAAACTTTTCCCCTGTTTATAAGGTTGAAAAATCTGTAGAAGTTCTGAAGTCTGCTGTCCAAGAGATTATGCAGGACATCTACAAGGATGGCATGACCTTTAAAATTTCTAGCAAGCGTAGCGACCACAACTTTGAGTTGGATAGTCGTGAACTCAATCAAACACTTGGAGGAGCTGTTTTCGAAGCCATTCCAAATGTGCAAGCTCAAATGAAAAGTCCTGACATCAATCTTCAGGTGGAGATCCGTGAAGAAGCAGCCTATCTTTCTTATGAAACCATTCGTGGGGCTGGTGGTTTGCCAGTTGGAACTTCAGGTAAAGGGATGCTTATGTTGTCAGGAGGGATTGACTCACCTGTAGCAGGTTATCTTGCTTTGAAACGTGGAGTGGATATTGAGGCTGTTCACTTTGCCAGCCCACCATACACGAGTCCTGGTGCTCTTAAAAAAGCCCAAGATTTGACTCGTAAATTGACCAAGTTTGGGGGAAATATCCAGTTTATCGAAGTTCCTTTTACAGAGATTCAAGAGGAAATCAAGGCTAAAGCGCCAGAAGCCTACCTTATGACCTTGACACGACGTTTTATGATGCGGATTACCGACCGTATTCGTGAGATACGAAAAGGTTTAATTATCATTAATGGGGAAAGTCTTGGTCAAGTAGCCAGCCAGACCTTGGAAAGCATGCAGACTATCAACGCTGTGACTAGCACTCCAATTATTCGTCCCGTGGTTACCATGGACAAGTTGGAAATCATTGACATCGCGCAGGAAATCGATACCTTTGAAATTTCAATTCAGCCTTTTGAGGACTGCTGTACTATTTTTGCGCCTGATCGTCCTAAGACTAATCCTAAGATAGAGAATGCTGAGCAGTATGAAAAACGCATGGATGTTGAAGGCTTGGTTGAGCGAGCAGTGGCTGGTATCATGATTACTAAGATCACACCTCAAGCTGAAAAAGATGCTGTCGATGAGTTAATTGATAATCTCCTCTAATCAGAAAATCCAGAAGAATTTAGAATATTAAATGAAAAAAGTTAGTTATTTATCCTTAAAATGGACAATTACTGACTTTTTTTCTATTTTTATGGTATAATGAGATAAAATTTTGAATATAGAGAGTTTTCTGACAATGAATCATTCCTACTTTTACTTAAAAATGAAAGAACACAAACTCAAGGTGCCTTATACAGGAAAGGAGCGTCGTGTGCGTGTTCTTCTGCCTAAGGACTACGAGAAAGATACAGACCGTTTTTACCCTGTTGTTTATTTTCATGACGGGCAAAATGTCTTTTACAGCAAGGAGTCCTATATCGGACACTCTTGGAAAATTATTCCAGCCATTAAGCGGAATCCTGACATCAGTCGCATGATTGTTGTAGCCATTGACAATGATGGTTTGGGGCGGATGCATGAGTACGCGGCTTGGAAGTTTCAAGAATCTCCTATCCCAGGCCAGCAGTTTGGCGGTAAGGGTGTGGAGTATGCCGAGTTTGTCATGGAGGTGGTCAAGCCTTTTATCGATGAGACCTATCGTACCAAAGCTGATCGCCAGCACACGGCTATGATTGGTTCGTCGCTAGGAGGCAATATCACCCAGTTTATCGGACTAGAGTACCAAGATCGAATTGGTTGTCTAGGTGTCTTCTCATCTGCTAACTGGCTTCACCAAGAAGCCTTTAACCGCTATATCGAGCGTAAGAAATTGTCCCCTGAACAGCGTATTTTTATCTATGTTGGAACGGAAGAAGCGGATGATACGGACAAGACTCTGATGGCTGGCAATATCAAGCAAGCCTATATCGACTCATCGCTTCGCTATTATCATGATTTGATTGCAGGTGGAATACACTTGGATAATCTTGTTTTGAAAGTTCAGTCTGGTGCCATCCATAGTGAGATTCCTTGGTCGGAAAATTTGCCAGACTGTCTCCGATTTTTTGCAGAGAAATGGTAAGTTAGGAAAGGAGAAAGCCAATGCATATTGAAAACCTTAGCCACTGGAGTGGCCACCTCAACCGTGAAATGTACCTCAACCGTTATGGACACGCTGGGATTCCAGTTGTGGTTTTTGCTTCATCTGGTGGCAGTCACAATGAATACTATGATTTTGGCATGATTGATGCCTGCGCTTCCTTTATCGAGGAGGGGCGTGTCCAGTTCTTTACCCTATCCAGTGTGGACAACGAGAGCTGGTTGGCTACTTGGAAAAATGGTCATGACCAAGCAGAGATGCACCGTGCCTACGAACGCTATGTGATTGAGGAGGCGATTCCTTTTATCAAGCACAAGACAGGTTGGTTTGATGGGATGATGACGACGGGGTGTTCGATGGGAGCCTACCATGCACTCAATTTCTTTCTCCAGCATCCAGATGTCTTTACCAAGGTGATTGCTCTCAGCGGTGTTTATGATGCTCGCTTCTTCGTTGGAGATTACTACAATGACGATGCCATTTACCAAAACTCTCCAGTTGATTATATCTGGAATCAAAACGACGGATGGTTTATCGATCGTTACCGTCAGGCAGAAATCGTCGTCTGTACGGGCCTAGGTGCTTGGGAACAAGATGGTCTGCCATCCTTCTACAAGCTCAAAGAAGCCTTTGACCAGAAACAAATTCCAGCCTGGTTTGCTGAATGGGGACACGATGTCGCCCACGACTGGGAATGGTGGCGTAAACAAATGCCCTATTTTCTTGGACACCTGTATCTATAAAAGGAGTTGCCTATGAATTACCTTGTTATTTCTCCCTACTATCCGCAAAACTTCCAACAGTTTTCTATCGAACTAGCTAATAAAGGTATCACCGTTTTGGGAATTGGTCAGGAGCCTTACGAACAACTAGATGAGCCTTTGCGCAATAGCCTAACTGAGTATTTCCGTGTGGACAATCTTGAGAACATAGATGAAGTCAAGCGTGCGGTTGCCTTTCTTTTCTACAAGCATGGTCCTATCGACCGCATTGAGTCCCACAATGAATACTGGCTTGAGCTAGACGCAAGACTCAGAGAACAATTCAATGTCTTTGGTGCCAAACCTGAAGATCTTAAAAAAACCAAGTTTAAGTCTGAGATGAAGAAACTCTTCCAAAAGGCAGGCGTACCTGTTGTACCAGGCGCTGTTATCCAGACAGAAGCAGATGTAGACCAAGCAGTCGAGACGATTGGCCTACCAATGATTGCCAAACCTGATAATGGAGTGGGAGCTGCAGCCACCTTTAAGCTTGAGACAGAAGACGATATCAATCACTTCAAGCAAGCATGGGACCATTCAACCGCTTATTTCTTTGAAAAATTTGTCACTTCTAGCGAAATCTGTACCTTTGATGGACTAGTGGACAAGGATGGAAAGATTGTCTTCTCAACAACCTTTGACTACGCCTATACACCACTTGATCTGATGATTTATAAGATGGACAATTCCTACTATGTCCTCAAGGATATGGATCCTAAACTGCGCAAGTATGGTGAGGCCATTGTCAAGGAATTTGGAATGAGAGAACGCTTTTTCCATATCGAGTTCTTCCGTGAGGGAGACGACTACATTGCCATCGAGTACAATAACCGTCCTGCAGGTGGTTTTACCATCGATGTTTATAACTTTGCTCATTCCTTGGATCTTTATCGTGGCTATGCGGCTATTGTCGCAGGAGAAGAGTTTCCAAGATCAGAGTTTGAGCCCCAGTATTGCTTGGCAACTTCACGTCGTGCCAATGTCAACTATGTTTATTCAGAAGAAGACTTGCTTGCCAAGTATAGCCAACAATTCAAGGTCAAAAAAATCATGCCAGCAGCTTTTGCAGAGCTACAAGGGGATTACCTTTATATGCTGACAACTCCAAGCCGTCAAGAGATGGAGCAAATGATTGCAGACTTTGGTAAACGTCAAGACTAATGAAAAGGATGAAAGGAGTTTGACTTCTTTTGTCCTTTTCTTAAAGATAAGTTAAATAAAGCGTTTTCCAGAGATTCTTTTAGAAAATCTGTTGCTAAAAGGCCTAAAAATTGATAGAATAAGGATTGTCTAAAAAAATTGAAGGAGAATCTATCAAATGGATTTTACATGGGCTATTAAATATGCCACAGAATTCTTGGGAACTGCTATTTTGATCATTCTTGGTAATGGTGCAGTTGCTAACGTTGAACTTAAAGGTACGAAAGGTCACCAAAGTGGCTGGCTCGTTATCGCGGTTGGTTACGGTATGGGGGTTATGATCCCAGCCTTGATGTTTGGTAATGTATCAGGAAACCACATCAACCCAGCTTTCACTCTTGGACTTGCTGTTAGTGGTCTTTTCTCTTGGGATCAAGTACCATTTTACATCCTAGCACAAGTTTTGGGAGCAATCTTTGGTCAAGCTATGGTTGTAGCGACTCACCGTCCTTACTATTTGAAAACAGAAAATCCAAACAACATCTTGGGAACTTTCTCAACTATCTCAAGTTTGGACCATGGAACAAAAGAATCACGTTTTGCAGCTACTGTTAATGGTTTCCTAAATGAGTTTGTAGGTTCATTTGTTCTTTTCTTTGCAGCACTTGGTTTGACTAAAAACTTCTTTGGTGCTGAGGTTCTTCAATACATGAAACAAATGGCTACTCAGGCTGGTCAAACAGTTGATTTAACTGAAATGGCAGTGAAAGCTCAAGTAGCACCTCACACAGCTGCTGGGATCTCAGTTGCGCACTTGGCACTTGGTTTCCTAGTGATGGCCTTGGTAACTTCACTCGGTGGACCTTCTGGGCCTGCTTTGAACCCAGCTCGTGACTTTGGACCACGTCTTCTTCACGAACTCCTTCCAAAATCAGTTCTTGGTCAACACAAGGGTGATTCAAAATGGTGGTACGCATGGGTACCAGTTGTAGCTCCAATTGCAGCGGCTATTGCAGCAGTAGCAGTATTCAAACTACTTTATCTATAATAAAAGAAACTGGGGGAACCCAGTTTTTTTGCTATAAAATTTTTAAATAAAACAGATATGGCTTGTAAAATATTCGAAAATCCTTTAAAATAAAAGAGTTGGAGGAATTTATGAGTGTGAATGAGATAGTTCGGATCATTCCGACTGTGAAAGTTAATAACCGAAAATTAAATGAAAAATTTTACATTGAAACCCTAGGAATGAAACCCTTGTTAGAAGAGTCTGCCTTTCTCTCCTTGGGAGATCAGACAGGTACTGAAAGATTGATTTTAGAAGAAGCTCCGAGCATGAGAACACGCAGAGTTGAAGGGCTTAAGAAACTTGCTAGACTCGTGGTGAAGGTTGAGAATCCTTCTGAAATCGAGGGCATTCTTTCACAGATGAAGTCCCTTCCTCGCCTATTTAAAGGAAGCTGTGGTTATGCTTTTGAGATTGTTTCTCCCGAACAGGATGTGATCCTTGTTCATGCGGAAAATCATATTGAAGACTTAGTTCCGCTAGATACGATTCCTGAATTTTATTCAAATAAAAGTATAAAACACCTGAGTCAATTTGAAGTTTCCGTTGAACTCCGTCTGCCTGAGGACAGGGAGAGTTTACTTGCTTCAGAATTGGCGACTAATGCCATTACCTTTACTCAAGGGCAAGGTCCAGATTTGGCTGTTGAAAACAATGTTACCTGGGACTTGTCTATGCTGAAATTTTTGGTAAAGAATCTAGAGTTGACTAGTCTTCGTCAGAAATTTGAGGGCACAGACTATTTTATTCCAAAGTCTGAGAAATTCTTCCTTGGTAAAGATACCAATAAAATCGAATTATGGTTTGAAGAAGCATGAAGTGGACAAAAATTCTAAAAAAAATAGAAGATCAAATCGAGGCAGGGGTCTATCCCGGGGCCTCTTTTGCGTATTTTAAGGATGGAGAATGGAGAGAATCCTACCTAGGCTTGAGTGATCCAGAGCGGGGCTTGAAGACAGGGGCCGGTTTGGTTTATGATCTGGCTAGTGTGAGTAAGGTTGTGGGAGTAGGAACAGTCTTGACCTTCTTGTGGCAACAGGGGAAACTAGACATTGATCGACCAGTGGCGGACTTTTTAGCTGCATGTGATTACCCAGATATCACTATTCGTCAACTCTTGACCCACGCAACAGATCTGGACCCCTTTATTCCCAATAGGGACCAGTTAGGCTCTAAGGAATTAAGAGAGGCCATGTTTCATCTAAATAGACGTAGTCAGCCTGCTTTTCTATACTCGGATGTTCACTTTTTACTCCTAGGCTTTCTTTTGGAGAAAATCTTTAACCAAGACTTGGATCAGATTTTAGAAGAACAAGTTTTGAACCCATGGGGGATGAAGGAAACAATGTTTGGTCCCGTTGAGTTTGCTGTACCAACAGTTAGAGGAGTAGCGGCAGGTAGTATCCACGATCCCAAAGCTCGTCTTCTGGGAAAACATGCTGGGAGTGCTGGTTTATTTTCAACTGTTAAGGATTTACAAATCTTTCTGGAACATTACTTGAAAGATGATTTTGCTGAAAACCTAAGTCGAAATTACTCTCCCCTAGATGATAAAGAGCGTTCGCTAGCTTGGAATCTGGAAGGAGACTGGCTTGATCATACGGGCTATACAGGTACCTTCATCATGTGGAATCGAAAGAAACAAGAAGCCGCCATCTTTTTATCCAATCGAACGTATGAGAAGGATGAACGTGCTCAGTGGATAGTCGATCGAAACCAAGTCATGGAAATGATTCGCCAAGAGGAGTAGGGGGAAGAATGTCAAAAACCGTAAAAGGAACTCTATTTACAGTAGTTGCTGGGATTGCTTGGGGCTTGTCTGGAACCAGTGGCCAATACCTGATGGCACACGGGATTTCCGCTCTAGTCTTGACCAATCTGCGGCTCATTATTGCAGGATTGGCTCTGGTTTTTTTAACTTACGCGACCGCAAAGGATAAACTCCTTGCTTTTTTAAAAGACAGAAAAAGCCTTTTATCTCTCTTGTTATTTGCCTTATTTGGACTTTTCTTAAACCAGTTTGCCTATCTTTCTGCCATTCAGGAAACCAATGCTGGAACGGCGACGGTTCTCCAGTATGTTTGTCCTGTTGGAATCTTGATTTATACTTGTATCAAGGACAAGGTAGCACCGACTCTGGCTGAGATTATTTCAATTGGTCTAGCAATTGGAGGAACGTTTCTTATCGCGACGCATGGGGAACTTGACCAGTTTTCGGTCACACCTGCGGGTCTTTTTTTGGGACTCTTTTCTGCCTTGACCTACGCCCTCTATATTATCCTTCCTATCGCTTTGATTAAGAAGTGGGGCAGTATTTCGGTGATTGGTGTTGGGATGGTTATTTCAGGTTTTGGGGCTATTCCCTTCACAGGAGTTTTGCAGGCCAGTATACCGACTGGCTTGGATTTTCTCTTTGCATTTGCTGGCATTATCATCATTGGAACAGTATTTGCCTATACAGCTTTCCTAAAAGGAGCTAGTCTAATAGGACCAGTTAAATCCAGTTTATTGGCTTCCATAGAGCCCATTTCAGCTGTTTTCTTTGCCTTTTTAATTATGAAGGAGCAATTCTATGCGATTGATTTTGTTGGTATGGCCATGATTCTGCTTGCAGTGACTATCATTTCTTTGAAAGATTTACTGCTGGAAAGTAAGCATAAATAAAAAATCCACTCAGTTGAGTGGATTTTTGCTATCTATAAGATTAGTCTTTGTTTTCGTATGGCAAGATCAGATTCAAAATGATACCTGTCATTGCTGATAGGGCAGTACCTGAAAGGGTTACTGGACCGAGTTTAAGGATGGCTCCACCAAGTCCAAGTACCAGCATAGCACTTGCAATGATTAGGTTACGCATTTGACCGAAGTCTACACGTTCTTTGATTAAGACTTTCAAACCATTACTTGCAATAACTCCGTAGAGAAGGATGGACATGCCACCAAGCACAGCATTTGGAATGGTTGAAATCAAGGCAGTGAATTTACCTAGGAAGCTAAGAGCAATGGCGATAAATGCAGCGTTTCGGATAACAGAAACAGAAGCGATACGGGTCATACCGATAACTCCAGTGTTCTCACCGTAGGTAGTATTGGCTGGTCCACCGAGGAAGGCAGATACAGATGTCGCGATACCGTCACCAAGAAGCGTACGGTGAAGTCCTGGTTCTTTCAAGAACTGACGGCCACAGATTTGGCTCAAGACTGTGTGGTCTCCAATGTGTTCAGAGATGGTTACGATAGCGATAGGCAAGATAGCGATTGTTTCAGGGCCGAAGTATAAGTTGTACTCTTTAAAGGCACCACCTGTACTAAATGGCAAGTAGAAACCAGGGATTTCAAACCAGTTGGCTTGAAGGACTGGGGTGAAGTCCACAAGACCAAGAAGAACTGCGAAGATGTATCCACCAATAATTGCAAAGAGGAAAGGAATGATACGAAGGAATCCTTTTCCTTTTGTATTGATGAAGGCAGCAATGAGGAAGGTTACGACAGCTACAAGGGCATTTTTCCAGTTTCCATCAGCTACAAGACCAGCATTGGTAACGGCTGAGCCTGCAAGACCAAGACCGATAACGATAATCATAGGTCCGATAACGATAGGAGGCAAGAGTTTGTCAATCCATTTCGTACCAGCAAAGCGAACACTTGTTGCGACAATGACATAAATCAAACCAGTTAGGATAACCCCTGTTTGAGCAGCAGAGACGTCGCCACCCATTTCTTTCATAGCAAGGGACATGGCTGTGATAAAGGCGAAGGATGATCCGAGATAGACTGGAACTTTAAAGCCAGTTGAAACCATATAAATCAGGGTTCCGACACCAGATGCAAAGAGGGCAACGGATACAGGCATTCCCAAAATCAAAGGAACTAGGATGGTCGCTCCAAACATAGCAAAAACGTGCTGGAAGCTGAGGAGGATACCTTTCCCAGCTGAAGGACGTTGATCAACGTCTAGTAACAAATCAACAGTTGATTCTTGTTTCATATAAACCTCACTTT
>ERZ773207.237-NODE-237-length-20658-cov-5.762073_pt1 | contig 20658 bp, 15 predicted proteins | sample MGYA00580997_ERZ773207 | MGnify/ENA primary metagenome ERZ773207 (study PRJEB29015, sample SAMEA2738170) | human oral metagenome | biome: human oral; feature: human-associated habitat; material: saliva | place: China | collected 2239 ... | reverse complement strand
GCAGATGATGTTTTAGGTCAAACTAATGTGTGAAAACAATTACGCTTGGCGTGAAAAGTAATAGATTGGATAGTGGTAAATAGGTAAATATAAGAAGGGGGAGAGCGTACTAGGCTATTTTACGCTTTGTGATACATCGTGTTTATACCTTACAAAGGTACAAAATAAAATTATATAACAATGAGGAGAATCGTTTTTTAGGTCTTTTATTTTGATTGTATCCCCCTTTCCTCTCACACAAAACAAAACGGCAACGCAGTCGAAACCGCATTGCCGAGCATGAAAAAACAATAAGAAGTCGGAACTTGAGCTCGTGGGCTACGAGTTCCGTTCGGAATCTATCCTAGGTATTTGAGCAAGATGCTCACGTTGGCCTCTTCGCGCAAGCGACGCAAAGCACGTTCCTTGATTTGACGCACACGTTCACGGGTGAGATTGAGCGTAGTTGCCACTTCTTCAGCCGTCATTTCCGTGCGACCGATGCCGAAGAGCATTTTCACCACGCTGCACTCACGCTCAGAGAGCACTTGAAGGGCGGTGTCGATGTCGGTGGACAGCGATTCGCGCTCCATACTGTTGTCGGTGCCGGGTGCCCCTTCATCGGTCATGATGTCGATCATGGAGTTCGTTTCGTCGTCTTGGAAGGGTGCGTCCACACTCACCTTCTTACCGCCAGCGTTGAGGCTGTCTTTGATGCGGTCGAGGTCGGTGTCGAGCAGTTCGGCCAATTCTTCTGCAGAAGGACGACGTTGGTAGAGCTGTTCAAACTCTGTGGTGGCACGACCAATCTTGGCCTGTAAACCCACTTGATTGAGAGGCATGCGCACGATGCGGCTTTGCTCACTAATCGCCTGGAGAATGCTTTGACGAATCCACCATACTGCATAAGAGATGAACTTAAAACCACGCGTCTCGTCGAACTTCTGGGCAGCTTTCATCAAGCCGATGTTGCCTTCGTCGATGAGGTCGTTGAGCGACATCCCCTGATTTTGGTACTGCTTGGCTACGGACACCACAAAGCGCAGGTTGGCTTTCACCAAACGCTCAAGAGCTGCTTGGTCACCTTGGCGAATGCGCTGTGCGAGTTCCACCTCCTCATCCATGGAGAGGAGTTCAAGACGACCAATCTCAGTGAGATATTTGTCGATTGCGGCATCACCACGGTTGGTAATACCCTGAGAAATTTTTAGTTGTCGCATAACGAACGGGGAAATATTGAATGATTTTCATGACAATGAGCCGCAACCAACATGGCTCTGTTTGTACTTTGCCATGGCGGATGCGCCCACGCAGGTACAAATATACTACATTCTTTGCGATATACCAAAGAATGTCGTAATAAAACGCGAGAATTAAAGATGTTATAAAGATTTTGCTGACTTTACTTGTCAGATTCTGCGTTTTGTGATAACTTTGAACTCTAAAAGCGAACAAAGACAGCAGATTCTTCTTTCCACTGTTGGGGAGAGCCGTCCGCATTGGCGCTTTCTTCTCTACAAAGAAGCCTTTGCGCTCCCAACGTCAAGTCCATCATCACTAGCCATCTCCTTACGATCATGAACGACTATATGCAAAAACTAGACAAAACGGTCGATGAAATGCTCGAGCGTTTGTCATTGAGGTTCTCTGCCGACGACATAATTCGCCTGCGTCAAGCCTACAACCATGCCAAAGAAGCGCATGAAGGGCAGAAGCGCGCGGCTGGAGACCCCTATATCATGCACCCCGTGGCGGTGGCGCGCATTGTGGCTGAGGAGTTTATGCTCGATGCCAACTCCATCGTGGCGGCTTTCCTCCACGATGTTGTCGAAGACACGCCCTATACCATCGAAGACATCCGTGAGCGCTTCGGTGATGACGTAGCATTTCTGGTCAAAGTGGTGACAAAGCCCTGCAAAATCGTAGGCGCAGCCCCCGATGTGCGCAAACAAGAAAACAACTTCCGCCAACTCCTCGACTCCCTGCGCCATGACATCCGCGCCGTCTTTGTCAAGTTGGCAGACCGCTTGCACAACATGCGCACACTCGGTTCCATGCTCCCCGAAAAACAAATGAAAATCGGTGGTGAAACCGACTTTTTCTACGCCCCCTTTGCCAATCGCTTGGGACTGCACAATCTGCGCCGAGAGCTCGAAAATCTGTCCTTTCGTTTCAGATGTCCCGATCGCTATGAGCGATTGCAGCAACTCCTCCAACAAGATATTGAGGAGCACCGCGAACAACTCTCGAAGTTTACCACGCGCATCGAACAATTATTGGCAGAAAAAGATCTGCACGTACGCACTGAAGTACGCTATCGTCTGCCCTACAGCATCGACACCCGCATGCGCAAGTCGGGACGCGATTTTCACCACATCGACCATCGCTATGTGATTCGTGTCATCTACGACCGGAAGCGTCTTAACGAAGTGGACAAAATGCGCACCGACAAGGCCATCTGCCTGCGCATCTACGGCGTGCTCACCAATCATTTTCAAGAAAAAGTAGGCAGTTCTATCAACTACATTGATGTGCCCAAGGAAAATGGCTATCAGTCCTATCACGTGCAACTCCTCAGCGGATGCGGACGCTGGGACGAAATCCACATTTCCTCCGAAGAAATGGTGACGCGCACCAAACTCGGGCTCATCGTGGATCGCATCGAAACCCACCGCAACCATGAGCATGGTGGCGGGGTTAATCAACTCTTGAGCAAGTCGGACCGCCAGTGGATCGACAAATTTTGCATCCAACTCCAGCAAATCGCCGAGAGCGACGGCGATGACGACTTCATGGAAGGTGTGACAGCAAGCCTTTATAGCGAGGACATCACCGTCTATGACGCTGACGGCACCCCCGTGCGCTTGCCCCAGCAAGCCACTGCCCTCGACTTCGCCTTTGAGCGCAATCTGGGCAAACACGCACAATATGCGCGCATCGATGGCAAACTCGCTTCGCTCCCCACCGTGCTCACCCATGGATGTTGCGTGGAAATTGGTACCCATCCCCAAGCACATCCGCTGCCCGAGTGGGAAAAGGTGGTCACCACCTATCGCGCCAAGAGCTATCTGTCGCGCTATTTCCAAAATTTACACACCGAAGCTCCCCACCGCTGTCCCATTTGTCAGCCCCTTCCAGGGCAAGAAGTCATCGGTTTCACCAACGAAGCCCAAGGAGACGGCAGAGTGGTGATCCATCGTCGCGACTGTCGCCGCGCCATCAGTCTGTCGGCACAGCGCGGAGATGCCATTGTCAATGTCGATTTCCCCGTCACCGACTACACCTACGAGGTGCGCACCCGCCTGCGTGCTGTCGATCGCTTTGGACTCCTCAGCGACATCACCGAATGTCTCACGCAAGGACTCCAGCTCAATCTCTATCGCATCGAGATGGAGACGCGCGACAACATCGTGGAGTGTATGTTGCACTATGCCGTGCACTCTGCCGAAGAGCTCCGTACCGCCGTGCGATTCTTGAGTGTCATCGAGGGGGTGGACGAAGTGTTGAAAGCTTAAAATCTGCGGATTACAAAATGTTGAAAATAACTTCGTCAAGCATTGAAGATTGAATCTCCAAGCATTGAACTGAAAAAACTTTGCTCTGCTGGCTCTCCACATTATGGAGAAAAAGAAACAGAGCACAGCATGAGCAAAAGAATCTGCCACATCGACTTTACTCCTGCCACATCCTGTTGCGCAGCAAGGAAAAACCGAAAGCCTTCTTCGCATTTCTTGTGATAGAAAAATGGGCTATTTCAAAATAAAACACTACTTTTGCAGCCGTTAAAAAGCGAACGCACCTCATCAGACGCGCAGCCACCTGCTGAAAAAGCCCTGAAAAGCGTGCCGCAGTGTTGCCGCTTCTTCGCCTCATTTACAGAGGGAAAAAGAAGGCATACATCGCAAGTTCGCGCTAATTCTCACCCAAATGGACGACTATCATTCGGAAACGTATCACATCTTGTTTGGTTAGGATGGAGCAAGGCTTTCTTCCTACCCACACCCCCTTTTTGCAATAAAGAAGAAAGCCCGTTATGCTCACATATTGGAACTACAACCGAGGTCTGCGCACGCAAGACGAATGGTCTCCCAACTGCTGGATCCAGGCCACATGCCCCACTCCTGAAGACGAAGAATACCTCACTCAAACGCTCAAAGTGCCCGACTACTTCCTCGATGACATTCGAGACAAGGACGAACGTGCACGCTACGACTACGACGAAGGCTGGATGCTCATCATCCTCCGTATTCCCTACCAAAAGGAAGAGCAAAGTCGCACACCACACACCACCATCCCCATGGGATTGATTCTCAACAAAGACATTTGTTTGACCGTGTGCCACTTCGAGACCAACATGATGTTGGACTTCGTGTCGTATCAGCAGAAGCGAAATCTGGGATTCACTGACTCCGTAGACTTCGTGTTCCGCCTCTTCCTCTCCAGTGCCGTGTGGTATCTGAAGCGACTCAAACAAATCAGCACCATCATTGATGCTGCCAAGCGCGACTTAGATCGACCCATCAACAATGCCGATTTGATCAATCTCTCTCGACTGCAAGACTCGCTCACCTACTTTGCCACCTCCATCCGTGGCAATGAAATGCTCCTCTCCAAGTTGAAATTCAAGTTGCCCGTCGATGAACTCGATGCCGACATGATTGAAGACGTAAATATTGAGATGAGTCAGGCACGCGAAACCACCAACATCTACACCAATATCTTGGAGTCGACCATCGACACCTATGCGGCAATCATCAACAACAACATGAGCCAGACGATGAAAACGATGACTTCCGTCAGCATCATCCTCATGTTCCCCACGCTCATCGCCAGCATCTTCGGGATGAACCTCCTCAACGGCATGGAACATTGGGTCTGGGGATTCCCACTCACCATCGGAGCCTCCATCTTCGTCACTTGGCTCTTCATCTGGTATTTCCGCCGCATCAATTGGATTTAATCCGTCTTCTTATAAAGACATCTCGGAGATTGCTCAAAAGAATCTCCGAGATTTTTTTGTTTTTCTCCCACGATTTACGAAAAAACTCCTAACATTTTAGGCTGTTATCTACATGGTTTTGAGGCGACATCGCCCTGCATTGTCCCGAAAACTTCTCTCTTGCACTTCTAGCACTTGTGCAACAATAGGCGAGAAAAGGAGAGCCATTTCGAGAAATAAAACATACAATTCATAGAAAATTAGACGATTTAGTGCAGATTTCGGCTAAAAGATTTGGATATTCCTATCTTTTTGCCGTTATTTGCAGTCTAGAATTGTCAAATAATGAGGAGACACCAAGGTGTCGCCCTCACACACGTCAATTTTGTTTAACATCTCTCACCCACAAATCGACACTCCCCCAATGAGTGAACACGTAGATCCTCAGCTCCAAGTAGCTGCCACTGAACACGTCGCAAACGACGCTGCGAGTAACGCACCATTGACTTCACCCGAAGCGGTGATTGCGCAACTCAAACTCCTGTTGGAACAACCCGATAACGCTGACCGCAGCGCACTCGATGCCTGCCGCAGTGCTTACTATCGCCTTCACAACGAGGCGGTGGCAAAGGCACGCGAACAATTCTTGGCAGAAGGCGGCGAAGAAGCGGACTTTGTGGCACCCGAACAGCCCCTAGAAGCTGAATACAAGCAGCTCTTGGCCAATATCAAGGTGCGCCGTGCAGAAATGGCTGAAAAAGCTGAAGCTGAACGCCAAGCAAATTTGGCGCGAAAGCTCGCTATCATCGAGCAAATCAAAGGTTTTGCCGCAGACGCTGAGCAGATCGACAAAAACTATGATACTTTCAAAGCACTCCAAGCCGAATGGAAGGAAATTGGCACCATCCCTGCCGAACACGTCACTGACACTTGGAAAAACTACCACCACTATGTGGAGCAGTGCTACGACCTCTTGCGCATCAATCACGAGATGCGCGAATATGACTTCAAGAAGAACCTGGAGATTAAGACGCGCATCTGCGAAGCCGCTGAGAAGCTCACCGAGCAAGAAGATGTGATTAGCGCCTTCCACCAATTGCAACAACTGCACGCTGAGTTCCGCGAAACCGGTCCTGTGGCTAAGGAATTGCGCGATGAGGTGTGGAATCGTTTCAAGACGGCTTCTACCATCATCAACAAGCGTCACCAAGATTTCTTCCTTGCCCAAAAACAACAAGAAGAAGACAACCTCCTCCGCAAGACTGCACTCTGCGAACGTGTGGAGGCGATTGATTTGACGGCTCTCCACACCATGAACGATTGGGAAGCACAGTCTAAGGAAATCGTGGCACTCCAAGCCGAGTGGAAGACCGTGGGCTATGCACCTCGCAAGGCCAACCAACAAATCTTCGACCGCTTCCGTGCCGCTTGCGACCTCTTCTTCACCGCTAAGTCTAAGTTCTACAAGGAAGTGCGCGAAACTCTCGCTGCCAACTTGGCAAAGAAGACTGCCCTCTGCGAAAAGGCGGAACAGCTGAGCGAGAGCACTGACTGGGCGGCTACCACCAAGGCGCTTGTGGAGTTGCAAGCCGAATGGAAGACCATCGGTGCGGTGGCGCACAAGGCGAGCGATGCCATCTGGAAGCGTTTCAACACCGCTTGCAATGCTTTCTTCGATCGCAAAAAGGCGGCTAATGCCAGCGGTAACGAAGAAGAAGTGGCAAACTTGGCTAAGAAGCAAGACATCATCGCTCGTTTGGAACAACTCATTGCCGAAGGCAGCGAAAAGCTCCACGATGCGGTCAAAGCCCTCCAAGCCGAATGGAACGAAGTGGGCCACGTGCCTTTCAAAAAGAAGGAAAAAGTCTATCGCGCCTATCGCAAGGCGTGCGACACCCTCTACGCTACTTTGCACGAACAAGCTGGCCGTCGTCGCATCGACAACCTCACTCGCCGTGTAGCTGCACAAGGCGGCAACGAGCGCCAGCGTCTCCAACGTGCCTACGATGAGAAGAAGGCGGAGATTGCTACCTACGAAACCAACCTTTCATTCCTCACCACTAAGTCCAAGTCTGGATCTTCGTTCGTGGCAGACGTAGAGCGTCGCATCGAACTCCTCAAGAAAGATCTCACGCTCTTGGCTGAAAAGATTGCACAACTCGGAGAATAACCCTTGTCATGTGCATACGTCTTTGGTGCACCATCCCTGCACTGAATAGCATGCGACAGCGGAATGGACTAATTTCTCCCATGATCATAAACCTACCACCAAGAAGGCGCACCCACTAAGCCCTAGTGCGGTGGTCTTCTTTGTTGGTTCACTTGTTGAATACTCAATATTACACAAACAACAATGCAAAAGAAAACTTATTCAAGTCCCGAAATCCAAACCATCACCATGCTCACTGAGGGCATGATTGCCGCGAGTGGAAAGCCAGAATTGAATAATCCTGTAGGAGGTCCCAATGAAAGCCAACCTGTTACGCCTGGAACGACCATTGGCTCTCGTCAAAAGGATTTGGACAACAACTCTATTTGGGACTAAATAAGACACCCTCTTTTACCCGTTGCTCTGTGCGGTTCAGGGCAGATTGGAGCCAGTTGCGTGCTTTTCTCTCGCTTGTCACACCTCCATCGCGGGAGGTTATTCCCGACAAGATAAGGAGGGTGAAGCCCTTCACTCCCACTGCATAGCCCTATCTTCCCTTTCCATTCAGGCCTCTTTAAGGCTATTGCCCAGAACAGTGAAGGGGCAAGGACGTCTTGCGCATGAGCGCGGCTTGTTCACCATTTGCTTCGTGCCGACAGTGCCTCACGGTTTGCTGTCGGCACGGAGCTTTTGCCTTTTCTCTCACATCGTCTTTCCTGCGGTGAACCCTCATCGCCCCTTCTCTCTCTTTGGCTTATGCCCGTCATTCCCATTTCCTCCCTCCAACATCCCGGAGTTGAGGTCTTCACCTCCCTCACCGAAGCCCAACTGCGCAATCGGCTTGATCCCTCACAAGGCATCTTCATTGCCGAAAGTCCCAAAGTCATCCACGTAGCTCTCGATGCAGGTTATGTGCCTTTGGCATTGCTCTGCGAAGAACGCCACATCACGGGCGATGCAGCGAGCCTTATCGAACGCTGTGGCGACATTCCCGTCTACACTGGCGAACGTGAACTCCTGGCTTCTCTCACGGGCTACACCCTCACCCGCGGAGTGCTCTGTGCCATGCGACGTCCAGCTCCGCCCACCCTCGAAACGGTGCTCCACAACACTCAGCGCATTGTGGTGATAGATGGAGTAGTGGACACCACCAACATCGGTGCCATCTTCCGTTCTGCCGCAGCTTTGGGCGTAGATGCTGTGCTACTCACCCCAAGTTCGTGCGACCCCCTCAATCGCCGCTCCATCCGCGTGTCCATGGGAAGCACCTTCCTCGTGCCTTGGACGTGGATCACACCGCCTCTCACCTGCCTTCACGACTATGGGTTCACCACAGCCGCCATGGCACTCACCGACGACTCTCTCGCACTGGGCGACCCTCGTCTGCACCAATACGACCGCTTAGCCCTCATCATGGGCACCGAGGGCGATGGACTCTCCACGCAGACCATTGCCGAAGCCGACCTAGTGGTGCGCATCCCCATGTCGCATCAGGTAGATTCCCTCAATGTGGCTGCCGCAGCGGCTGTTGCCTTCTGGGAGCTCCGCAAGCGATAAGTCCCTACCGCGAATATTGAGGGTGAACTCCATCTTTCTGTTGGTCTACTGCGAAGCTAAGCCCACACCGCGTGGGAGGTTTGAGAAAGTATCACGGCATTTCAGAGCAGACTACACGCAAAAAAGAAGTCCGCATCAACACAAACTTATGTGCTGATGCGGACTTTTTGAGTATGATAAGGAGATTCGCTGAACATCCTATCTCGAAAGGCGGAAGAGCAGCCCCAAAGAGGGATGAATCATCGCAAGCAGAAGAGCAGGAATCTCACGAGCGCGAAGAAGAAAAGGGAGAGGAATGGGGAGAAAAGGCTGATTATTCCGCCGTAATCTCACCGGGGAGGGGCAAAGGGCGCCATCCTTCACCATAAGCAGCGTGAGCATCGCTCACCACTACGAAGGCATTGGGATCCACTTCCTGAATCTTCAACTTCACAGCGGGAATCTCTTTGTTAGATACCACCAAGAAGAGCATTTCTTTGTCGTCGTTGCTGTAAAGACCGCTACTCTTGATGCGTGTAGCTGAGCGGTCGAGCGTTTGAAGGATAAATTGGCGAAACTCTTCGTTGGGCTTGTTCGACACGACGAAGACGAGTTTGTCATCTTGTGCACCATTGATCACATAAGCGATGGTTTTCGATGAAACGAAGATAGCAATGAGCGAATAGAAGGAGAGATGCCATGACGGTCCACTTGCGTCAGCATCCACGTGTCCAAGTCCAAGTCCGAAGACCAAGAGACCAGAGAGCACCACCACAGCATCGCAGATGAGGATACCATTGGAGAAGCGGATATTGAGATATTTCTGCAAGAACATCGCCACGATGTCCGTGCCGCCTGTGGTGGCTTGTTGGCGCACTACCAGACCGCAACCCAATCCGATGGTGGCAGCCCCGATGATGGTGGTGAGCATGAGGTGATCACTCATGTTGATCACCCCGCCAAAGAGCTGAGTAGGATCAAGTGCCTTCATGGCAGCGGCATTAGGATAGGCTATCCAGTCGAGCAAGTTCATCACCAAAGGTGACATCATCGCAGCAAAGATGGTGCGAGAACCGATTTTAGATCCTAAAAATATGGCGGAAAGGGTGAGCAAGGGGACATCGAAAAACCAGCCGAACGTGCCGACTTGGATGCTGGGGAAGAGGCTGTGCAAAACAATACCAGCGCCATACACACCTCCTGGGACGATGTGATAGGGGTTGATGAAGAAGACGAAGCCGGAGCACATGATCGTCACACCAACCACGATATAAACCCATGTGAGCCACCATTGAAGATGCGTGGCGGGTTCGTACCATTTTGGTTTTTGTGAGTTGAGAGAGTTGGAAATAGCGGTCATAATTTCAGTTTAAGCCCTTGGGGGCAGTAAAGTCTAGGTGCAAAGTTACGAAACCTAACCGAGATGATTACGCTTTGCGGATAGTTTTTTGATAATTATACACAAGAAAACCACCCAAACAAATTGGGTGGTTAAGGCGGAGAGCCGAAAACGAGACTCGAACTCGTGACCTACGCATTACGAATGCGTCGCTCTACCAACTGAGCTATTCCGGCTTTCACAGTGCTCCTTGCGGAGATTGCGGTGCAAAGTTAGTGCGTTTTTGCCGAATCTCCAAATGTTTTTCTTGAAAATTCGCACAAAAAGACAGGATTCTCCTTCTGTGTCAGAGGGCGATTCTAATTCCCATCACCATGCCACGAAAGCAGGGCGGGGCAAAGGTGGGGCATGACAAAGGACGTGTCTTTGGGGATACTATTTTCTTCAGGCTGGCTCCGTCATCACAGGGGCAGTGATGATGCTGCGCACCACGAGGGTTTCTTTGTCGCCTTCTGAGGGACGCACACGTCGGATTTCAAAAGCCCAACGGTCGTTGTCGAGCGCATCGGCATAGACGCGGAGTTCGTCGTCGGCATAGGCTTCCAGTCCATAAGACATCTCGATGCGCTTCACCTCGTGTGTGGTGTGCCACTGCTTGGAGAAGGTGTCGAGCAGGAGGGTGATGTAGCGAATAGAATTGACGTGTCCGTTGATGTCGAGATCGCTAAAGGCTGCACGATGCACCAAAACTGGAGTTTCGCTCTTCACTCTTGCGCGGGCTGCTCCTGCGATGGGCACATCTTCGGGGTGGAGCGCTCCATAGAATCCTCCGTCGGGCAGGTTTTCCAGATTCACGGGTTGGCGCGTGTCGTAGTCGATGAGTGCCCAGGTGCTGTGGCCATAACCCACCGTTTCGCCCTGCGCATTTTGCATCGCATAGAGACGATCGGTGAATTGGCGGAAGATCTTGTTGACCCACGTGGAGAGGGTGTAGGCTTCGCCTGTGCGGGGCATCTGGTTGATTTCTATCACCAAGCGCGAAAGCACCCATCCGCGGTGGTGCTGGTGCATGTAGGTGTAGCCAAATCCATGGGATTCGGCATGGAGGGTGGACACACGGAGCAGGAGATTGCCCAGGGTGCTCCACGCTAGTTTGCCGGTGAAATCTTCCTGGAAGGGTTCGACCGTGTAGGGATAATATAGGCGAGGGGACATATTGTAGAGATTAGACGTTAGGGGTCACAGACCCTTTCTGCTCGGGGTCACAGACCCTTTTATGCTCGCCACGACAAGCGTGGCTCGGTTAGACGTTAGAGCTTAGACGTTAGAAAGGAGCGTGGTTGGCTTAATACGTGGGAGCTTTCTCGAAAAACGTCGGAGATTTTTCCAAAAACGTTGGAGATTTTCCGAAAAACGTTGGAGATTTCCTGAAAAACGTTGGAGATTTCCTGAAAAACGTTGGAGATTTTTTGGGGACCCTATAATGTTCTGATCTTTTGGGTGGTATGAATGTCTGGGAAATTTCAGAAAAGTTTGAAGGCGAGGAACGAACAAAGGGGGCTTTGAGTGGGAGGTTCGTGAGGTGGGGGAAGGAAATCAAGTCCGTTTTGGAGGGACAAGGCAACGAAAAAAAGAAGTCAGTGCGGAGAAAGGGAGAGAGCAGCGCACGTTTTGCAGCGCAAGAACTTTTTGTGCTAAAGAATAATGCGTAAATTTGCACTACACATGAGCACCGCTCTAGCAGAAAATGCCCTAGTGCATCAGACTCCTTACTGCTTTGGAGATGACGCCTAAGAAATAAAGTGGTGCAAGTTTACAGTTTTTACTATGTCAATTCCCTATCAAAAGACTTATGACCGCGCAGTGATTCAAGAACTCGTGGTGTGGTTTCGTGAACGCTTCGACCGCTTGCCCCAACGCATCCAGTTGCGCCCAGGCATGGTGATACCCGATGTCAAAGTGATGGTGCGCAACTATCTCGATGTGGTGCAGATGCACTACGAAAATCCCACCTATGGCGCGCAAGTGCACCACCTCTTTGAAGTGCGCGATTGTCTCTTGGCAGAGGGATTTGAATAAAACACGGCAGGGTTAGAGCATAGCACTATCGTATTCTATTCTCCCAAATCGAGATACCCATTCATCACCACATAGATGATGATGTCGGACAAGGCGTGAGCCCCGAGTTTGGTCATGATGTTTTTGCGGTGCGTGATGACCGTTGTCATGCTAATGTTGAGACGATCTGCCACCTCCTTGTTGATGAGCCCTTTCGCCAAGAGCGTAGCCACCTCGATTTCTCGCAAGGTGAGTGGTTGTCGCTCCTCTTCGTTGTGGTTGTTCCACAAGGCTTCGAGTTCTGCTTTCGAGGCACGCGGACGATGCTGTCCTTGTCCGTGTCCATGACTGTGGAGCTGCAGCAAATCGGTCACCACCTCTTCTTCTGAACGACACACATTGAGCATCAGCACCCCCGGCACAGGAGGCAGGTTTTCACCATTGGTCAAGACGATCGTTTGGAAGGGACGCTGACGAAAGAAGGACGAATGCTCAAAATAGATGCGTGCCGACACGAAGAAGTGCGCATACTGTTCGGGGTGACTTTCTACAAGTGCTTCGTGACTGTCGAAGGTGTCCACCACAGCTATAGGAATGAGACGTTGCAACAATTCCTGCAAACCGCGACACGCCAGCACATTATTGTCAATCACCGCCATACGAAGCGACTTTTGCTTTGGCATCGTTGTTCCCCCTTGCCCAGCCTGCGCAGGGTGTCCCCCAGTCGGTGACGGGGTGTGCCTAGTGTGCGGAGCATCAGGAGTAGCGTGACGATGGGAAACTTCGTTGGGGTGGTTCATGTTGTGCTAAGTTATCAAGCTGAAGGACATACTTCCGCCAGCGGTTGTCTGCAAATATAATCAATACCTAGCAAAAAAGCCGTACTTTTGCAGGAAAATTCCCTCTTGTCCTTGTTCTTGCAGCGTCAAAATAAGGATTTTGCGGCATCAAAACACTGAATATGGCAAATGTAGAGCGCGAATTGGCGCACAAAATTATAGAGCACACCCACACCAACCTCTTTCTCACGGGCCGCGCTGGCACGGGAAAGACGACCTTCTTGCGACAGCTTCGTGAGGAGTCGCACAAGCGCATGGTGGTGCTTGCGCCCACGGGCATCGCTGCCATCAATGCCGGAGGAGTGACTATTCACTCTTTCCTCCAACTGCCCTTCGGCATGTACATCCCCGGAAGCCGATTTTCCAATGAACAGTTCCGATTTTCCAACCGAAAGCGCAAGTTGATCCGTTCGCTCGACCTCATCGTCATCGACGAAATCTCCATGGTGCGTGCCGACCTCTTGGACTGCATGGATGCTGCGCTCCGTCGATTGCGCACCGACCCTCGTCCTTTCGGAGGCGTGCAGCTCTTGATGATTGGCGACCTTCAGCAGTTGCCTCCTGTGGTGCGCGAGGAGGATCGCGAAACCCTCATGAAGTACTATGACTCGGAGTTCTTCTTTTCGAGCCGTGCGCTGAAGCAAACGCCTTTCGTCACCATCGAACTGCAAAAGGTGTATCGACAGACTGACCAAGAATTTCTAGCACTCCTCAACGCGGTGCGCGACAATCGTGCCGACGACCGCACACTCCAGCAGCTCAATGCGCGCTACCTGCCCGATTTCAAGGCTTCGGGAGCTACTTATGTGCGACTCGTGACCCACAATCACCAAGCCGATCACATCAATGCCCAAGAGATGGCACAACTTGCTGCGACAGAGAAAGATTTTCGTGCCACGGTCGAAGGCACTTTCCCTGAGGGCTCCTATCCCGCTGCCGAGGTGCTGACCCTCAAACGTGGAGCGCAGGTGATGTTCATCAAAAACGATAGTTCGGTCGAACACCGCTATTATAATGGTATGTTGGGCGAAATCACCGACCTCTCCGACAACACGGTGACGGTGCGTCCCAATGATTCGGCAGAAGAGATTGAGGTGGGCATGGAAACTTGGCAAAACAGCCGCTTCACGCTCAACGAAAAGACCAACGAAATCGAGGAGGTGGTGGACGGCACCTTCAAGCAAATCCCCCTCCGCTTGGCATGGGCGATTACTGTGCACAAGAGTCAGGGCTTGACCTTCGAGCGCGCCATCATCGACGTGCAGAGCGCATTCTCTCATGGTCAGGCGTATGTGGCACTCTCGCGCTGCAAAACCCTAGAGGGAATGGTGCTTTCGGCGCCGATACCGCGAGAAGCCATCATTCAGGATGTTTCGGTGGTGCAATTTTCGCATGCTATGGCAGAGCAAGTGCCCAACGAAACGGAGGTGGCAGCCATGGAGCGCAACTATTTCTTTGGACTCATGACCGAGCTCTTCGACTTTGGGCAGTTGCTCATCCTCTTCGACGCACTGCTGCGCCTGTTGCAAGAGCATTTCTACAAGCGTATCCCTGCCACGCTCCAAGATTGTCAAAATCAACGCCTACTTCTCCAACAAAAGATGGTGGCTGTGGCACTGAAATTCCGTCCGCAGTTTGAAACCCTCATCGCGCTGCACGACGACTACGCCACCAACGAGCACTTGGCTGAGCGAGTGGAGAAGGGCGCACGCTATTTCCTCACAGAGGTCAAGGCGATGCAGCACTTCATGCACCAACTTTCGGTGCCAACGGAGAACAAAACGGTGGGCACACGAGTGATGAACACCATCAAAGATATTAAAGATTTGCTCCATCTCAAGAAGCGTCTGCTCACCGAAGTGGCTTTGGAAGGATTCTCAGTGGTGAAATATCAGCAGGTGCGTGCCATAGCCAGCATCGAAGAGCCCGATGCACCGCAGCCAGAGACCAAGCGTCGCAAGCGCAAAACGGACAACTAATCCTGTGCGTGGGAGCATCTTGACCTGAAAATGCCAACCACTGCAAACAAACCAGACACAGCAAGGAAAAAATCATCGCTTTGCTGTGTCTTTTTTTGTCGCCCCCGCCAAAACTTCCTACCTTTGCACTAAGAACAATGGGCGGGATGCTCCTATTTTCCCTGAACACAGAGAAATGCTAGGTTTGCACGCTCCATACATAGGCACAACTAGCTAAGTTAATCCAAAGAACACAATTGTTATGGCACTTAAAATCGCATTTTTCGACAGTCATTCCTACGACGAAACTTCTTTTGTAGCCACCAACGCTGACTACGGTTTCGACATCCAGTACTACAAAGAGCACCTTTCGCTCAAGACAGTGCCCCTAGCTAAGGGCGCGGATGTGGTGTGCATCTTTGTCAATGCAGAATGCAACGCCCAAGTGATCGACAAATTGGTGGAGTATGGTGTGAAACTCATTGCACTGCGCTGCGCCGGATTCAACAATGTGGACCTCAAGGCCGCCAAGGGTCGCATCGATGTGGTGCACGTGCCTGCCTACTCTCCCTATGCTGTGGCAGAATATGCCGTAGCACTCATGCTGAGTCTCAACCGTAAAATCTATCGTGCTGTGAACCGCACACGCGAAGGTAACTTCCGTTTGAAGGGTCTCTTGGGCTTCGACATGAATGGTCGCACGGTGGGTCTCATCGGTATGGGTAAAATCGCGAAGGTGCTCATCAAGATTCTCCATGGTTTCGGCATGCGCATCATGGCTTATGACCTTTATCCCGACCACGAATTTGCCAAGCAATATGGGGTGGAAGTCGTAGACCTCGACACGCTCTACGCCAATTCCGACATCATCTCCCTCCACTGCCCACTCACGCCTGAGACCAAGCACATCGTCAATGCGGAGAGCATCGCGAAGATGAAGAAGGGTGTGATGATCATCAACACGGGTCGTGGTCAACTTATCAACACGGAAGACCTCATCGAAGGACTTCGCACGCACCACATCGGTTCTGCAGGTCTGGACGTTTACGAAGAAGAGAAAGAATACTTCTATGAAGATCGCAGCGACAACATGATTAAGGACGATGTGCTTGCGCGTTTGCTCAGTGCGCCTAACGTGGTGCTCACTTCTCACCAGGCTTTCTTCACTGAAGAAGCTCTGCATAACATCGCCACTACTACGCTCAACAGCGTGCGCGAACTCGCAGAAGGTAAGCCCTACAGTCATCAAGTGCAAGGTTAATCTTGCCTTGTTCGCAGTTCATCTGCTGATTTAACCCAAATCGGTCATTAGATCCTGAACAGATTTTATTTGTTGTTGAGCAGTTTGTTTTTCGTTTGCTCGATGGCGTAGCGGGCTACGTCGAGAACAAACGAGCAACAAGATGCCAACAAGAAAATGAAAGATGACAGGAAGTTATCCTCTCAATCAACGAGTAGCACTATAACGTTCTAATGACCGATTTGGGTTTACTTTTACTCCTCCGCGCCGAGGATACGAAAATCGGGAAGAGCCGCAAGGTTCTTCCCGATTGTTTTGTTTGCGCTTTGGTGGAAAAGGTAGAGACTTCGTGTGTTCTCTTTTCAACTTCAGAATGATGGGTAATTTCATCTGTGTAAATGCGCATATACTTCCGCGTATTCTACTTGCCCTTCAGCAGAGGCAATCCAAACGCTTTGTGATGTGCTACAAGATGTCGCACTGGCGGAGTTTTACTCTGCCTTCTCCTCACCCTGTTTCGCCATGCCGTGGGCGGCGACATAGGCAGTGACCCATGCGGCAGTGAGATTATAACCACCGGTCAAGGCATCAATGTCGAGCATCTCTCCAGCAAAGAAAAGACCAGGTGCCGATTTGCTCTCCATGGTCTTGGCATTGACCGAGGAGAGCGACACACCACCGCAGGTGACAAATTCGTCTTTGTGTGTGCCACGTCCCACAAGGGGGTAGGCATCTGCTGTGAGTAGGGTGGCAAGGCGGTTGAAATTCTTCTTACCCAACTCACTCCAGCGGCGATCTGTGGGCAGTTCTGCACGTTGCAACAGATGCTGCCACAGACGTTGTGGGAGAGGCGAGGAGGAATAGTCCACTTTTTCGTCCCCACGTCCGAGGTCGACAGGGGTGAGTCCGAGTAAATCGTGCAAGAGGGCGAAAGTGGGGCGCGCTGCACCAAGTGTTTTGCCCGAAAGTTCGTTTTGCATCTGCTTCAGGAATGAGAGAGTGGCATCAAAATCCGTAGTTCCCAACCACGAAATGAGGATTTCTCCCCGATAGTTGCGTTCGGCAAGCAAGCGCGCTCCGTGAGCCGAGAGCCGCAATGCGGCGGGTCCACTGATGCCTTGGTGTGTGAGGAGCAACGAACCCTCAGTGCGCACCTTCGTACCAGCCAGTGTGAGCAGCACATGGTCGAGCGTTATGCCCGAGAGTTGGCGCAGGGACTCATCGGCAAGGCGGAAGTTGAAGAGTGATGGACAAGGTTTTTCGAGTTGATGTCCCGTAGCTTTGAGTGCTTCATACCCTTCTCCGTGAGGTGCACCTCCCGTGGTGAGTGCCAACTGGTCGCAGTGCACCACGCGGTCTTCCCCACGATGACGAAGAGTGAGGGAAAATCCACCTTCCGAGTTGGGAGCAAAGTGCTGCAAACTAGTGTTGGTGAGGAACTCTACTCCGAGGCGATGGGCTTCATCGAGCAGACATTGAGCGATGGCATCGCTGGTGTTGCTGCGAGGAAACACACGGCCTTCATCTTCTACTTTGAGGGGCACGCCATGCAGTTCCCACCATTCGTAGATGTCGCTTGGGGAGAAGGTGCGGAAGAGTCGCTGCATCAAGCGCGCACCTCGAGGATACACGTCTTGGAGTTGGTCGATGTGCGCAAAAGTATTGGTGACATTGCAGCGTCCTCCCCCAGTGGCGCGCACTTTTGTCAGCGGTTGGCTGGCGCGTTCCACAAGAGTGACGTGCGTGGTAGGAGAGATTTCGCGAAGCGTGATGGCAAGGAAAAAGCCCGCAGCACCACCACCGATGATATAGACGTTAGACATTAGAGGGTAGACTTTAGACGTTAGAAGGTAGAGCTTAGACGTTAGAGGGTAGATGTTAAGGATCGCAGACCTTTTTTCTGCTCGGGGCTCAGACCCTTTCTGCTCGCCCCGACAGGCGCGGCTCTAAGTATCAAAGAACGAATCTTGGACGTCAGAGATTAGACGTTAGGAGTTGGAGGGAGTAGTATGCTTAGTCTGAGTGGGTGCAATCCCTTTCAAACTGGCTTCTAAGGCGCGAAGTTGGCGTTCTTCTCCCACCACCCACAAGACATCGTGGGGATGCAGCACACGAGAAGCCTCAGCGAGTTCCACACTGCCCGAGTCGTCTTCCACACCTACCAGCATGCAGCGGTGAACATCGCGGATGCCACTCTCTGCAACGGTGCAGGGGAGGAGGGGAGAAGTGGGAGATGCTACGATGCGACGAAGCTGAAGACTGTGGTCGCGACCATCATCTTCTATCAGATATTCCACTTCCATGGCCATGCGCTGAGCAAAGGTGTCCAAACTTGTGTCGTCGCCAATCACCTCCAATTCGTCACCAGGGAAGATGCTCATGTGACCATCGGGAGCATTGATGCGAATGTCTTGGCGAATGATGGCAACCACCAGTACACCCTCGTTGGACGAAAAGTCGAGTTCGGCGAGCGAGCGACCTGCCCACTGCGAGAAGGGGGGCACCACCAAGCGAGCAAAGTGCACATCGCGTGCAGAAAGACGGCGAGCAAAGCCGTATTCTTGAGAACTCTTTTGCTGAGCCACCACTTCGCGCTGGCGAAGGTTGTGGGCAAAACGACGCTCTGCCTTGATGGAACGATACTTCACCCAACGACTATTGGCGACTAAAACCATGATGCCAAAGGCAAGAGGCAGGTGGTAGTACCATGCGAAGGGAGAGAGATATTCCAACACGTAAAACACCAAGTAGGTGGCGATGCACCAACGCACGAAGAAAATGATGTTGAAAAAGGCTCTTCCCCACGAAGAGTTGCGGAGCGTTTGGGCGGCACGACTGCGATTCTTGCGCGCCACGATGGGACGCAGCAAAGGGGAAATGACAAAGAGCGTGCCCAATCCTGTGAGGGCATTGCCCACAAAGTGTGTGGGCGGAATATGACGCAGCACGGGGAGAAAGGCAGAGAAGGAGAGACCGATGATTGTGGCAGACAAAACGGTGTAAACAAGGGTTTGGAGAAACACCACACGCACGAAGGTGAGGGCTGCCTTTCCCGTGGTGAGAGTGGGAGCTGCGGCTACGATGGCTTCTCCTATCGGAGTGACGGCATCGCCTTCGGGAGTGAGGGCTGCAGAAGTGGTTGCTGCAATGGAATCTATGGCACTATCTTCCGCAACAGGACGGTCGGCAATGCGCGCTTGCCAAGTTTCAGGAAGGAAACGTTCGAGGAATCGATAGGCAGGTTGGGCAGAGCGAATGATATATGGCGCCAAGAAGGTGGTGACAATGCTGACAGCCACTACGATAGGATAGAGATGCGAACTGGTGACTCCGAGACTCTGGCCAAGCGTGGCGATGATGAAGGAGAATTCTCCAATTTGCGTGAGCGAAAAACTGCACTGCATGGCGCGCTGTAGCGGATGACCTGCAATGACAAAGGACAAAGTGCCAAAAAACGCCATGCCGATGAAGAGGGCAAGAGAGATGAGCACGATGGGCAACCAATAGGCTGCCAAAACTGCGGGATCCACGAGCATACCCACCGACACAAAGAACACTGCGCCAAAGAGGTCGCGCACAGGATTTACCAATTTTTCGATGCGCTCTGCCTCGATGGTTTCTGCCAAGATGCTACCCATCACGAAAGCTCCGAAAGCGGCACTAAATCCTGCTTGAGCAGCGAGCACAACCAAGCCGAAGCACAAACCGATGCTCACGACCAGGAGGATTTCAGAATTGATGATTTTGCGGTTCTTCTTGAGGAAATAGGGCACGACATAGATACCCACCACAAACCACAATACAAGGAAAACGGCAAGACTGGTCAGACTGGTGAGCAGAGAACTTCCACCGCCTGTGGCTGCATTGGTGGTGGCAGCGACGGTGCTCAGCAGAATCATGAGCAAGATGCCCAAGATGTCTTCAAGAATGAGCACCGAAAACACCTCTTGAGCAAACCTTCGACTGAGCCATCCCAGGTCGTCCAACGCTTTGTATATGATGGTGGTGGACGAAATGCTGAGAATACCGCCTAGAAATAGGCTGTCGAAATTGCTCCATCCCATGAGTTGTCCCATCGTCGCCCCAACACCAATCATAGAAATCATGGTGAGCGAAGTCGCTATTACGGGACGCATGCCCATACTCGCGATTTTCTTGAGCGAAAACTCCAGTCCGAGCACAAACATCAGGAAGATGACCCCGATTTCGCTCCACACCTCGATGTTGCCATGGTCTTGCACCGAGGGCATATAGGGCATGTGTGGACTTGCTAAAAAGCCTGCCACGATGTATCCCAGCACGAGAGGTTGCTTAAGTTTGCGCACAATGACCGTGACCACCCCTGCTACGAGCAAGATGAGTGCAAGGTCGGAAATGATGGGTGGGAGTTGATTCATATATTTTCTGTTGTTAGCCGTTATAAAACCGTGTATATTTAGCCAATATCCACAAAGATACGATTTTTTGTGGAGAAATGCAAGGGACCTATCCGACGATTCTATATGAAAAGAGTTAGTATTGGTTTTCTTTTATAGATAGTTGCTATTAGTTATTTGTGTATGTTTGAATATGTTTTTCTATGTTTGGTCTTCTATTTTTTTAAAGGATGAGTAAGAAAGTG
>ERZ773207.231-NODE-231-length-20843-cov-59.367183_pt1 | contig 20843 bp, 18 predicted proteins | sample MGYA00580997_ERZ773207 | MGnify/ENA primary metagenome ERZ773207 (study PRJEB29015, sample SAMEA2738170) | human oral metagenome | biome: human oral; feature: human-associated habitat; material: saliva | place: China | collected 2239 ... | reverse complement strand
CCCTAAATGTCTTGATGGGAATTTAGGGGATTTTGGGGAATTTTGCAAAGGTCTCAGGCCGTCTGAAAATCTCTTTTCAAACGGCCTTTTCCTTTTCTATAAATCAAATGCGGCGTTAATCAAACGTTTGGTGTAGTCGTTTTGCGGATGGTGGAAAATCTGATCCGCGCTGCCGTACTCAACCATTTCGCCCTGCTTCATCACAATCACGTTGTCGCTGACGGCGCGCACAACAGACAAATCATGACTGATGAACATATAAGTCAGACCATATTTCTTCTGCAAGTCACGCAAAAGTTCGACCACTTTGGATTGTACGGAGCGGTCAAGTGCAGAGGTCGGCTCATCCAAAAGGATGAATTTCGGGCGCAGAATAACGGCGCGTGCAATAGCGATACGCTGACGCTGGCCGCCGGAGAATTCATGCGGATAACGGTTGAGCGCGTCAAGCGGCAGGGACACTTCCTTCATGACTTCCAAAACGCGTTGAATACGTTCTTTTTTGGTCATTTCAGGATGATGAACCGTCAAACCTTCGCCAATAATTTCGCCAACGGTCAGGCGCGGTGAAAGCGAACCAAACGGATCTTGGAACACAATTTGCCGTTGCGATTTCAGACGGCGTGCTTCTTCGGCGGTATAGTTTTTCAGGTCTTTGCCTTCAAAGGAGATATGTCCTGTATAAGGCAGCATCTGCATGACGGCTTTACCCAACGTGGATTTGCCGGAACCGGACTCGCCGACGACGCCCAATGTTTCGCCTTCTTTAATTTTGAGGCTGATGCCTTTAACGGCGTCAAAAATTTTGAGCGGTTTGCCGAAAAAGTTTTGCTTCAATACGAAAGAAACATTGACATTGTCGGCATCGATCAACACACTGGCGTTGTTTTCTTCCGGCTCTTTCATGCCTTTGGGAATGGCATTGATGAGTTCGGCAGTATATTCGTGTTTCGGATGGGCAAATACTTCTTTGATTTTGCCGCGCTCGACAATTTCGCCGTTACGCATGACGCAGACGGTTTTGGAATAGTGTTCCGCCAAACCCAAATCGTGGGTAATGAAGATAATCGCCATGCCCATTTGCTGTTGCAAATCGTGGAGCAAATCGAGAATCTCGGCTTGAATGGTCACATCCAAAGCCGTGGTCGGTTCGTCGGCAATCAGCAGGTCAGGTTCATTGATGAGTGCCATGGCAATCATAATGCGTTGCAGTTGGCCGCCGGAAAACTCGTGCGGATATTGCTTCATGCGGCGCTCGGCTTCTTTAATGCCCACACGTTCCAACAATGCCAATGCCTTCTGCCCTGCTTCTTTTTTGCCGAGCTTTTTATTGTGCACACGCGCCGCTTCAATCAGTTGCGCACCAATACGCATAAACGGATTGAGCGAGGTCATCGGCTCTTGGAAAATCACGCTGATGCGGTTGCCGCGCAAATCACGCAGGGTTTTCTCATCGGCATCCAAAATGGAAATACCGTCAAAAGTAATGCGCGAATCTTTGCTGTATCGGGCAAATTTCTCAGGCAGCAGGCGCATAACGGACATAGATGTTACAGACTTGCCCGAGCCGGACTCGCCGACCAAAGCCAATGTTTCGCCCTCTGCCACTTTAAAGCTGACATTACGCACGGCGTGCACGTTTTTTTCATGCAATTCAAAATTGATGTCCAGATTTTCTACAACCAGTAACTGTTTTGTCATTTTGATTATCCTTTTGGTTGTGGTTTAGCGGTCTTTCGGGTCGAGCGCATCGCGCAGGCCGTCGCCGATAAAGTTGAAACAGAACAAAGTGGTTACCAAGAAGAAACTCGGCACAAGCAACTGCCAAGGTGCGGCTTCCATAGAAATCGCGCCTTCTTGCAACATCGAACCCCAACTGGTCATCGGCTCTTGCACGCCCAAGCCCAAGAAGCTCAAGAAGGATTCAAACATAATCATGCCCGGTACCAGCAAAGAGGCATACACCATCACCACGCCCAAAACATTCGGAATAATGTGGCGCGTTACGATTTTACGTTTTGCCACGCCGCTCACACGCGCCGCTTCGACAAACTCTTTATGCTTCAAGCTCAAGGTTTGGCCGCGCACGATACGCGCCACGTCCAGCCAAGACACCAAACCCACGGCGGCAAAAATCAAAAGCAGATTGCGGCCGAAGAATGTGGTCAGCAGAATCACGAAAAACATAAATGGAAACGCGTTCAAAATTTCCAAAAAGCGCATCATCAGCGAATCGAGCTTACCACCGATAAAGCCGGCAATCGCGCCATAAAGCGTACCGATGACAACGGCCACCAATGCGCCGGCCACACCGACCAGCAAGGAAATACGTCCGCCGGTTGCCGCGCGCGACAACAAATCACGGCCGAGTAAGTCCGTACCCAGATAGTGATGGGTAGAAAAGGACGGAGGAATCTGCATATTGTCCCAGTCGGTGAAGTCGTAGGTGTAGCGGACAATCCATGGCGCCACAATCACAAAAATGCTGATCAGCAACAGGATGATAATGCTGTACACCGCCGCTTTGTTCTGTTTAAAACGCCGCCATGCGTCGCTCCACAGGCTTTTGCCGTGTACTTGGGCGTATTCTGCTGCCTCTGCAAGGGCCTGAGTCTGCTTCTTTTTGAATAACATAATGTTCTCTCTCGCTTTTTATTCTTTCTTCAGGCCGTCTGAACGTTTCAGACGGCCTTTGCGCAAATGGGATTAATAACGGATTTTCGGGTCAATAATGGCATACAGAATATCGAGTATGGCGTTGAACAAAATGGTCATGATGCCGACCAAAATCGTCAAACCCAAAATCATGCCGTAGTCGCGGTTGAGCGCGCCGTTGACAAACAATTGTCCAACGCCGGGAATACCGAACACGTTTTCAATCACAATGGAGCCGGTAATGATGCCGACGAATGCCGGGCCTAAGAAAGAAACAATCGGCAACATGGCGGGACGCAGCGCATGGCGCAGGATGATGCGGCTCATAGGCAGGCCTTTGGCGCGTGCCGTGCGGATAAAAGGGCTGTTCAATACTTCAATCATCGCGCCGCGCGTAATCCGCGCGATACTGGACACATAACCGATGGACAAAGTAACAACGGGCAAAATCAGATTCATCAGTGCACCATCGTTCCAGCCGCCTGCAGGCAGCCATTGCAGTCTGACGGCAAACACCAGCACCAATACCGGCGCCATCACAAAACTGGGAACGACGATACCGGTCATTGCGCCACTCATCAGCGAATAATCCAGCCAGCTGTTTTGTTTTAAGGCGGCGATGATGCCGATAAACATGCCGAAGATGGCGGCAATCAAAAAGGCGTAGAAGCCAAGTTCTGCCGATACCGGCAGTGATTGGGCAAGCAACTCATTAACGCTGAAATCTTTATATTTGAACGACGGCCCCAAATCCCCTTGCGCCAACTGCTTGAGGTAGTGGAAATATTGGAGGTACATCGGGTCATTGAGGTGGTATTTGGCTTCGATGTTGGCCATGACCGCAGGCGGCAAATTGCGTTCGCCTGTGAACGGGCTGCCCGGTGCGAGCCGCATCAGAAAAAACGATACGGTAATCAACACCAGCATGGTCGGGATGGAAGCACATATCCGTTTGATGATGAATTTCAACATAATCAGGCTGTCCTGTCTGAACATACCGGACTCGTGAAAACAAAGCTGACCTGAAGCGGAAATCGGATGAATGGCAGCAGGCATCTGTAACGTCGCCGCGCCGGTTTCTCTCTCTATTCCGACCGGGTTATTGTTTTTATTCGGAGTCGGGTAAGGTTTTTTTAGTTTTTAGATAATTGTTGTTATAAGGCCGTCTGAAACTTGGTATTCGCCGTTTCAGACGGCCTTTCACGTTAACGCGCCAAAGGTTCGGTGCGTTCGATCAGCCATGCTTTGGCCGCACCTTCTGTCAAAGGCTCGAGACGGCGGCGCACTTCGGCGTGATATTGGTTCAGCCATTCGATTTCGCTGCCGGTCATCAGTTTGGTATCGATCAGGCGCGTATCGATTGGGCAGAGGGTAACGGTCTCGAAATACAGGAATTTGCCGAACTCGGTCTCCTCAGGGTTTTCAACCGGACGGTTGATGACCAAGCTTTCGATACGGATACCCCATTTGCCCGGACGGTAAAGACCCGGCTCGTTGGAAGTCAGCATACCTGACTTCATCGCATGATGCGGTTGCGGTACGGCGGCAACGGCAATGCTTTGCGGGCCTTCGTGTACATTGAGGAAATAGCCCACGCCATGTCCAGTACCGTGACCGTAATCGCATTGCGCCTGCCAGAGCGATTTGCGGCAGATGGCATCAATCATCGGGCCTTTGATGTTTTCAGGGAAAATGGTTTCCGCTAGAGAAATATGCGCTTTCAACACCAAAGTGTAGTCGCGTTTCATGGTCGCACTCGGATTGCCGACAGGCACCACGCGCGTGATGTCGGTCGTACCGCCCCAGTATTGGCCGCCGGAGTCAATCAGCAGCATACCGTCGCCTTTGATTTTGCTGTTGTTTTCCGGTGTCGCGCTGTAATGAGGCAAGGCGGCATTGGCATTGTAGCCGGCGATGGTGTCGAAACTTGGCGAAATAAAGCCTGGACGTTGGCTGCGGTGTTTGTAGAGCATGCCGTCGATGTCCAGCTCGCTCAATTCGCCGCCGTCTGCCAAGATTTGTTCAAACTCGGCAAAGAAGCCGCACAATGCCGCGCCGTCTTCCGCCATGGTATTACGGATATGGGCGATGTCGGCATCGGATTTAACCGATTTGAAGAATGTGCTGGGGTGGATGGCTTCAATTAAACGAACGTCTTCAGGCAGGCGGCGCAAAGTGCCGACGGCAGTTTTGTTCGGATCAATCAGCAATGCGCCCTTAACGCCAGCCAAATAGTCTGCCGCTTGCGCATAAGGCAACACTTCAAAACCTGCCGCTTTCAAAGCTTCGGCAGATTCGGCTTTCAGACGGCCTGCATCGGTAAACAATACGGCTTTGTCTTGGCTGATAAACAGATGGGATAAGAACACAGGGTTGAACGGTACATCATCGCCGCGCAGATTGGTAATCCAAGCGATGTCGTCCAAAGAGGAAACCAAATGCGCATCCGCACCCTGCTCTTTCATAGACGCACGGATACGGGCCAGTTTTTCGGCCGCGGTTTCGGAAACGTAATCGGGATGGTGAACGTAGATTTCCTGAGTCGGCAACGCAGGACGGTCGTCCCACACTTCGTCCAACAAGGTTTCTGGGTATTCGAGGCAGATGTTTTTGGCGGCAAGTGCCTGCTTCAAACCGCGCTCGCCGCTGAGTGCGAACATATCGGCAGGCGCGCCGACCACTGCGCCCTCGGGCAGATTTTGTGCCAACCATTCGGTATAAGGCGCATCAACGCCCATTTTTTGCAGCTCGATGCCGTTTGGCGCAAGCTGTTGGCCGGCCTGTTCCCAATAGCGGCTGTCTGTCCACACGCCAGCTTTATCGGCGGTTACCACCAAAGTGCCGGCCGAACCGGTAAAGCCGGAAAAATCGCGGCGTGCCTGCCAATGCTCGGGCAGGTATTCGGAAAGGTGCGGATCGGCGGAAGGAATGACAAACGCGTCCACGCCATGTTTTTTCATGGCTTCGCGTAAAGCGGACAAACGTTGTTGTACAGATTTCATGTGTTATGTCTCCTATTGTTTCAGACGGCCCCTGTCATCAAGGCCGTCTGAAAATTTGTGCTGTCTATCATCAATCTATTTTTTCGGTGCGAACGACCAGCTCTTGACCGTGTAGTTCCGCAAAGGGTCTTTGTCGGAATAGCCGATAATATCAGGTTTGACCATACGCACTTCAACCTGATGATACAGCGGAATCAGCGCAGCGTCTTCTTGAAGCTGCTTCTCCGCATCGGCATAGAGCCGGCTGCGTGCTTCCTTGCTGACACCATCTTTCAGCGTATTATTCATAAATGTATCAAACGCCGCGCTTTTGTAGCGGAATGCATTGTTTGAGTTATTGGATTTCAAGATATTGAGCATGCCTGCCGGATCGTTGAAATCGGAACACCAGCCGCTGAACGAAACCTTGAAATTACCTTGCGCTCGCGTATCCAAATAAGTTTTCCATTCCTCGTTGGACAAAGTCGGACGGATAAACGGAATGGCGGCTTTCCACACCGACTGCACGGCAGTAATTTGTTTTTTGGATGCTTCGCTGGTGCTGTACAAAATATCAAACTCAAGCGGGTGATCATCGTTGTAGCCTGCTTCATTCAACAGTTTGCGTGCGGTTTCGATGCGTTTTTCAGGCGTCCACTCTTTCCACTCCGGATAAACAGGAATCACACCCTGCATCTGCGGCGGCGTCAATTGGAACGCAGGCGTATCGCCACGGCCGCCCACTTTGACGACGATGTCGCGGCGCGTCAGCATATTGAGCGCCTTGCGGACACGCGGATCATTAAACGGCGCCGCTTCGTGGTTCGGCTCCAAATACCAGCTACACAAAGAAGTTGTACGTTTCACTTGTCCCGGAAACTCAATATCTGCCACTTTAACCTGATCGCTGGGAATGCCGTAAGTTACGTCAATTTCATTGGCGCGATAACGGTTGTACTCGCCGCTGCCTGACAAGAAAACCGCCTTCGGAATGGCCACTTTGTCTTTATCGTAATAATTAGGATTGCGTTCCATATTGATATGGCTGTTGACTTTCCAATCCTTTAACAGATAAGCGCCACTGGAAACATAATGACCGGGTTGCGTCCACTTATTGCCGTATTTTTCGACAGTGGCGCGGTGAACCGGAAAAGTGAATTGCTGAATCAGCATATCGGGAAAATAAGGTACGGGTGCAATCAGCGTAAATTGCAGGGTCTTCGCGTCCAATGCCTTGACGCCCAATGTCTCAGGCTTGGCTTTACCGTTTAATATATCTTCCGCATTTTCCACTTGGGCATCGACCAAATAGCTGCCGAAAGGTGCGCCGGTGGCCGGATCAGCAAGACGGCGGAAGCTGTATACAAAATCTTCGGCAGTAATCGGATCGCCGTTGCTCCATTTGGCATCACGCAGATGGAAGGTCCAAACACGCTCGCCCTCGCTCTCCCATTTTTCCGCCAAAGCAGGAATGGTTTTGCCTTCGGCATCCGTACCGACCAAACCATCCATCAACTGACGGATAATCGCACCGGCCGCCATATCACCGCTCATCTGAGGATCCAGCGTGCCCGGCTCAACGCCGTTGCTGACTACCACGCGCTCATAATCGGTACGCTTAAACTCAGGAGCAGGCTTGACATCGCGGCTGCACGCTGACAATGCGAATACGGCAGCCAATGATGCAGCCAACAGCGGATAGGTTTTTCCGGCCATATTTCATTCCTTCTTTTGGGTATTCTTCTTTTTCAGACGGCCTGATTATTCAAACTACACTCAACTACATTTATTTAGAAGTTCTCCAGCATAGTTAAATCATCTATTTCAAACCATGAAAATAGTGTTTTAAACCACATATTCCATCGAAATAATAATAGCCGTCTAAGATTGTCGGCAAATTAACACAAAAATACGTAACTGAAAACTATTTTTCAATTTATCCTACGATAAGTTACAAATGTATTGATTTTTTATAATTTGTCAAATAAGATTATCCGAATTTCCCGTCCCCAATTAAGAAAAAGACATAAAAGGAGAACAAAATGAACAAGTTATCTTGTTTTGTTGCCACTACCCTCATCGGTTCTTCCATAAGTGCCGCCCACGCCGAACCTAAAATGAGCGGTACCATATACATTATGACCGAGGTCGAACACAACAATAAAACCGGCGTCACCAATACAACCATTTCCGATAAAAGTTCCAGTCTTTATCTCTCCGATGAAGTACGACTTAACAACGACTTATGGCTGAAATGGCAACTTGGCTCCTTTATTTACTTCGATTCCGATCGCTGGGGCGGCTGGGGCACTGCCGACTCATACGTCGCGCTCAACAGCTACAAAAACCTTGGTACCGTCAAAATGGGTTACATCAGTACACCCATGAACAGCATTTATCTAAACCCGTTCGACACCAATAGCTCGATTTTGGAATTTGGCAAAATTTCCCGCTTCGGCCAACGCCGCGTTTCTATGGCTTATGAGTCTCCTTGGAAAAACGGTTTCCAATTCAAATTCAACGTTTCCCCAGGTTCCAATGCCGCACGCAACAACAACGACTGGAATCCGGACAAAAAACGTGACGGCGACTGGGTCTTCGGCTGGGGGGTGGACTACTACCACCCCAACAACGGCTTTAACGCGCACTACGCCGCCGAATACGCACCCAACGACTCTCCGACCGAAACCAAAGACTTTCAAGCCCATGCATTCATGGCCGGATACAGCAAAGACAAAATCTCCGTCGATGCCGCGTTCCAATACGCCAAAAATACTTGCGACGGCTTCAGCTGCTGGGGTGTATGGAAAGATGCGGCAGGAAACGTAGCCGGTTCTTACGACAAAGAAATCAACAACACCAAAGAATTTATGGTGTCCGGCTCATACAAAGTGGGCAATTTCAAACCTCAAATCGGCTTTGCCTACGGTAAAAGCTCTGTCGGCGAAGACTACAAACACGTCGCCGTAAGCACCGATTACAGCTTCTCCAAACGGACAACCGCCACACTCGGCGCCGGCTGGTTGAAAGAAAACGTCAATCCGAAATACGACGAAGATTTGCCGAAAAAATCTTCTTACGCCGTGGGCATGGTATTCAAACACCGCTATTAATGCCTGACAGATTAAAGGCCGTCTGAAACAATTCGTTCAGACGGCCTTTTCTACATCCTATAATTAAACTTGCAGCTCACCTTAAAAATCATTACATTGCCCACACTCAAGCCACAAAAACGTCATCATGAACGCCCACCGCACCCTCATCATCTCCGTTTTTATCGTCGCCAGCTGCGGCCTCGCTTATGAGCTCATCATCGCCGCGCTCGCAAGCTATCTTTTGGGCGACAGTATTTTGCAGTTTTCCTCCGTCATCGGGCTTTATCTGTTTTCAATGGGTATCGGTGCCCACCTGACCCAATACATTAAAGATAAAGATGTATTACACCGCTTTATCGAAATCGAACTTCTGGTCGGCATCATCGGCGGCATTTCTGCGCTGGCATTATTTGTGGCCTTCGGTTTATCTGCCGCACCGTTCCGCACCCTGCTCTACGCTTTTGTACTGATTGTCGGCATGGTTGTCGGCATGGAAATTCCTTTGGTCATGCGCGTGTTAAACCAAAAAGGTGCAGAATTTAAAGAACTCGTTTCCAAAGTATTGACCTTCGACTACTTGGGCGCACTTGCCGTTTCGTTATTATTTCCGCTTCTGCTCGCCCCCAAACTCGGCATGGCGCGTTCCGCCTTGTTATTTGGCATTTTCAACGCCGCCGTCGCCTACCTGACTGCACGCGTTTTCAAATCCGAATTACCCCACTATCACGCCATCCGTACGCGTGCGTTTATTGTATTGACCGCGCTCATTACGCTCTTCGTCTACGCCGACCGTATTTCCTTTAAAGCCGAACAAAGCTATTTCGGCGATCCCGTCGTCTATCAAAGCCATTCTCCCTACCAACGGCTGGTCGTTACACGCTGGAAAGACGATACCCGTCTCTATATCAACGGCAACCTGCAATTCTCCTCACGCGACGAAGCCCGTTATCATGAAGCACTCGTTCTGCCTGCCATGCAGATGGTTCCCAATGCCGAACGCGTCCTGATTCTCGGCGGCGGAGACGGATTGGCGGCACGCGAAGTCTTGAAATATCCGCAGGTCAAAAATGTTACTTTGGTCGATCTCGACCCCGACATGACCGCCACTTTTAGAACCTCCGCCACCTTGAGCGCGCTCAACCAAGGTTCGCTATCCCATCCCAAAATGCACGTCGTCAACGATGATGCCGCCAAATGGCTGGAAGGGTCGTCTGAAAAATTCGACGTTATCATCATCGACCTGCCCGACCCGTCCAATTTCTCGCTGGGCAAACTCTACTCCGTCCCCATGTACCGCCTCGTGGCCCGCCATCTTGAGCCGCAGGGCAAGATTGTTGTGCAATCGACTTCGCCTTATTTCGCCCCTAACGCCTACTGGTCGGTCGTTGCCACCCTCGAAGCGGCCAAGTTGAATACCGCGCCCTATCATGTCTACGTCCCTTCCTTTGGCGAATGGGGATTTGTGTTGGCAGGCTTCGACCAAAACTTCCCCATCCCGCAGAAATTCGACGTACCCACCCGCTATCTCAATGCCCAGACCGTCGCCGAAATGTTCCGCTTTCCGCCCGATATGGCAAGGCGCAAGGTGGAAGCAAATTATTTGAACAACCAAATTCTCGTCAGTTATTTTGAAAGTGATTGGAACAATGTGATGCGATAGAATATCTAAAGGCCGTCTGAAACATCTGCCTTCTTTTTATCTCCGTTCAGACGGCCTCATCGCCCGTTTACCCTTTTTCACACAGCATTTGCTTGAAAAAATAAGGTTTATCTTTATCTAGATAGAACACAATCGACACTATCCGTTGAATGAAGGAACAAACACTTATGCAGTATTTTGGAATCGGTTTTTTGGTTTTAATCTTTTTGGAAATCATGTCCATCGTCTGGGTTGCCGACTGGCTTGGCGGCGGTTGGACGCTGTTTGTGATGGCCCTCAGCTTTATCAGCGGTATCTTTATGCTACGTCATACCGGCATCTCCGGCCTTTTACTCGCTGGCGCAGCCGTCCGCAGCGGACAAAACATTTCCCTCTATCAGATGCTGTGGCCGATTCGCTATACTGCCGCTGCGGTTTTCCTGCTCAGCCCCGGTTTTATTTCAACCGCCGTTGCCCTGCTCTTGCTGATTCCGTTTAAAGGTAACGCGACTGTTTCTTCTACGCAGTCTTTCCAAAGCCGTCAGACTTACAGCTCTGCCAAAGATGATGAAGACATTATTGAAGGCGAATATACGGTTACGCGCACCGGCAAAGCCGACAAACCGCAAGACTATATCGAACACAAACCCGATTGACGACTTCCTTCATAAAAGGCCGTCTGAAATAAGAATACCTCAAAAGTGTTTCATATTTCAGACGGCCTTAATCATTTCCGGGCTTTGAAAATGTAAATATCGGTTTGTAATTCGGTTATTCCGCATAAATCATTTAAAATAAGCAGTTATTTTGATTCTAAAAACGACACGGTATCCAATGAACGTTCAACGTCTTTTCTCTCTCTCCCTCAGCTTGATTACCGCCGCTGTTTTATCGGCGTGCACCACCCAAAACACACCGACTGCTTCGAATACCGAAACCGTCGTTCAGCCTAAATCTACTTCTATTCCTTCACGCCGCGCCGACAGCGAATCCAAAATCCTGTCCGATTACAGCCAATACCAAAGCGCCATCGATGCCGCCAAACGCGGCGACGATGCTTGGGTACAACAATTTTTATCCCAAGCCAGCGACAGCGCAATGGCTGAAAACGTCCGCAACGAATGGTTGAAAACCTTGGGCGCGCGCGGCCAATGGGATTTGTTCCGTCAAGAATTCAGTAAATTGAACGCCGCCGGCGTCGCACAAGAAGTGCAATGTTATGCCGATTTGAGCAGCGGCAATTACAGCAAAGCCGCCGAGCTGGTTCGCGTGACTAGCAAACTGCCTGCCGGCTGTACCCGCTTGGTTGAAAGCGCGGCAGCTTCAGGCCGTCTGAACACCAACGACGCATGGCGTCGCGTGCGCGGCTTGTTGAGCAACAACCAAACCACAGATGCACGTAACCTTGCCGCCGCATTGGGCAGCCCGTTTGAAGATGGCGCGCAAGGTGCGACCGAATACAGCCTGCTGAGCGTGATCGGCAAAGATGCACGCAAATCCGCTTCTGCCGCAGCCACCCTATCCGACATGGAATCCGGCCTCAGCCGCGAACAACGCAGCTTCGCATGGGGCGTATTGGGCCACTACCATGCACAAAGCCAAAACATGCCGACTGCTTTGAGCTACTACGGCCGCGTTTCCGATCGCAAGCAACTGACCGACGAACAATTGGAATGGTACGCACGCGCCGCTTTGCGCCTGCAACGTTGGGACGAATTGGCAAGCGTGATTCAGCATATGCCTGAAAAACTGCAAAAAGACCCGACATGGCAATATTGGCTGGGTCGCAGCTTTGCCGCACAAGGCAAAAGCAGCCAAGCCAAAGAAATGTATGAAAAAGCCGCCGCTTCTGGCCGCAATTTCTACGCCGTAATGGCAGGTGAAGAATTGGGCCGCCGCATCAATACGCGCAACAATGTTTCCGATGCCGATGCCAGAGACGTCCGCCGCATGAGCGAAGACGGTGCCATCAAACGCGCATTGGTTCTGTTTAAAAACAGCCAAAGCAACGGCGACTCCAAAATGCGCCGTCAGGCGCAGGCAGAATGGCGTTTTGCCACCCGCGACTTCAATGAAGACAACCTGCTGACTGCCGCACAAGTCGCTTTTGACAACCAGTTCTACGACATGGCAATCAACAGCGCAGACCGTACCGACCACAAACTCAACTACAAACTGCGCTACCTCTCTCCGTTTAAAGACCTGACCGTCCGCTATGCCGCACAGGCAGGCGTTGACCCAGCATGGGTTTACGGTTTGATTCGCCAAGAGAGCCGCTTTGTCATGGGCGCGCAATCCAGCGTCGGCGCACAAGGCCTGATGCAGGTCATGCCTGCCACCGCCCGCGAAATCGCCGGCAAAATCGGCATGAGCAGCAGCGAACTCTACACCATGGATGGCAACATCCGCATGGGTACCTGGTACATGGCAGATGCCAAACGCCGCCTGCAAAATAACGAAGTAATGGCCACCGCAGGCTACAATGCCGGCCCAGGCCGCGCCCGCAACTGGCAGGCTTCTTCTCCTTTGGAAGGCGCCATCTACGCCGAGACCATCCCATTCACCGAAACCCGTGATTACGTGAAAAAAGTCATGACCAACGCGACTTATTACGCGTCATTGTTCAACGAACCGCAAACTTCGTTGAAACAACGCATGGGTACGGTTCCCGGCCGCTATTAATGCCCGATAGGCCGTCTGAAAAGTGAGACAGAATCAAACGTTCAGACGGCCTGCAATCTTGACAGACTATCAGGTTTATAAGATAATCGCCCGATTGTTTCTGACCGAAAAGGTCACTTGCACGGCAAAAGCCGACTTGTTAGGAGGTGATGTTTACATCACGGCGCGTATCCCGCCCTGCCTTAGGCAAACCAGCGATACAACAACTACCCCATTATGACAAACCGTCCTCTATTTCTTAAAACGGTTTGATTGAACAAAATTTAAAGGAAATAAAATGCCTGCTATTCGTGTTAAAGAGAATGAACCATTTGAAGTTGCCATGCGTCGTTTCAAACGTGCCGTAGAAAAAACCGGTCTGTTGACCGAGCTGCGCGCCCGTGAAGCGTACGAAAAACCAACTACCGAACGCAAACGCAAAAAAGCTGCTGCAGCCAAACGTCTGCAAAAACGTCTGCGTAGCCAACAACTGCCTCCTAAAATGTACTAATTACAGGCCTGCCCTGTGATAAACGACACACCGCAAGGGCAGCTTTGCGGTGTGTTTTGTTTTTCAGACGGCATCTTTTTATATAACGTGAGAACATTATGAGCCTAAAAACACAATTAACCGAAGACATGAAAACCGCCATGCGTGCCAAAGACCAAGTGTCTTTAAGCACCATCCGCCTGATTAATGCCGCCATCAAACAATTTGAAGTAGATGAGCGCACTGAAGCCGATGACGCCAAAGTTATCTCTATCCTGACCAAAATGGTGAAACAGCGCAAAGACAGCGCCAAAATCTACACTGAAGCCGGTCGTCAAGATTTGGCTGACAAAGAAAACGCGGAAATCGAAATCCTCAACCGCTACCTGCCACAAATGATGTCCGCAGAAGAAATCAAGACTGTCGTTGAAGCAGCCATTGCAGAAACCGGTGCATCAGGCATGGCCGATATGGGCAAAGTCATGAGCGTACTGAAAACCCGTCTGGCCGGAAAAGCCGACATGGGCGAAGTCAACAAGGTTTTGAAAACTGTTTTAACTGCTTAAAAATAAACAAACAGGTCATCTAAGTTTTCAGACGACCTGTTTGTTATATAGTTAATAAAAATAAAACATTACTACTGTCGTTTCCACACAGATAAGAATCCATTTTGAAAGTCATGTTTTTCTGATTAAATTCAATAAACTGAATCCCAGTAATGGATTTCCGCCTGTGCGGTAATGCCTGTATTTAGTATCCTATTCTTATTTAAATCAACTATTATGAAAATATGATGAGCTTTATCATAACTAACAACGAAAAAATTCCTAATAATGTAAAGCCTCTCTTTTTTTCTCCTTTAATAAGAGCATAAATTCCAATAATTAATCCAAATATTGGCACAATAACTGATAGTATGATATCTATTGGCGTTGCATTTTTAAGAACTTTCTTACCGTTAGGTAACACCTGATACTTATCGTCTTCCCGACTCATTTTAAGATAACCTTTCTATCTAAATAAGATAATTAAAGAATACAATCAAAATAACAACAAAAAATAAAACAATTAATAGCTGTAAAAATACACAATTATTAGAGTAATTATTAAAATATATTCATAAATACCCCTTACAAGTAGAAATTTTTCAGTCCAATGTTACAATGATTATAATCAATTATTCAAACAACATTTGAATCTTAAGATCACTCCTTTAGTATCTAAAACCCTTCAAAAAGTGAGAAAATATGGAACTTCATGAAAAAATTCGAGTAATGAGAGAAATGAACCAATGGTCTCAAGAAGAAATGGCTGAGAAATTAGCAATGTCTGCAAATGGGTATGCAAAGATAGAACGTGGGCAAACCAAACTGACTTTTGATAAATTGAATCAGATTGCACAGATTTTTAAAATTGATGTGGTGGAATTGATTACAAAAGAAAAACCATTATTTCTTTTAGTCGGGGATAATAGCCACAATTACGGATCAAATTACTATGGTAACAATGAAGCATTAATAGCTGAAAATGAAAAACTGAAACTGACAATCTCTCACAATAATGAGATTATTCAACGACAAGAAAACGAAATTTTAGCTTTAAAAGAAATCATTTCTCTACTCAAAAAGAATTAACGCTCTGAGACCTTTGCAAAATTCCCCAAAATCCCCTAAATTCACACCAAGACATTTAGGGGATTTTGGGGAATTTTGCAAAGGTCTCAGGCCGTCTGAAATATTATTTTCAGACGGCCTTTCTTATTGTGCTCATCAAGCAGCAGTTACTTTACCTTCATGACGCAACAAGGTAATCAAATCGCTGATACGTTTTTTCATGGAACGGCGATCGACGATTTGGTCGATTGCGCCCTTCTCCAACAAGAATTCTGCACGTTGAAAACCTTCCGGCAGGGTTTCGCGTACAGTCTGCTCGATAACGCGCGGACCGGCAAAACCGATCAGCGCATTCGGTTCTGCCAAAACCACATCGCCCAAGAAGGCAAAGCTGGCAGATACGCCGCCCATGGTCGGGTCGGTCAATACGGAAATAAACGGCAGACGTTTTTCAGTCAGCAAATGCAAAGCCGCGCTGGTTTTCGTCATCTGCATCAAAGAGTTCAAACCTTCCTGCATACGCGCCCCACCAGAAGCCGCCACGCAAATAAACGAACAATTATCTGCAACAGCACGGCGTACACCCTGCACGAAACGCTCGCCCACTACCGAACCCATGGAGCCGCCGATAAAACGGAATTCAAAAGCAGCCACCACGACGGGCAGGCCGTTCATGGTGCCTCTCATAACGACCAAAGCATCGTCTTCGCCGGTTGCTTTACGCGCAGCAACGAGGCGGTCCGGATATTTTTTGCTGTCTTTAAATTTCAGCGGGTCTGTCGGTTTAATATTGGCTGCAATCTCTTCACGACCTTCTTCATCCAAAAGCAGGTCCAAACGTTCGCGCGCAGAAAGCGGATTGTGATGATTACATTTTGGGCAGACTTCGCTGTTTTGTTTCAACTCAGTTGAGTAAACCGTTGCCGAACAAGACGGACATTTGTGCCACAGACCTTCAGGGACGCTGGACGAACTGCTTCGGTTTTTAATTTTCGGAGGAAGAATTTTATCTAGCCAGCTCATGAATGACTCCTTAGGATTCAGAATTCAGACGGCCAGTCGAACGTAAGGCCGTCTGAAATAATGGAATGGAAAAATTTAGCGAATCGCGTCTTTCAACTCTTTAACCAACGCGCCTACTGCTTCAGCCTCGCTACCCGCGTGGCTTTCAATCTCTTTGACGATACGGCTGCCGACAATAACGGCATCCGCCACCGCACCAATCTTACGCGCACTCTCCGCATTATTGATGCCGAAGCCGACTCCAATCGGAATATCAATGTATTTGCGCAAAAGCTCTATTTTACGCGAAACTTCTTCAGTATCCAAACTTGCCGCACCAGTTACACCTTTAAGCGATACATAATACACAAAACCGCCGGCTACTTTGGCAATCGTTTGAATACGCTCCTCAGTTGTTGTTGGCGCAATAAGGAAAATACAATCAATACCTTGCGCTTTCAACGACTCATGTAAAGGCGCAATGGTTTCTACCGGAGAATCTACAGTCAATACGCCATCCACGCCCGCGTCGGCAGCCGCTTGTGCAAACGCTTGATAACCCATTTTATGTACTGGATTCAAATAACCCATTAACACAATCGGCGTTTTATCATTGGTTTGGCGGAACAAGCGTACTGTTTCCAATACGTCGCGTAAGGAAACATGATTTGCCAACGCCCTTTCAGCCGCACGTTGAATAGTCGGGCCATCCGCCATAGGGTCAGAAAACGGCACACCCAGTTCCAAAATATCAGCACCATTAGCCACCAGGCTATGCATCAATGCCAAGGTTGTCTCAAGGCTGGGATCACCCACCGTAATATAAGGAATCAGTGCTTTTGCGCCATTGAGCGCTGAGAAAGTTTGTTGGATTCTGCTCATTTTCTGCTATCCATTTCATCGATTTGAATGTTGTCCGGCAGCCTATTTTTTCTGCCGTTACATTTGTTTTAAAAACCTCAGTCTGCCATGAAAAGGCGGTATCTATCCGCATTATCTAATGACTGTTTCTTCCCAATCGGCAAACAAGAGGCTAAGTATAACATTTACGGCTATTTCGTAGAATCATTTGCAATCAAGATTCTGATATTTTGAAAGCAATATAAAACAATAAAGGCCGTCTGAAAATCATTCAAACAGCCTTTATTAGAATCAATTATGCAAATCTTTGTATGCCTTCGCACTTTTGATCAAAATTTCCCTATCGATTACAGCTCGACATGGTGGTTTTGTTGTTCAGAACCCAGATGACGCTCCAAATCAGACAAAATCTGCGTCAGACCATGACGGACTTCTTCTGCATTGGCGGCAGGATTGCCGTTTGCATCCAAAGCGCCACGGCTGAACGTATCGATATACGGTTCAAACGTATCTTTCAGTTTCAACAACTTAACCACATCTGAGCGCGTATATCGATCGCCACCGTATCCAATCACAACATTATTTTCATGTTGCCATTGGGCAAACTGAGCCGGGCTGATTTGCACCAATTGGCACATCTCATCCAACGTAAAATAACGCTTGGCAGGAATAACCGGATTATTGTTGCTTGTCATAGTAATGCTCCACCATGCCTTTGAGTTTTTGGCTGGCATGGAAAGTCACCACACGGCGTGCGGTAATCGGCACTTCTTCACCTGTTTTAGGGTTACGGCCAGGGCGTTGAGGTTTGTCGCGCAATTGGAAATTACCGAAACCTGAAATTTTAATTTCTTCACCACGCGCCAAAGTGCTGCGGATTTCTTCAAAAAAGAGCTCGACGATTTCTTTGGCATCATTCTTGGTGACGTTGCTGACTTTGTCGACCAAAATATCAGCCAATTCTGCTTTAGTTAGTGTCATGTGTTTACCTTCATTCAAACTGGTGCAATTATTACCAAAATTCTTTTAAAAATCAAGTCCTCACCAAAAAATCAAATATTATTGGCGATTTTTGGCGACAACTTTTGTCTCATGTTAAGCGCGAAGCTGTGCGTCTTTTTCGGCTGCCGCTTTAATCATTTTCGCAACCAAAGGCTCGATGACTTCATCCGTCAGCGTGTTTTCCATATCTTGCAAAATGATTTTGACGGCAACGCTCTTCATGCCTTCAGGCACGCCCGTACCGCGGTAAACGTCAAACACGCTGATTTCTTGAACCAGTTTGTTCGCCTCCGCTTTCAGGGCATTTAACAAATCATCATGCGTTACAGCCTCAGGCATTACAAATGCCAAATCTCGGCGTGCAGGTTGGAATTTGGATACGGACTGATAACGAGTTTTCTCACGACCCAATACCGCATCCATATCGATTTCAAACACCAGCGGCGCTTGTGGCAAATCATATTTTTGCAGCCATTTCGGATGCAACTCGCCAACAAAACCAATTACTCGGCCGTCTGAAACAATATTGGCGGCACGTCCAGGATGCAATGCCGGATGTTCGGTTTTAACAAAGGATACTTCTTTGGCTTTCAAAAGGCTCTCAACATCGGCTTTCATATCGTAGAAATCAACGTTGCGTGTTTTCTCGCCCCATTGCTCAGGCAGCACGGAGCCATACCACAAACCGCCGATACGTTCGTTTTGAACAAATTGATCAGCTGAATCTTTGCTGAACACACGGGCAATTTCAAATACGCGTACACGGTTTTGCTTACGGTTCAAATTGTTTTGCAAAACTTCCACCAAACCGCCGATAAGCGTAGAACGCATGACGGCATACTGCGCCGCCAACGGATTTTGCAGGCGGATAGGATTGGTATTGGCAGCAAAGTCTTGCTCCCATTGCTCATCCACAAACGCATAGCTGACCACTTCACGGTAACCTCGAGCCGCCATTTCGTTATAAACCGCAAAACGCGGGCGTTTGGTTTCAGGCAAAGCCAACATTTTCAGACGGCCTGAAGTATAGTCATCGGGAATATTCTCATAACCGTAAACGCGGCCGATTTCTTCAATCAAATCAGCTTCGATCTCGATATCGAAACGGAAGCTAGGAGAAGTAACACGGAAGCCTTCTGCGGTTTTCTCAGGCTGCAAACCCAAGTGTTGCAAGATAATTTCGACCTGATCGGCAGGGATTTCAACGCCCAATACCGTTTTCAGACGGTCTAAACGCAATTCGACCTGTTTTGCCTCAGACAATTTTCCTTGTGCCTCAACCATTTCACCGGCTGCACCACCGCAAATCTGCAACACCAATTCGGTGGCACGCTCGATAGCGTCAGCTTGTAAGCGGTAATCCACGCCACGCTCAAAACGGAAAGAAGAATCCGAGCCAAAACCGTATTGACGGGATTTACCGGCAATAATCTCCGGAGCAAACCAAGCAGCTTCCAGTACGATATTTTGCGTCTCATCAGAAACCGCGCTTGCCTTGCCACCCATCAAGCCGGCCAAGCTCAACGCACCTTTTTCATCAGCGACCACCAGTGTATTGTCAGCCAAAGTAACCGTCTTCTCGTTCAGACACGCCAAAGTCTCGCCATTTTGAGCACGGCGGACAATCAAACTGCCGGACAGCTTGTCAGCATCAAAAACATGCATAGGCTGACCGATTTCCAGCATCACATAGTTGCCGATGTCCACCAATGCGGAAATGCTGCGGATACCGCTGCGCTCCAAACGTTGTTTCATCCAGTCAGGAGTAGCCGCTTTCGCATTAACATTTTCAATAACGCGGCTGATAAAACGGCCGCAGTCGGCCGGTGCATCAATACGGATAGCCTGTTTTTTCTTACTGCCGATAGAGGCCGCCTGAATTTCAACAGGCGTAAACGCACATTGAGTCAACGCAGAAACCTCACGCGCAATGCCCTTAACACTCAAGCAATCAGCACGGTTAGGCGTAATTTTCAACGTAAACAGCGTATCGTCCAAATCCAAATATTCACGGATATTGGTACCGACAGGCGCATCTTCAGGCAGAATGTGCAGACCGTCTACACCATCATCAGGCAAACCCAGTTCATTGGTCGAACACAGCATACCGTTTGATGGCACACCACGCATTTTAGTCGGCTTAATTTTGAAATTGCCCGGCAAAACGGCACCCGGCAAAGAACACGGTACTTTAATACCCGGCTTGACATTCGGCGCACCACAAACAATCTGAACCAACTCACCCGTACCGGCATCAACTTGGGTAACGTTCAAACGGTCTGCATCAGGATGCTTTTCAACAGATTTTACTTCGGCAACAACCACGCCACTGAAAGCAGGGGCAGCAGTATCGATTTCTTCCACTTCCAAACCGGCCATGGTCAAAAGATGTTCCAGTTTATCGGCAGAAAGATCAGGATTGGCTTGGGTTTTCAGCCATGAATAAGGAAATTGCATATTATTTTCTCTACTATCAGGCCGTCTGAAACAAATTTTTATCAGACGAAATCAGTAATATCTATTCACTTTTCAGACGGCCTATCAAAAGACCATCTGAAATTTATTTAAACTGCTTCAAGAAGTTCAAATCGTTATCAAAGAACAAGCGCAAGTCGTTCACGTTGTAACGCAGCATAGCGAAGCGGTCGAGACCAATACCAAAGGCGAAACCAGTATATTTTTCAGGGTCGATATTGACGTTTTTTAACACGTTAGGATGTACCATACCGCAACCACCTACTTCCAGCCATTTGCCGTTTTCGCCCATGATGTCGATTTCGGCAGAAGGTTCAGTAAACGGGAAGAAAGACGGACGGAAACGTACTTGCAGGTCATCGCGTTCAA
>ERZ773207.230-NODE-230-length-20848-cov-5.139662_pt1 | contig 20848 bp, 14 predicted proteins | sample MGYA00580997_ERZ773207 | MGnify/ENA primary metagenome ERZ773207 (study PRJEB29015, sample SAMEA2738170) | human oral metagenome | biome: human oral; feature: human-associated habitat; material: saliva | place: China | collected 2239 ... | reverse complement strand
AAATTGCATTCCGGCATCTGTCGCAGGCGCCACCTCAGCCTTAAAATAGTATTCTTTAGAAATATTTTTATTGCTTAACGACTGCCCTAAATTGTTTAGGCGCCTGCTGCGTACAGTAAACTCAGTTCCCGCCTTCCAAGCGGAATTGCCATCGTTAATAATGGTTAAGGCTTTGGGCATATTGGTGAATTTAGCTGAGCGCCCGCGTTCCTTGGGCACAACCACGCTCGTATCCGCGCTGATCAGCCGCAAACTCACTGAGGCTTCACCGAATGTGCCCATAAGGGCAGCTGAGGGCGGGCATTTGGCGCATTGGGACACGATCCCTTCGGCTAGCAGTGCCTCCACGCTCGCCGCATTAGCCCCGCCCGCGCTTAGGGCCTCGCTACCGCCCGCGCTTAGGGATTCACTACTGCCGGGCAGCGCGCCTTGATTTACAGCAATTTGATTTGCAACGCCATGATTTACAGCGCCTTGAGCTGTGGCAGTTGGGTTGACGACGCCGTCGGCAATTTTCGCGGCCGTCTCAAGCCCACCAGACCCAAGTTCTCCGCCCCCAAGACCGCCATGGCCCAGTTGCCCATGTCCAAGTTCCCCACGCCCGCGCCCCTGCACCAGGCCCACCAGCACCCGACTCGCCGACAAAAACTGGTCACCGTCTAGCTTCGCAGCTCCGGCCACTTTTCCAGGCCCGCCGCTAACCGCGCCGACGCCCCCAAACGCGCCCCCAGCTCCAGCCTCACCAACCGCGCCAGTTACGCCACCGCCCGCAGCCCCTACGCCGTCACCCACAGTAACCGCATCGCTAACCGACCCAAAAGCCGCCCCCAGCGGAAGCGAGCTGGCCCCCTGCACCCCACTTACGCCGTCGCCGTGGCGAGAAATCCGGTAAATACCCCCAATAGTGCCCTGCCACCACACTCCATGCTTATCAATAACCCCCACCATCTGGGAGGGGTCGCCGCCAGCCAGTAGGTTAGCCAGGCGCGGCAAACGCTGCCGATGCACCACGCGCCCACTATCCATATCAATCGCGCAGGCATAAACCACCGGGCCGGTGAGCACCCCAGCCGGTCCACGCGGGCGTTCACAGGTGTAAATGAGGTTATCAGCGGTAGACAGGCGCGGCACTGCCGCCGAGTAAATCCCGTTATTACGCCATTTCAAGGTGATGCCCGAGGCGTCGTCGTTAACGTCCCAGCGTTCCATACCCGGCGCCACCTGGGCGCGGTAGGCGGGCTTAGTGTCGGGGTACTGCGCATAGGGGTAGCCAAAAGTGCAGGCCCCCACTATCGAGTTTTGCACCCCAATCATGGAATTTTCCGTGCCCGAAGCACCCGGGGTAAACAGCGGCCCCTCCCCCACTGCGCTGCCGTCGGCACTGCGGTACACAATAAGTTTTTCTTGCCGATCCGCGTTATCTGAAAGCATCACATAGTCCGAGCCGTTAGGCCCAAAGAAAGTGGCGGTAGCCCCGGAGCCGTGCGAAAGCTGCCCCGGTTTTTGCTTAGTGCCCCGGTCATAGCTGTGGCTCCAGATGATGCGCGGCTTGGAGGTGGAGGCGTCGGCGCCCAGCATGTAGATGCCGTGGCTGGTAATGACGCTTACCCCCTGCGGACATGCGGAAATGGAGTTGTCGATGCGCTCTGTGGGTGAGTATTGCTGCAGTTTGGTCAGGCGCACCACGTTGCGTTTAGGGTCAATTAGGCCGACGACGCCGCGCTCTGAAGCCACCCAGATACGTCCGTGCCAGTCGGGCACGATCCCCACCACGTGATCCTTGGGTTCAAGTTTCATGGCATCGGTTAGGTCAATGCGCCGCGACACCCACACTTTCATGCCGTCTTGACTGTGGGAAATCCAGGTCAGGGCGTTGGTGCCGTCAACCATCACCAGGTTAGAGTCGCCATCCAGATAGGCATATACCCCACCCAGCAGCGCCCCGGTGGGGATTTCCATGGCTCCCAGCTGGGCGCCGCTGGCTGGTTCAATAATGGCTAGCTTGGGTTTGCGCACTTTGGCGTCAGAACCCAAAAACTGCGTCATTAGGGCCTGAATGTAGCCGTCTTGGCCAGCCAAAATAGTGGGGCAGGCAGCCCAGTGGTTAGTGAAGGTAACTTTCCAGGTTCCACCCACGCCCGGATCACCTGGGCCAGCAAATGGGGTGGCGTCCGAAGATTGGGCGTCACCATGCATGGTGGCCAGACTGTTAATCCCTAGATAGGGATTTTGTTGGGCGTTGTAGCTAACCGGCATGAGTCAAATCCTAAAACTGGCCCTGCCTACCCCTAAAATCTGGGGTCTAAAGCGCGCTTTAGAGTAGCTTGCTTAGAGCATGCCGCCTAGAGCACGCTGCTTAGAACACGCCGTCGCGGTTTTGCAGGTTAACCTGCGGTGAGCCCACCCTGCCGCGCCAGAACTGGATGTCGTCGCCGACGACGGTGCCCAGGTGCGGGGTGTTACCTTCCGAACCAGCGGTGAGGTAGTTACCGGTTTCGTGCGACCAGATCCACTCACCCGGCTCCAGGTCCTTGAACACACCGTTGAGGCCCTTAGCCCAACCGGTGTACTTCAGGACGGCGCCAGCCAGGGCTTCGGTAGAGCCATTAGCCAGCTTGGCGGTGTTCCAACGCTTTACGCGAGCCTGGTAAGCAGCCCAGTAGCAGGCGCGGATGTCGTCTTCATTGGTCCAGCGCGGATCCTGGGCCTTAGCGAAAGCCACCACGTCATCCCACTGCGGGGGCACAAAGCCAAGCACGCGGGCACCCAGAGCCACGTAAATACGCTTACCAATGGTAGTTAGACCACTACGCAGCTGATAGTTGGCAGCCTCCGCAATAGCGTTGGGAGCCAGGTCGCGGTTGTAGTGCAGGATGATGTCATAGTGGGTGCCGTGCGAGTCAGTGGCGCAGGTGAAGTCATTTTCACCGCTAATACCCGGGATACGCTTACCGGTGCCAACGTTATAGAAGGTTCCGTACGAGGTAGAGATGTTTAGGTCCCTACGACGCGCGCAACTGTTGACATAGTCTGCGGTGGCGGCAGCCGGCTGCCAGGGGTCCTTAACATGGACTTTAATAATGTTACCTACCGTGCTACCCGCCAGAGTGTTGTTCATAGCCGGTGAGGTAGCTACGTTCATAACCCCAAACTCGAAGTTCAACGGGTACTTGCTGAACTGGAAAGTCTTGGAGCCCTTGTTACGCAGCTTGAAGAAGGAGGGGTTAGCTAGCTCACCAGCAATGCTACCGGGGGCTGCCATCCAGCCTTCCAACACAGCGCCAGCCATAGCGTTCTGACCCGGGTACTTGGCAGGGTTAGCTTTGTGGGCAGCAAAAATCTTTTCAATGTCATCGGCAACCTCACTGCTGATGCAGCTAGACATGCTGGCAGCCAATGCGGGTGCAGTTACGGTCACTGCGGGCACAGCCCAAGCTGCGCCTTTCATTAAGGTGCGGCGGGAAGTGCTAGCGCCGCTAAGCGAGGAGGGGACAGACATATTGAGTTCTCCTGGGACCACTGGGAACGAGGGATAGGAAGCAACCCCTCTGGGCAAAACGACAGCATGGGGATGCTGCCCTAACTTCATTCTAGAGGTATAAGAGCTTTACCCAACATCTATAGACACTGAGTTTCTCCTCATATGTGCTGTGCGGCTGCGCGTTTGGGCTAAGTTGCTGCGAATTGGACAGGTGCCACTGCAAGCTGCGCAATTCAAAGCAACGTGGGCCGGCCCGAAAAGGGCCGGCCCACACTAGGCTGTAACTGGCTAGTTTTTAGGCCAGGAAGTGCTTGTATGCGGGTGAATCAGTAACTTCATGCCACTCATAGCCCAGGTCTTGCACATGCTGGGCAAACAATTCGTCGCCAGCCACGTTCTCAAATGCCACCAGTACACGCCCATAGTCAGTGCCGTAAGAGCGGTAATGGAACAAGGTGATATTCCAGCGCGTCCCCAACTGCACTAGGAAGTCGCGTAGCGCCCCCGGGGCCTCAGGGAATTCAAAAGCAAACACCGATTCACGCAGTTCACGCTGCGGACGGCCACCCACCATGTAGCGCACATGCTGCTTAGCTACTTCATCCTCAGTTAGGTCAACCACCTCATAGCCACCCCCACGCAGCAGCTTAAGGATCTGCCCACGTTCGGCGTCGCCCCCGCTAAGCGCCAAACCCACAAAAATATGGGCCTTTTCCCCGGCCACGCGGTAGTTAAACTCAGTAACCGCCCGATCCCCAATCAGCTTGCAAAAACGCAGGTACTCGCCCTGACGTTCAGGGATAGTCACCCCCAGCAGGGCTTCGCGGCGTTCACCCAGCTCAGCTCGTTCAGAAATGTAACGCAGCGAGTGGAAGTTCAAGTTAGCACCCGACAAGATACAGGCCAGGCGGGCATCTTCGGGCAGCTCATGGCTGTCTGCATACGCCTTAAGGCCTGCCAAAGCCACCGCCCCAGCCGGTTCAGCTACCGCGCGCACATCCTCAAACAGATCCTTAACCGCAGCGCTAATCTCATCGGAGCTAACAATCACCAAATCATCCAGGTAGCGGCTACACAGGCGGAAAGTTTCATCCCCCACACGCTTAACGGCCACGCCCTCGGCATAGGCACTAACGCGCTCCAAAGTGACCGGCTGACCAGCCTTAATAGCGGCGCCCAGGCAGCTAGAATCCTCAGGCTCTACCGCAATCACCTGCACCTGGGGCATCAACTGCTTAATCACCACCGCAATACCAGCAGCCAAACCGCCACCGCCCACAGGCACAAACACGTGAGTCAGAGCCGCATCCTGCTGAATCAGCTCCAGGCCAATAGTGCCCTGGCCAGCAATCACCCAGCGGTCATTGAAAGGCGCAATATACTCAAGCCCCTCAGTTTCAGCCAGGTGACGGGCGTGCGCGGCGGCGTCGTCGAAAGTACGGCCATGCAAAATTACCTGGCCACCCAAGGCGCGCACCGCGTTTACCTTAATCACCGGGGTAATCACTGGCATCACAATAGAGGCCGTAATCCCCATAGTGCGTGCAGACAGCGCCACCCCCTGGGCGTGGTTACCAGCCGAGGCCGTGACCACTCCACGGGCGCGGGCAGCGGCGTCGAGCTGACGCATACGTGCATACGCGCCACGGATCTTAAAAGAGTGCACCTGCTGGCGGTCCTCGCGTTTAACCAGCACCGGGCACCCCACCCGCGCACTGATGGCAGGCATCGGCTCCAGCGGCGTGTGCTCGGCTACCTCATACACTGGCGCACGTAGCACCGCCCGCAGGTAGTCGCCACCGTTCCACAAGCTCTGCTCGTCTTGGCCCATTTCCCCATCTCTCGACGTCGCCGCCACCGCAAGTAGCGGGGCGCTTGTTTGCGCCAAACAGCTAACCGTGGCGCATGAATAGCTACTGTTATAGCCCTAATTTGGCTCGGTCACGCACAGCGCCCAGGTCTGCGCTGGTAGCCAACATGGCGTAGGCACGCAGGGCCGCCGACACGTGGCGAGCACGCTGGTGGTGCGGGGTCCAGGCGGCAGCGCCGCGAGCTTCCTCCTGGGCGCGACGCTGGGCGATTTCTGCCTCGCTTAGATCCACGCGGATAGAGCGGGCCGGAATATCAATCTCAATCACGTCGCCGCTGCGCACCAAACCAATCAGGCCGCCGGCAGCTGCCTCAGGCGAGACGTGCCCAATGCTCAAGCCGCTGGTACCACCGGAGAAACGCCCGTCAGTTAGTAGCGCGCATTCCTTACCCAGGTGCATAGATTTGATGTAGGTGGTGGGGTAGAGCATTTCCTGCATACCCGGGCCGCCGCGCGGTCCCTCATGGGAAATAATGACGACGTCGCCGCTTTTAACTTTGCCTCCCAGGATGCCTTCGACGGCGTCCTCCTGGCTTTCAAACACCACTGCCGGACCGGTGAAGGTCAAGATCGAGGCGTCCACACCAGCGGTTTTAACAATGCACCCCTTTTCGGCGATATTGCCGAACAGTACCGCCAGACCGCCGTCACGAGAATAGGCATGCTCTAGGTCGCGGATGCAGCCACCAGCGCGGTCAGTGTCTAGCTCGCTAAAGCGGTTAGCTTGGGAGAACATTTGGGTGGTGCGCTCGCCACCGGGGGCAGCCAGGTAACGTTCACGTACCTGTTCGCTGGGGTGGCGCATAATGTCGTAGGTTTCCAGCTGCTGACCCAAGGTGGTGTCCAGCACGGTAGTGGTGTCAGTGTGTAGCAGCCCGGCTCGGTCTAGCTCACCTAGGATGCCCATAATGCCACCGGCACGGTGTACATCTTCCATGTGATACAGGTTGGTGGAGGGAGCCACCTTACACAGGTGGGGCACCTGGCGTGAGAGGCGATCAATGTCTGCCATGCGGAAGTCCACCTCGCCCTCCTGGGCGGCAGCTAGCAGGTGCAGCACTGTGTTGGTGGAGCCACCCATAGCAATGTCTAGGCTCATAGCGTTTTCAAAAGCAGCCTTGGTGGCAATGGCGCGCGGAGCCAGGTTGGCCTGGTCCTGCTCATAGTAGGCCTTGGTGATCTTCACGATCTGGCGACCGGCCTGCTCAAATAGGGCTTTACGGTCGGCGTGGGTGGCTAGCAGGGAGCCGTTAGTAGGTAGTGACAAGCCCAGCGCCTCAGTCAGGCAGTTCATGGAGTTAGCGGTGAACATGCCCGAGCAGGAACCGCAAGTGGGGCAGGCAGCGCGTTCAATGGCGCTAATGGTTTCGTCCGAAACGGTAGGGTCGGCGGCGTCCATCATGGCGTCAATCAGATCCAGTTTGCGGATCTGGCCGTCAATGTAGCTTTTACCTGACTCCATAGGCCCACCAGAGACAAAAATGGTGGGAATGTTTAGGCGCAGTGAAGCCATCAACATGCCAGGGGTGATCTTGTCACAGTTAGAGATACATACCAGGGCGTCAGCGCAGTGGGCGCGCACCATGTACTCCACACTGTCAGCGATCAATTCACGGCTGGGCAGCGAGTAGAGCATACCCTCATGGCCCATGGCGATACCGTCATCAATGGCAATGGTGTTGAATTCCTTGGCGATACCGCCAGCTGCTTCAATCTGCTCAGCCACGATTTTGCCGACGTCGCGCAGCCCCACGTGTCCGGGCACGAACTGGGTGAAGGAGTTGGCGATGGCGATAATGGGCTTGCCGAAGTCAGAGTCTTTGACCCCGGTGGCGCGCCAAAGCGCGCGAGCACCGGCCATATTGCGGCCCATAGTGGATGTGGCACTGCGGTAGATCATCTAATTCCTCGCTCAGGCGTGTGGCGCACGCCTTTGCACGGTGCAGAGCAGCCCACACACTATCTAGGTCCTAGTCTCCCACGGCCAGGGCGTGAGTCAAAAACTATTAGTTGCGCTGGAGGCGATTTAACGCACTACTTCTTGCAGCATGTCCAAGTTCTGACCGTTTTGGGAGACGTACTCAGAAACCGTGTCAGAGTTGAAAGCCCGGCATACCTCTGTGAGCTTGTTGCGGTCCAGGTTAACGATCGACTGGCCGTCATCGCTTGTGCCCGTACCGGTTACCGGCGCCTGGAAGAAGTGCACATCGGCTGGGCGAATTGAGCTAGCTGAGCGTCCCAGCGAAATCATCTCGCTGGTAGTTAGGCCCTCATCCACCGCTAGGTTCTTGGTAACCACATTCACGAAAGACACCAGCTTGCCCGGGTCAGTGAGCGTGTCGCGGTTTACTAGCGCCTTCAAAATTGCGCGCATCCAGGCCTGCTGGCGCTGAATACGGTCAAAGTCGCCGCGCGCCACAGTGTAGCGTTCCTGCACGAAAATACGTGCCTGCTTACCGTTTAGGTGTTGCGGCCCGGCCGGCAATACATTTGCTGAGTTTGCCGCATTTTGCTTACCGGTTAAGTCCAAAGGTTGAGACAGTGTCAAGTCAACCCCGCCTAACTCATCGGTAAGCGCCTCGAAGCTAGAAAAGTCAGCTAATACAAAGTGGTCAATACGAATTTGCGTCAGCTTTTCTACGGTTTGAATTAACAGCTTAGGTCCGCCCCATGAGAAAGCTGCGTTAATTTTTGCGTAAGAAGCATGTCCGACGACGTCGTTAGCGGGAATCTCCACCCACGAGTCACGCGGGATAGACATGACATTGGCACTCTTACGGTCACCCGATAGCTGCACCAGCATGATGGCGTCAGTACGCTGGGCCCCTACCTTCCAGTCTGAGGGGTTACCGGCGCTAATACGCGAGTCTGAACCCAGCAGCAGGAAGGTAACCGGCTTGCCTTTAGTGGTTTGAGCAGCGGCCGGGCGCGTGGATTCGTCAGGGAAAACGTTGCTAATCGTTTCAGGCCGACCCAAAGAGAAGAAAAGCCAAGCCAGGGCACCAGACAAAATCAGCGCGAAAATAGCGAAAACACCGATAAAGGCGGTGACCACCTTGTGGCGGCCAAACCAGCCTAGTAGGCCCTTGCGGCGACGTCGAGAAGAAGAGTGGTGACGGCTAGAAGAATGATGACGCGAAGAGCCCGAGCGAGACGAACCCGAACGAGATGAGCCTGAACGTGAAGCAGAACGAGCCCCACTGCCGGCAGCGCCACTACGGCTGGAACTAGAGCGGCGACGTCGGGAAGAAGAGTGGTGACGGCTAGAAGAATGATGACGAGCAGAAGAATGATGCGAAGAATGGTGACCAGAGCCGTGCACAGCCTCGCTGACAGCCGTGTAATCTACCGGGTCAGAGCTATCAAACAGCGGCTTATCCGATTCTAACTTTGATTCAAAGGCATCCAACCCTGGATCCTTAGAATCGGAGTTAGCAACGTTTTTATCAGTCATTAATTCTCCGATTTTGGGCACACGCTAAACGATATGGGGACACGATTTAGCGCAGATCGATACTAGCTTCGTTTCACGGTATCATTAGTGAAGTAGAAGTAACAATGAAATGTGGGAGCATCGGTTGCGAATTCACACTTTCGGCCTCGACTTTGAACTGGATCTAACCAGCCTAGACGCGGGCCTAGCTGCGCACCTAGCCGAGCTTTGGCGTCATAGCGAGGTAAAACCTGACACTGACCAGGAGCCGTCTGATAACCCGATCCGTTTGCAGGTAGTACCAGAGGGCAACACTACGTCCCCGGTACCTGAAGGCTGGGACCGTTTCGGGATTCCTACTGAGCCGCGTCAGGCCAGTTACGCCTTCTCCCAAGCCATCACCCATATCGCTATCCAGGCCCAGGCCGGCAATCTACTTATGCTGCACGCAGCGGGGCTACAGGTGCCTGGAAGTAGGGATGTAATCGGTATCGCTGCGCCGTCGGGAACCGGTAAATCCACTTTTGCTAGCCGCCTAGCCGGCCAGTTCAACTATGTAACCGACGAGTGTTTGGGTTTTGACCCCGAAACCCTAAAGGTTTACCCCTACCCCAAGCCTATTTCCCTGGTGGACCCCCAAGAGCCCACCGTTAAGGGTGACCACGCGCCGGCTGAGCTGGGTATTACCCCTGCCACTGAGCTAACTTTTGCCGGTGAACCACTGCGCATGGCTGCGCTACTAATCGCTGAGAGAGTCAGCCAAGGCAATAAGCTGGAGCCACTAACGCTAGCGGAGGCGCTAACTAAGTTCATTGCCCAAACTTCTTCCTTCTATCTACTGCCCAACCCGCTGCTGACCCTGGCACGCGCCCTAACCCTGGCTGGTGGCCCTTGGCAGCTAAGCTTTAGTGATCAGGCCCAGTGCGCTGAGCTATTCAAGCAGCTCCTGGAGCACCCGGCAGATCCGCCCAGCTATCAGCATATTCCTGGCAGCGGTGACGTGAACCTGAAGCTGACTAGCTCTTCCATGGGCACCTCCCTGGGCGACTCTGACCGTTTGGTGCGCGCCCCCTTCACTGATGCTATCTACTCTGAATGGCAAACGGTGGTGCTGGTGGGCACGGTTCCGGTACTTCTCGACGGCGCTGGTGCGGCCGCTTGGATGGCCTGTCCCATTCCGCACACTTTGGCAGAAATCCACGCGGACGTCGTCGCCGCCCTAGGTGAGCACCGCAAATCTTGGAACCTGGTGGATGAAACCGTGGACACCCTGCTAGCAGCCGGTTTGCTGCAGGTAGTGGAGTGACGCGCTTGAGCGAGAGCTGGCTGATTGTAGGTTTAGGTAACCCCGAGGCCCGCTATCTGCGTAACCGCCACAATGTTGGGCAAATGGTGCTTGACGTGTTGGCGGGGCGCGCGGGTGGCTCATTCGTGAATCACCGGCAGGTGGCGCGTATTGCCCAGGTACGTATGGGGATGCTGCCGGGCGGCGCACCAGGCCCGAAGGCGATTTTGGCTAAATCTAATTCTTTTATGAACACTTCGGGCGGGCCGGTTAAAAACCTGCTGCAGTATTTCAGTATCACCCCTGATCACCTGCTGGTTATTCATGACGAGCTGGATATCCCCGAGCATGAGCTGCGGCTAAAGCTTGGGGGTGGGGAGAACGGCCATAATGGCTTGAAATCTATCTCGACGGCGCTGGGCACGCGCGACTATGCGCGGCTGCGCGTTGGTATTGGGCGCCCGGTTGGGCGTCAAAGCGTAACCGACTTTGTGCTGGCCGACTTCCCCAAAGCGACGCTAACCCAATGGGCCACTACCTTAGAGCAAGCCGCTGATGCGGTTGAAGAAGTGGTGACTTTAGGCCTAGCCAAAGCTCAAATGCGCTTGCACACCGGCAGTTAAAAACAGTAGGGCCGCAACGCTTTCGCGTCGCGGCCCGCAGTGCTAGCAAGCAACTAATTTCACTCAGCAGCTTCCTCAGTGGCGGCCTCGGCAGGAGCCTCTTCCTCAGGGGCTTCTTCCTCGTTGGCGGCAATGTTGACCACGGGCAGCTCAGCCTCGTTGTGGATCTCTACGTCGTCGGCAACCTTCAGGTCAGCCACGGTGATGATGGTGCCAGCCTCCAGGCCGGTAACGTCAACCTCGATGGACTCGGGGATGTCAACCACGGGCACGGACACGCTCAGGTGAGCCAGCTCGATGGTGTGCATGGTGGCCGGGGCAGCCTCGCCGACTACTACCACGGGAACCTCAACGCTAACCTTCTCAGAGCGGTTAACGATCATGAAGTCGATGTGCTGGAAGCCGGTGCGTAGCGGGTGACGCTGGATGTCCTTAACGATGGTCAGGATCTTCTCGCCCTCAACGTTTAGCTCTACTAGAGCGTTGGAGGTGCCACGCAGAACCATGTAGGACTCGTGACCGTCAACCAGGACGTGCTTGGGGTCGGTGCCGTGGCCGTAAACAACGGCGGGAACCTGGCCGGCCACGCGGGCGCGACGGGCGAAGCCCTTACCGAAGTTGGTACGTAGGGTTGCGGAAATCTTGGAAGCCTTAGCCATGATTTTCTCCAAATGCTTGGGGCTTGGGACGCCTCAACGCGTGCAGCACCAAAGCACTACCACGTCGATCACGGATGCATACGCACGGTTTGCGCATGTCCCTCGCCAGGTTTAACTCCCTTACCTTATCGGTTTGGCCGCTAAATCCCAAGCATTTAGCGCGGTGAAGCCGCTTACTCAGTTAGCTACTAAAAATTAACCAGTGAATTAACTAACCAGGCCAGTTTCGTAGGCCACCACCACGGCCTGTACGCGGTCGCGCACCCCTAGCTTGGCTAGCACTGAACCCACATGGGTTTTCACGGTGGTTGCGGAAACCACCAGTTCAGCAGCAATTTCAGCATTGGACATGCCACGTGCCACCAGGCGTAAAATTTCTGTTTCGCGCGGAGTTAGGGAGGCGATACGCGGATCTACCTGCCCGCTAGCGGTAGCCCCGCTAGGTAGCTGGCCCGCAAACATTTCCAGCATACGCCGGGTAATACGCGGCGAAACCACCGCCTCACCGCTGGCCACGGTGCGGATAGCTTCAATTAGCTCAGCTGGGCGCGTGTCTTTAAGTAAAAACCCGCTAGCCCCTGCCCGCAGCCCGCCAAAGGCGTATTCGTCCAGGTCAAAGGTGGTCAGGATAAGTACTTTGGTATCTAGGGTGCGGGTAATTTCGGCGGTAGCCTCAATCCCGTTAACCCCCGGCATACGGATATCCATTAGTACGACGTCGGGGTTAAGCGCCTTAGCCTGAGTGATAGCTGCAGCGCCGTCGGCTGCCTCACCCACCACTTCAATATCCGCCTCAGCATCTAGCACCATCCGAAAACCCATGCGGATAAGTGCCTGATCATCAGCTAAAAGCACGCGGATCATACCGGCAGCTGCCATTTGAGCTCCTCCAAGGTGTCTTCCTGCCAACGCAAAATAGCGTACACCTGCCAGTTACCCTCAACCGGCCCAGCCTGCACCGATCCAGAGTAGACAGCGGCGCGTTCGCGCATCCCAATTAGGCCCTTGCCTGAGCCGTGCATGGTGGGCGAGCCGGGGGCAGCGGCGTTAATTACCCACAGCTCGGCGCAGCCTACTCGCCGTGCCAGGCGCACGGTAATGCGTTTGGTGGTGGGCGCATAGCGCAGCACATTGGTCAGGGCTTCTTGGGCGATACGGTAAATGGTCAGTTGTAAATTACCGTCGTTTGGTAGCGGCTCCCCCAGGTGCTCGTAGCTGATAGGCATCCCGGCTTCTTTAAAGCGCTCCACCAGGGCGGCTAGGTCTTTGCTTTCTGGCGCGGGGGCCAGGGGCGCGCCCGTATCCTGGCTGGTTTCTTCCACTTCACGCTCACGCAGGTTGGTGATGGCGCTGCTGGGGTGGGCGGGGGCGATTGTGCCCGGGGCGGCAAATTCTGGCACCGGCAGTTCTTTTACTTGTAGTTTTGGGGCGACGCCGCCGCTGCCTGCCGTATTCGCGGCCAGATCCGCGCTGCTTACCCCGGCTGCGTTAGCCGGTGAGGAGACGCCCGGCCCCTGCAGCGCCGCTCCCGAGCTGGCCAGGCTCTGAGGGCTGGCTGCGCCCAGTGCGGATCCCCCGGCACCCGCGCTGCCTGCCGCGCCAGCGCCGCCAGCTGCACTGGCACCAATACCGGCGGCGGGGGTGATCTCCCCACTCAGGCCGGAAACTGCCGGGTCTTCGCGCAGTACCCCTACTAGGCGGCGCGTGTCCGCGAGCGCGCTGCGGCTGGTCTCGGCCAGTAGGTTGAGTGCTTCTTTGGCCATTTTGGGGTCACGGTCAATGGTGGAGGCGATCCCGTCTGACATGGTGATCATGACGGCTAGGGAGTGGGCGACGACGTCGTGCATTTCGCGGGCAATGCGGCTGCGTTCATTGGCGGCGGCCAGTAGGGTGGTTTGCTGGCCGGCGAGGGCTTGGCGGGAGGCTTCACTGCGTAGCAGCGCCACCTGGTAGCGGTAGGCCCAGGCGCAGATGCACACCACTACCCCCAGTGTGGCGTGCACGATATAGGCCACCAACAGCACGATCCGGGTGTGGGCGGAGGTTTCTAGCAGCAGTTCTATGGCGAACAGGCCGCTTATAAACACTAGCCAGATGCTAATTGAGGCCGCTGGTCGGGCGCCAAGCTTTTCTAGGATGTTTAGCCAGGTTTTACGCATTGTCCACTTTTCCACGCTTACTCCTTTAAGCTTAACCGCAATTGAAATTACTGGCCCTGGCTTGGCTAAGGCGCCGCCCTTACCGGGCGGCGCCTTAGCCAGTTTTTAGGTACTTGCGTTAAGCAGCGCAAGTGCCGCATTAGATACCTAGTACTGAATTATCAGTGCTGTTTAGGCATCGCGCTTGCTGAACACGAAGTAGGCGATAATCATCGGGATGATGGCCCAGGCGTAACCGGAAGCGATCACCACGTCATAGTCCAGCTTGGTGGGGGTCTCAAGCAGGTTGTAGGGGTCAGCCACAGCTGCGGCAGAGCTACTGGGCAGCACTTCCGTAATGTATCGGACCCACTCCCATTTGCTGGCGGCCAGGCCTAGCGGAATCAGCAGTACGAACAGCAGCACTACTACCAGCGAGATAGAACCGGCGGTGGAGCGCAGGATATAGCCAAAGCTCATAGCCATCAGGCCGATAATGGCGAAGGCCATTGCGGTACCCCAGAAGAAGCCAAGGTATTCAGGGTTTGATAGAGAGCCAGCCTTATCGCCCAGGATCGGCAGGGAGAGCAGGTAGGTTAGCGCCACCGTCACCAGGCCCAGCAGCGCGGAAAAGATTGCTACTACTAAAGCTTTGGCAGCAAACAGGCGGCCACGACGCGGCACTGCTGCTAGGGATGAGCGGATCTGGCCTGAAGAGTATTCGCCGGTGATCAGCAGAGCACCCAGCACTGCTACCGCGATCTGTCCGAAGGAAGAGCCTACCGTCAGGTAGTTGGCAGCCTTGTCGGCGTAACCTTTCATACCTGAGTACTGAGCCATGATCAGCACAGAAATACCGATAGTAATTAGTGATGCAATGGCAGCGGTGATCCAGGTGGAGCGCAGCGAAGCTAGTTTGCTCCACTCTGACCTAAAGACGCTAAAGAAAGTTTGCTTGGCTTGCACTCGACGGCGCGGGGCGCGCTGCTGGGCGGGTGTTTGGTGGCCATGCGGGGCCTGCAGCACCTGGCCTTGCTGGGCGGGAACCGGCGCGCCCTGTACGTAAGCTGCGGGCGCCGTCGTCGGCATTTGCTGGGCAGGAACACCCTGAGCGGGCACGCGGCCCTGGTTAGCGCTGTGGTTAGTTGCAGTCATGATTGTCTCTCCTTGCTTTCAGCGCTGCGGTGCGGGGTAAACGTTTTGGCCAGCAGGCCCCTGCGGAGGCTGCTGCAAGTGGGCGCCGGCACCAGCACGGTATTCGACGGCGTCGCCGGTAAGTTCCAGATAGGCGTCCTCAAGGGAGGCCTTAATGGTGGTCAGCTCGTGCAGCACAATGCCGTTAGCGGCGGCCAGCTCACCCACGTGGATAGCGTCAGTGGCGGTGGTTTCTAGCACTGAAGGCTCCACCGGGTTGGCCTGCCAACCCTGCTGCTGCAGTAGTTGGGCCAAGGTTGAGGCCTGGGGTGAGGCTACGCGTACCCGGTCAGAGATAGTGTTTTCAATGACGCTGTCTACCGGGCCAGTGGTAATAATGCGGCCGCGACCGATAACGATCAGCTCATCTGCGGTCTGACTCATCTCGCTCATCAAGTGGGAGGAGATGAACACGGTGCGTCCCTCGCTAGCCAGCTGACGGCAGGTTTCACGAACCCAAATAACGCCTTCAGGGTCTAGGCCGTTGACGGGCTCATCGAAGATCAAAACTTCAGGGTCACCAAGCAGCGCAGCAGCAATACCTAGGCGCTGACCCATACCCAGGGAGAAACCCTTAACTCGCTTATTGGCTACAGCGCTAAGGCCAGTAAATTCCAGCACCTCATCTACGCGACGGGTAGGAATACCGTTTGAAAGTGCCAGCTGCTTGAGGTGGGCTCGGGCAGTGCGTGAACCGTGCAGGCCCTTGGCGTCCAGTAAGGCACCCACTTCAGTTAGCGGGGCGGCCAGATCACGGTAGGGGCGGCCGTTTACGCGCACCGCGCCGGAGGTAGGCCGGTCAAGGCCCATAATCATGCGCATGGTGGTGGACTTACCTGCACCGTTAGGGCCCAGGAAGCCGGTCACCTTACCGGGGTGAACGTCGAAAGAAATATCGTTTACAGCCACTTTGTTGCCATAGCGCTTGGTTAAGTGTCGCGCCTGAATCATGGGCTTAACCTTTCTGGGTTTCGTTGTTACGACTTAAATTCTAGGAAGCCACTGCCCCAGCCTTATCGGCCTAGGTGAGGAAACTTGGCCGGCAAAATGGCCAGACTAAAGATGTATGCCATCTCCTACTTAAGGAGGAGACATAGAAAAGCCCCCCAAAACCCCCATAGTGAATAAGTCCCTAGCTGAGTTAATAGCTTAAATCTCCCCATTATGGCAGGCTGGGACCAGGAAAAATGGAAGGAGATGGGGCTAATGTCCAACCCCGTATTCAGCTCTAACCCTGTATTTAAGCAGGGTGCGCAGCAAACCACCCCGGCCGGGTATCCGACTATGCCCGGCTACACCCCCGGCCACCCTAACCAGGGCGGCTATGGCGCCCCCTACGGCCAAAACTACGACCACAACGGCGCTTACAGCCAGACCGGTTACGCTGACCCCTACAGCCAGGCCCAGCTTGAGCAGCAGTACGCTGCCCCTGCCGCCTCCGCTGTAGAGACCGGGCGCATGACTTACGACGACGTCATTGTGCGTACCGCCGCCCTGCTGCTAACGGTAGTTATCACCGCCGCTTTTGGCTGGTACCTGGTGGTTAACGCCTACCAGACCCAGAGCGCACAGGCCATGGGCACCGCCGTCATGGTCACCAGCACCGGCGCTGTTGGGGCGCTAATCTTTGGTCTGATCAACACCTTCAAGCGTGAGCCTTCACCGGTACTGATGTTCATCTACGCCCTAGCTGAAGGTCTAATGCTTGGTGGCTTCTCTGCCGCCGTCGAGATAACCCGCTACAGCGGCATTGTGCTACAGGCTGTGCTGGGTACTTTGGCCACGTTCGTAGTAATGCTGTGCCTGTACAAGTTCGCTAACTTCCGTCTGCAGGGTAAGTTCCTCAAGATCTTCATGATTGCCCTGATCGGTTACGGCGCTTTCGCCATGGTTAACTTCCTGCTGCAGCTCACCGGCCTGGTGGGCGGCGAGTTTGGCCTGTACTCCATGACCGTTGCGGGCATCCCGCTGGGCCTGATCATTGGCCCCATTGCCGTGATTATGGCGGCTGTGTCCCTGGTGCTCGACTTCCAGAACACTGAGTCGCTGGTAAACGCCGGCGCTCCTCGCCGCTACGCCTGGACCTGCGCCTTCGGCCTGGTAGTGACCCTGGTGTGGCTCTACATTGAGATTCTGCGTCTGCTGGCTATCTTCAGCAGCGACGACTAAGCCAAATAGCGCTACGCGCATTAAGCGCAGCAAACACACAGTGGGGGGCGTACCTAAAAGGTACGCCCCCCACTTGTTTTTATTAGCTTGTAGCTGGTGGGCAAAGCCTACAGGCAGCTGGCAGTGCTCGCACCTAAGGGAGTCCTCGGCCCGCGCCAGCGCAGCTAAGAAGCTTCTCAACGTCGCAGGCTTTCACGGGTGCTCGGCCCGCGCCAGCGCAGCTAGCTATTTGCCCTCCTCAATGCGGTTAGGGCCGGTGATGTCATAGGGACGGGCAAAAGGCCAAGCAGGTAGCTCATCTAAGGTGATTAGCTCACTGTCTGCCGACCAGTTCAGGTCCAGGGCCGGGTGCGGGTTACCGTTTAGCAGATCCTGCCACAGCCCGGCGGCATCCTGCGCCAACGCAGTTTCAGTCTCATGCCATTGGCGCCCCAGGCGCCCCTCATGCTCAGCCAAACGCAGCGCTAAAGAACCCTGCGTTGATTTACGTTCAATCTGCTCTAGCGAACGCCACGGCAAGTGAATTAGGCGCATACCGGCGTCAGTTTCACCAGGGCGGTCCACAAAATGGTTACCCATAGAAATATTCATGCCAGGTAGCGTGGCCACAGCAGTTTTCGGCAGGCTCGCTGCCCGCTGATCAAGACGCCACACCCCAGCAGTTTCGGTGGGAATAGCGTTGTGCACAGCGGCGCGGAACTGCTTCTTGTCACTGGCCCGCAGGTAGCTAGCTAGGGTGGCGCCCGGGGCGAACCACAGTTCATCGGCGTCGAAAGGAATTACCCACTTAGCCCCGTGATTGCGAGCCAACTTAGCCAAGGCCGTCATTTTTTCTGACTGATAGTAGGCCGCCAGGTTATCTTGCACCACCGTAACCGGGTACTTACTGGCCAAATCAGCCAAAATTTGGGGGGTGTCGTCGCTAGACATATTGTCAGCCACAATCACCCGGTCTACCTCCTGCTCCAACAGGTGGGTGATGACGCGACCAATAATGTCAGCCTCATCCTTAACCATGGTTACGGCCATAACCGCACCTGGAGTCACCGGGAAGTCAGGCACCTGGCGAGAGCTTAAAATTTCGCGTCGTTTATTTACCTGCTGAGTAGAAAAGCTACGTTTGATCGCTCTGTTCGCATAGCCTGCCCACACACGCGACTTATAGACGAATTTGCCATAGTCCAACATAGCGCCAACCTCTCAAGGGCTATAAGTGGGATGGAAACCAATCTATACTATCAACGGTATAGTCACGTTTTTCCTCGTGACACTTTCCCACCCCAACCTTAGGACGCTAATGTCACTACGCCAAGATCTGGGTCAGGCCAGCTGGGTTTGCAAAGATTTTATTAAGCATCGCAGCCTACCCGCGCAGATGCGGGCCATGAAACATATGCAGCTACCTAACTTGCCGCGTCGTCGTCGTAAAGAAGGCGAAGTTTGGGGCGTAACGCTAGTCAAAAACGAGGCGGATATTCTGCCCCTGGTCATTGAGCACCTATTTGCGCAGGGCATCAGCCACATCATTGTTGGCGACAACATGTCCACCGATGACACCCCGGAAATTCTAGAAGAATTCGCCCTCAAAACCGGCCGCGTGCACGTAGCCCGAGACCGCGAACCGGCACATATTCAGGCCGAAAAAATGACCTACATGTGCCATGCGGCTTGGCGGGCAGGGGCTGACTGGATTATTCCCTTCGACGGCGACGAGTTCTGGTTCGCCCCTGAAGGCAAGCTGGCAGACTATCTGCGCAGCCAAAGCGCAGACATGATTTACGCCGACTTTTTACACATGGTGCCCACCACGCCCGGCCCTAAGGACCTGATCAACGCCGAATTCATTGTGGACACTAAGCCTTCCTTCCCTGGCAAGGTGGCCGTGCGTTCACACCGCTGGCTAAAGATGGGTCCCGGTAACCACTATGCCCTACGGGTAGGCGCCACCAGCCATGGCCTAAAGATCGCCCACGCCCAATACCGCTCCCCCGAGCAGGTAGCCCGTAAGGTACGTCAAGGTAGCGCCGCCACTGCGCTAACGGGTGAGGACCTGAGCTGGTTCTCCCCACACTGGGAGGCTGGCTCAAAGCTATCCAACGCTGAAATCCTTGAAGTTTGGGAAAACATCAGCCACGGGCGCCCCGATGAGCGCATCCAGTTTGCTGCTAACGGCCCCATGCTTAAAGCCCACCCGCTGCGCTGGAAAACCTGGAACGAGTCAGGTGAACTAAACAGCTAATCGCTTGTGCCCCAGAAACTTCTGGGGCACAAACTTTTTTATGGCTGCCACTAGCTAAGTAGCTGGCCTTATTTTGCTCTGGTTTTAGGCCTGCTCTAGCGCCGCCAACTTAACCAGGTTACGGAAGCCCTCAGAGCGCTCCTGCAGCTCAATGAAGCTACCGATACCGTCAACCACACCATTAGCCAGGAACACGATCTGATCCGCATTACGGATAGTGGATAGACGGTGAGCCACAATAATCACAGTGATCTTGCCGCTTAGATTATCGATAGTTTCAGCGATTTCCGCTTCAGTCTCATTATCTAGGGCGCTAGTGGCCTCATCCAAAATCAGCAGGTTAGGGCGGCGATACAAAGCACGGGCAATACCCACACGCTGCAACTGCCCACCCGATAGACGTCGGCCCTGCTCACCAAACTCAGACCAGATACCCTCAGGCTGGCTAGAAACAAACTCCCACAGGCGTGCGCCTTCCAAAGCCTCGCGCACCCGCTCGGGGTCAATGTCTTCGCGGCGCTGGTCGAAAGCAATATTCTCGGCGATAGTGCGGTCAGTAATAAACACGTTCTGGGGCACTACCCCAATATTGGACTGCCAGCCGTAAATATTTTCACGCATGTCGGCGCCGTCAATCAGGATCTCACCGCTGGTGGGCACCTGCAGCCCCATCAGCAGATCCAACAAAGTAGATTTACCGGCACCCGAGGAACCTACAAAAGCAGCTTTAGTGCCAAAGGGAATACGCAAGTCCACGCCCTTAAGCACCTCAGGGGCGTCGTCGTCATAGCGGAAACGCACGTCACGCACCTCTAGCTCTTTACGCAGAACCAGCGGGGTGACCTCCTGGCGGCTAACAATTTCCATGCTCTTAATCTGTGAGCGGGCCGCCAGCTTAGAGGCAATAAATTCGCGCGTAGCCGGCTCGGCATGACGGATAGTAGCCAAGGTGCCGAGTATAGCGGCAGCAGTGGGTAGCACACGGAAAGCTGCCGCTAGCAATACCGCCATAGATGACAGCAGCGACTGGCTGTCACCCATAAAGGCAGTAAAAGCAAACACGATGGCTAGTGCCAGCATGAACACAATTTCAATTAGCTGCTTAGGTAGCGAAGCGATGAAACCCTTCTGAATGCTAATGTCGCGCAGCTTAGCTGAAGCCTCATCAATACGCTCTAGATAGAAGTCGTAGGCGTTACGCAGCTGGGTTTCTTTAATGGTGCCAAAAGCGTCAAAGCAAGCCCTGAACGAGCGCTCATTAGCGGCCACCTCTTCCGCGCCCAGGCGCTCATTTAGCGGGCGCACCTTACGTAGGAAGAGCCAGCCAAACAGGCCAACAAACAGCGCCAAAATCGCGGTAGCCACCGGGGCGGCAATCAGCAATGCACCCACCACACTGACAACCGCAAAAATCTGGGTAGCCAGCGTGATAGTGCCAAACAGGTAACCGCTATAAGCCATGGTCACGTTCTGACCAGACTTATTTAGAATTACCGCCAACCCTAAATAGGCGTGCTTAGAGTAAGGCAGGCGCAGATAGTATTCGCTGATTTCAATAGCGCTCTTGTAGCGCAGGTTAGAGGAAACCTTAAGGCTCCACCACTGCACCAAAATAGAGAGCAGATCCTTAACGATGAAGCCGACAATAACCGCTCCAGCTAAGACAGCTATCAGCTCACTCTGGCTGTTTACACCCAGAAGCCTAGCGGCGGTCCCGGCGGCTCCGCTGCGCCACTGCCCCGTCATTGCCTGCGCCA